>Ga0307513_10009251_pt1 | contig 12471 bp, 13 predicted proteins | sample 15_EM_MG_FD_202174 | JGI IMG/M metagenome (GOLD analysis project Ga0307513, IMG submission 202174) | Populus trichocarpa ectomycorrhiza microbial communities from riparian zone in the Pacific Northwest, United States - 15_EM | ecosystem: Host-associated > Plants > Roots > Unclassified | place... | reverse complement strand
CAACTCTGCTTCAGGCATGCGGGACGCACCATTCTCCTTGGATGGAAATAATGTACAAACCAGGGATCCAAGAGTTCCTCAATCACGTCCTAATGGTATTGTGTTGCCGATCTTATCGTCCTTCAAGGTACGTTCCGGCCAGACGTGGACTTTTCAGGCTTCAGGAAATTTGAATCACGCACGTACAGTCGCACGGACCACTTTCCAGTGGCTCACGAAAGCATACCTTAAACAGAATCCATCGCCTTGCTCATGCCGAAACATTCTTGGTCCTTTATATCTACTGACAGAAGTTATTGGTTCGATTCCTTTTCGCAGTTCCTATTCTCTATACCTTTGCTGTGGTGCTTGCTATCGTCGCCTTGGAGTCCTGGAAGAACAATCCAGCGCTCACAACACCTGGGGTTATCCACTCGTCATACCTAGATTCGCACCTTAATTCAGAAGACTGTGTACATCACCTACGTCGAGAGACTGCGCGGAGTATAGTGGAGTATGGTATCTGAGACATGCTCCGTCGGGATCCCCACTCCCTTGCACATGACATGATATCATTGTGACGTGTTGCGCCGACGCCAGTTTATAAACGGTATGGGCCGGCCCCACCACACTTGGATTCCCCACATAAGGCTCTGACATTCATCATGATTGAGGTCGGTCAGCCTCTTTGCCTCCAGAAACGAAAGATCACGCTGATTACTTTAGAACACCATCGTATTCGTTGACGCTCATTGCGGTAAGAGCAACTGCGATTGCGGCGAAGAGTGAGTTCCACATTGCATGAGGAGCAAACCACTGATTCCGGTAAAAGCTGCAAATGCGACCCCGGCGAATGTAATTGTGGTTAGGCTGCATGTTCTTTGCATAGCAACCAAAACCCATAATGTTGTCTGTCGCTGCATTGAAAGCATTTGTAATACTTCTGCCCGAGCGAACCAATTGAAAAGCATAATTGCTACTGCAACCAAAAGCTGAAACGTCGAGGTATTGAACATAAGGTCCCGATTTCAACGATAGACTCAAGAGTACCGATCACAAGTTGGTAAGTTGGCACAACATAGTCCTTATTCACCTTCGAAAACCCAAATTATGGACAGCACTGGCAATACGAAGAAGCCAACAGAGACGAGAACCGTTGCTTTGATTTCTGTATCTTCTCGAGTTCCGACGAAGGCGGCGACGGATAGGACTGCGCACAGTACCGCTCCTATGAGAGAGAAAAACCCTAGAGACATCGTGTTAGTGCGTAGAGGCAGCTGATTAGATAGAATTCCCCTACAAAATTTCCAAACATAAAACATCCGGTTTCTTAAGCCATGATGCCGCAGAATGTCCCAGTTTGACCCTATTACCAAACTTGCCGGACGGTTGATGTGGAGGGGGTCCTTGGCAGCTCGAGATGGTAAAATGGCAAACTCGGCGGTGAGAGCGTAGGATGTGACGGTAACGGCGAGACTAAGTACTAATGAGAGATACGTCAGGATTAGGATGCACTTTTGGGGGATCGTAATAATCCAATCTGGATCATTGCATCGGCAGGCCTGGTGCGAGGCCCCAAAGTTGACGTCGTCGTGGAAGAAGACAAGGAGCCCAGCCTCGATGCCACCCAGTAGTGCTGACTGTATGAAACAGTGTTAATCGCCATTTTGATGTAGACGGGAAGCTGGCCCTCACCACTGTCGCAGCGCCTTGGAAGGTTTCCAACCAGCCTGCTCGCAATGCTTCAACGGCCTTTGGAAGTTCATCTAAGGTATCAATGACTTAGGACGACAGTTTCAATAAGACTGTTAGAGTGCTCACAATCGGTTTGTGTTTCAGAAGAGCCTCTAGCAGGAGACATAGTAGACCTTCTAGGAGGTGGCTTCCTATTGTCGTTCATCCTGAATGCTCCTCGAGATTAGACGAATAAACCCAGATATTTGTGGGTGACTTTGTGTTCGTCCGAGCGGATTTTATATCTGGAGGGGTCGGATTTCGCGTTCTCACCTCGGGAGGCCAAGGGGAAGGGTTGCTTCTTGAAACCGAAGAGAAGTTATTTGGTGGCGGAGCGCAGTTGCAATCTGGGATCACATCTCTATTCTGCCCCGATACCAGGAGGCTACAACGTGTTCTTTTAGAAATTATTCCAGACTCAACGAAGGACACATAACAAATTCTCGCTTAAGGGGCTGGAGATGAGATAGTAGTGGTGCTCGAGGATAAGGTGAGGCGTTCATCAGCATCCTATTCTATTGATCCTGGAAGGGTAGGTCGGAATATGCCACCCCAAAGCGTCACGGGTTATTGCATCTGCAATACCGTGTCCCACAGCACTCTTCGTCACACCTTTCGAAGCGAGAAACCCAAAGTGGGATTAGGCTCCAACCGTATCGTAGGTACATCGGGAATTCGGAAGGAGTGGTATATCGGGGATGAAATCTAGTCTTCGGTGACGAGTACCACAACCACCAGCACGCTAAGGACGTCGTTCAGCCTCCTAATTAACAAAGGGAAAGATTGGCATACTCGTCAACCTTTCCGCCATCCCAAGGATGGCCTCGTCTTTTCATCCCCACTTGAAACGGAAAGCTTAATAATGATCATAGAAGCGAGTACGAACGACTCACACCCAAAAGGTGATACTTTTTTCGAGTCCCACATAGCATGATTGGCCATGAGGGCCAAGCGATCAGCCAAATTCTGGGCTTGTTCTTGCGGTGTGTTCTCCATACGCATCACTAGTGATGATAGTTGTACTGCTTCTGCCGGGAAAACGTTATCCGTTAGGCCATCGGTCTGGCAAGACGTGAGAAGGATGGTTCACAAAGGCAAGAGTGGTACACACAAAAGCAATTATAATGTCGCCACCGCGAAGCTGTGTAGAATACTGAAGGATGATCGGTTAGGCGTTACGTCGAAAGGATCAGGGACGGATCCGTACGTTGTCGGCGTCGCCTGGTTGATCCACAAAGTATTCATCTCTCCTCCTGGTGTTCGGAAACTTCGAGAGCTGTCGTGGGAAGTTGAAACCGTGGGTCTGCGGCCGTTGGTGGTAGAAAAGACTAGCAGACCGGATCAGCAGAAAACCGGAGTCACCGAGGCTACCAAGTAGGTCAGCATTAAATACAACCGATGCTTGAGGTGCGTACTTTGTTGCTCGAAGTAGGCCAGAAGACGCGTTCAGACTGAGGATACAAGCGGTGCTCGAACCTGTGGTAGTCTAAGTAGTATTCAGCAGAACAAACAAAGACTAATACATACCACAGACAACAGACTTCTCTCTCAGCACACCTCCGTAAGCATAATCGAGGCATTCTTGGGGCGTAAGTTCCCAACCCTCCACTGGGTGGTCCTCGGGTAGTGTAGGATCAGTTTCTGGCTCTCCGGCCCACGATGTCTTGCAGTAGCGATGTGCGTGATACATCAGGGCTTGAGAAAACATTGAAGGGTCAACGCCATTCTCACTCCAGCCACCGACCCCATCCGCCACCCCAAGAGCCAGTCCCTGCGCAAGCGCCGGACAGTCAGGAAGGCGAAGGATCACTCTAGTATGAGTGAAGCATACCTACCGACTGCTTCCGCATCTGAAATGGCAAGGAATTCAACCCACATCTGTCGAGTAAGCCAGGGTGCACGAACCTCTTGAACAAAATAAAAATCATGGCCAGCAGATGTTGATAAGAGCCCTTTGTTCCATCCAAGCGCGTGATCGCGCCATTCCTTGAGTGGGCCGTTTGGAAAGACCTGGCCTTGGGTGTATTTGTCGTCTCGCTGCTGAGGTTTTCCCAGAAAGCTGACTCCGACGTGAAATTTGAAGGGTCTTTGGGTCGTCGTGTAACAACGACGTGTTGTCGCCGTTATTCGCGCGACTCTCCGCCAGGTGTTGACCATTAAAGGCCGTTGAGCCAAGCAAACAAAGAAGTTCCGCCGCGCCTTACAACTCACCACACCAGCTTGTCTCCAGTGCGGTTAGCGTAAAGCCGAAGCCCAGTATGCCTAACACGCTCCAGTCGGACTTCTGGAAGGAAATCCCGGCTGTCAGTCTTTATAAGGTGAAGGGCCAATAATGATCGTCCGAAGCGTCTTGGAAAGCTGGCTCATTCATGAGACCGTCATGACCATGCCATGTGCTTACCTTGCAGCCGTCCTTCGTCAGTCTCAGTTTGGACATGCCATCGTGACCTTATATACTGAACCTGCGGAATTTGTCTGCCCTGCGCGCAACTCTGTCACGCCCGGCAGCCCTTACTCATCCAATGTCGTTAACACCCCACCCACGCAAAGGGGGGCCCCATGGTAGCGACAATGTGTCAGCCCACACTTCAGCAAAGAATAGCTCATCGTATCCCCTCACCGCCGATCCGCAGGGGTCAATTCGCTCTAACCCTGCTTCAGGCAGCGTTCCGAGTACACTTGTGCAAGACGTCTCTGTGCTCGTCGCAGGCGCAATGTGGGCATCGTGGTGCAACTCGACGAAGAGGGTGAGTGTCCATCTACCGAAGGTTCTCGTTAGTCTGATGCATTCGACCCCAGGCCTGGTTATCATTGGTCAAAGACGTGAAGAAAGACCTTATGCAGGCTCAATACATGATGGTAGGCCTTCGCGAAGATAGGTCTATGGCGTTCATCAAAATAACCATCCACACTAGAAGCAGGATACGGTGACCACGACCACAACCACGAGTACGGTGTGTGGTTCCGTGCCAGGGGTGGATGGCTCATACATAGTGGAGCGCGTTGTGCAATCCGAGTCGAGTCGGCAACAAGTAGTGTACCTTGCCTCTGGGGAAGGTTCTCGAGAGGAAGGAAGGATCCCTCGCACTCAATAACATGACCACAGGTGGTATATGGTATAGCTCTCCATATTAGTAATGCACTTTAAACTTCGACCTTCAATATGGTCTTCATAACATATCAACTTCTGGCGCTGTACTCGTTTTGTGTAACCATAGCTGATGAGTCATTCTACCCAATTGACTATTCAAATTCGACGGTCCACCTCCCCCTTCCCGAGTTTGCCTCGAGTTCCCTACTTTCCCTAGTCGCCCATGCCTGCATTTCGACTGCCACTTCCACCAGATTATGTTGGTATTCACCAAAAGGTGGGAGAGCTACGTGCGATGACCGCGAGTCAACGCTGTTCCTAATCTGAGCGGACACCGACGCGTGGATGCCAACGAGGACGGAGATATGGGGTATATTTATGAGCTGTTGCGCTCAAGAGGTGCCCGAGGCGTGACATGTTAGAGTCGAAGCTCACAATTTCCCTGACGATAGCATATTGAGACAAGAAAGAGCGAAGAGAAACAAGAACGGACCTTTGAGAGCTACCTTGTTCGAAAGAGGACGAGTTGGCTCGTGGGGCTGATATATCGCCATGAGAGGGGAGCATGTTGACAAATGCATCGCTTGATGTCAGCCACCGAAAAGTGCGAACATCTCAAGGGCAACTCTGACCATCCAATGAAGCGAGTTGCAATGCCGATGATCCTCGCACCTGCTCAATTCGTGGAGGTTTTGAGCAAGGATGCTATTCAAAGTATTTACACAGAGGAAATGACTAATCACAGCAAGGAGATTCCTGATATCAAATGTCTTTCCTGGAAAGCTACAGATCCCAGACTCATGTGGGTTCCGTCAGGCTCGGCGACATTCAAGGAGATATGTGGCTTGGCTCGCAAGGTAACGGCTAGGGGTCCCGCGTGGCTCTCCGGACTACTAGAAGCCCAGTCATTTGGTGGTATATTCGTCATTACAGGAACGTTTGCGTTCATGTCCAGACCTAGACAACAAAGTGATCGCCCGATCGTATGGGACCTGATATGCCTTCGTTTCATCCATATAATCTTTTTGGTCCAACAGGTTGTAGTTGGATGCGTGTCAGGGGGCGGAGAGCCTATGGGTGAGCCTGATCTCTTCCATCTCTTCAGCTGCTGACGATCCAAATGCAATCTGGCGGCTACGATTTACTCTGAAATGTTTTATAGGGCCGATAGTTGTTCTGTCGACCAGCCACACGGCATAATGGTAATATGGTTTTATTCCTGACAACACGCTCTCCGGCGGGACTGTACGCGAATGGGAAAAAAAATATCGTGAACTGATAAAGTATCACTGTCACTTGTAACAAGGAACCCAAAAATCGAAGCAAGAGTAACTGCACAGTGGGGATAGCGTTGAAAAGTAGACGATCGATCAAAAATCCTCATCATTGTGGTACCCACTGGGAGTAGATGAACGCGCAGTCATCGCCTGTGGGACTCCTCCGCGAGGTAAGACACTCATCGAGCTGGAATTGCGGGAGCGCGAGAGTTGAAGGTGGGCGTTTTGCAGTGCGCTCTGCACTGATGTAACTTGTATCGGTGCTTCAGGTGGAGGAGAGGAAGCCCGCGAGGACGCAATAGACGGCGCGTAACTCGACCCCCCCCCACGAGAGAGGGAAATGGTATCCGAGAATGTATTGGCACGAGGGGACGCGCGCGGGCGTAGAGACGGTGGATAGATTGAGCTATCTGAAGTGTAACCGTTACTTTGGTGTGTGTTTATGGTTAGGTTTGGTGGTGTTGCGGGGTGTGCTTGGAGGGAATGGAATAGCCAAGTCAACGTTGTGAATATGCGCTTCACCAGTGCTGGCGAGGTCACTGTCGCTCTCGAGCTGAATGGCATAGGAGGTCGTGGATATGGGGTTTCAGATGCCAAGCCTCCATTGGCAACATTAGAGAGCCCCTCTTCTTGTATGAGGTAAACGGCATCGCGCTCGACTCGTAAGGCAGTTTGTCGGAGACAACGACGACATGCGGTTCGTATCCGATGTCGCATTCGGTAAGCGAGAGAGATGAACGCAACAAGGAAGGCGCCATAAAAAAGAATTGAAAAAAGGGAGAATCCAAAGAAACTACGGTGTAATGCTGTTGGAATGTGGTCTGCTATTCGGTCGTCGAGAGGGTCGAAGCCTGATAGTCCAGGTCTCGTCGGACGAGCGGTATCACCTACTTTTGGTTGAGGTGACTGAAACGGATCCAGCAGTGTCCCACCTTGCCCATCGGGTTCAACCTCCTTGCTTGCTTCAAGAACCATCTTGCCAAGCGTCCAGCTAATGGCAGTGTCCCCAATTGTGTCCACGCTCTGGAACGTTGGTCGCCCTAACCCTTTCTCTTTTGCCTTTTCACCCACTCTGTCCCCTTCTGCGCTTGTTGGGCTGGTAGAATTTCCTTCAGGGTCCATAATACGTGGCACGCCGATGCCCTCATGAAGGACGTTGACTATCCATGCGGCCTTGAAGCATTGCATTTCAAGTCTTGACAACTCAACCCTCGGACCCCATTTACCCAGCCCAATAATTCGACCCTTTTCCTCAACCTGCCCATCACCACCAAGATACTCCTTGCCGGCTTTCCGTGACCAATCGTGGTGGGCGACTACCGTCGGCCAATCCTGAGCGCAGAACTTGGCCGCGGCTCTTTCGTACTGGATGAAGTCGTACGGTCCGCCTAGGCCAAAGACATGTTCTGATGAGTACCAATACTCAGACACGCCGATAAAGTGCGAGACGGAAAAGTCGATGTGAGGTACGTGTTTGCCTGCGAACATGCAGGGTACGTCAGGGCACGGTGCGTGCTTGTTAAGGAGAGGTTCAGTAAGTTGCATGCACTCCGTGAAGTTGCCTGTTCCGACAAGGATGTGTGGTTTCTGTTCGTGTTCGTCGACGGATTGCAAGTAGACTGGTGTCTCAGTTCTTCGCAGTTGTGGAGGGAGGCACGGGTCGTGGACGAGGTCGTCTGAGGACGGGGAAGTGCGGTGCTTTTCGTGTTCTTGGATGAGATTACCAACATAACGCTCACGCGCCTGATTTGTGCCGTATCCCAGCCAAGTGGTCACAAATACTCTGTGAACGATCACACGTCCATTGAGTAGTCGTAATCGGACGTCTTCAAGACCATCGATGTCGTCAGAATATGCTGCAGCAGGCTCGAAAGCGATCTGTGTCGACGCTCCACCCATGTCGAGGAATCCGTACGTTTGCCGCTGATCTGCGCGGCCGGTAAAGCCGTCCATCAAGTAGTTGACTGCGATCCATCCAAACAGGCCTTCCTCCTCACCAGAAATGATGCGAATGGAGGATCCACAAGGCCCTGCTGAGGACATGGGCTCCAGCTTGAAGTGTGAGTGCAGACGGAAGAAGTCACAAGCCGCTTGTAGTACTGCATGCTGTTGTGAAGGCGGCAGCAGACGCATTCCCGCAGTTGCGAGAAGGAACAACGGGGTGTCGGAGTGCAAGTGAGGTGGTATTTGGTTTGTGGCGTGTTCTAATAGTGGTAATAAATACTTGGCGACCTTCTCTGGAGTCGATCCGAACGACGAGAGTCCTATATGGAAGTCCAAATGTCGGCGTCAGCGTGCTTGCTAGGAACGATATAGGAGCAACACATAGCCTCCGTATGACAAAAGTAATAGCGCCCGCAAAGTTTGGGGGAGTGAAGTAGGAAACAAATGCACAGGCTTTGGTGGAGAGAAAAATTAGGGACTACAGATCACACAGTACGCTCGCATAGAGTTATTCATCATAGACAGGGTTAAATTGCAAAACCGCGAATACGGCCTTACACATGAATTTGAGGTTGGGCAAAGTATCGGGAAAGCCTTGAGCTTATGAGCTCACACCAGGAATTAACAACAGGACGTTCCAGTGTGTTATATATAGGGAAACACTTCTAGGTGGAATGAAGCGCAAGACCGGCTAGAAGAAGTGGCATGGAAGAATTTCGACAAGGTGACTGACCTGGCTCAACCTTGAGGACCCATTCGTCTGCATATTTCGATCCCTTCTCGACGGCCGGGAGAGCATCAAGAGTATCAAGGTCATTTTGGTCACGGACATAGCGGGCGTCGAGCCATGAATACAATTGCAGCCGTGAACCTGACGATCCAGCGTCTATGACGATTCCGAATCGTCTATTTGCAAGCCATGGATCAAATTTTGCGGGTGGGGGCATTGAGACGATCGCCTCGGTCGTGGAGAGGTCCAACTGCAAGTTGCTCCTGACCCCATTTACCTCATTTCAGCCACTTTCGAGGCAGCTTGCCAGCTGCTCTGACTAGTCTTCCAGATGGCTGCAGTTACTGTTCATGACATATCCCGCAGCGATTCCGATATCAACAAGGTGCCTTTGGACAACGAATGGGACATTTCTCCGACGCGCAACACGGCTACGAAGCAAAAGCCAGGCCCGAGTAAACCAACAACGCGTCTTTCTGCCCGAGGTCGCTCTCAAAGTCATGAAATTCTCGCGCTGGCCGCGACGAGTGAACGGCCAGCAAGATCGATGAGACCTCGCGACAATAACACGACGTCAACTTCACCTAGCAATGATGAGGTTTTCCCTGCATCCAGACCATCACCTACCAAATCTGTCGCTTCCGAATCTCGCAAGCGGAAACCACGACCCTCTGAAATTCTCATAAACACCACTCCTGCCAAGCGACAAAAGAAACAGGAGTGGAGTCAGTTTGATAACCTTGTCGGCGCTATGGATAAGGCAACCACACCTCGCAAATCCGCCCATAAAGAGCCCCCCATCGGATTAACCCCCTCTCAGAGCCCATCGAGACAAGACGAATGGAACCTTCGAATGCTCCAAGATGCCAAAGTATTTGTCAAGCTTCTCCGCACAAATGGCTCTCCTGCAGCTTCGGATGCGCCTTTCACAGAAACATACTGGTGGCCTGCACGAGTGAGTATTATATCCTGATCGCTAATTTCTCCCATCAACCCTCCCTTAGTCCAGTGGACCTATCACCCATGACCGTGCAACTACGACACTTTATGGTGACGATGGATTTGGGCGAAACCGTGACGTTTGCCTATCGACTGTGCTGAAGGCGAACATTCACACCCTACTGCCAAGCGAGCGCAATCGACTTTACCGGTTTACTGCGCACGACTTTACTCAAGCTCCAATCCCATCGACTTTGCAAGATTCCTTCAGGAAGGCCCTTCAGGAAGCGATGGATGACGATGGGGATGACGAACCACTAGACCTTGATACTATTCGAGCGAAAGCCTCGCAAACTCGGGAGTATTCTTCTTCTCCGGTACGTGCGACCGCTAGCGAACAAAACGTTGAGGCCGAGAGTCACCACTGGGAACTACCAACACCGCCAGACAACCTTATGATTCCCGGGGAGCCTGTGTTGTGCAGGCACCCCCGTTCCGAAAGGCACACAGCGCCGTATTGGCCAGCCAAGATCGTGAAGTACATACCACCAAAACGCCGTAATGGCCAAGCAAAGTATGAGGTTCATTTTTACGATCGGGAGATAGCAAAGGTGTCTCGTGACCATTTCTTCACTTGCTTTGACGAGGGGTTTGGTTCTTGCACGGTGTGTTCCTTGAATGAATCGCCATTATGGGTGGTTGACTAAGCCTGCTTAGGTGGACCTGTCGAAGCTCCATATGTGGCACCAGGTGAATGGAGCAGACGAGTCACTACTTAATGAGCGAACCCCACCTGGTACCCGGTCACCCTCTCCAGAGCCCCTTGTCCCTCTCTCCGACGATGGCATTCCTCTTACCCGGAGTCACGCCCTACACAGGCCATTCACCCAGCATACTCCGCGCGAACAACTCGCCTGTTTCGCGCATATTCTCCAACTCATCCTCCTTGACAAATACGAGCCAACCCATGGCCTCAATATGGCGTGGATGGCGGGTGGGAAGAGCCGCCAGGCAGTTCAACTACGTGCAGGGATGAAGGGTAATTTAACAGACAGTGAAGGGAGTGTCGTCACTGCCCAGGTAAGACGTTGGGCTTTGAGGGATGAACGATGGGCAAGCGAGGAAGAACGGAAGGGCCTGCAAGGTGTGATACAGGACTGGCCGGGCGATATTGTACAGAAATCGGAAGACCAGAACACTGTTGTTCATGTACGTTCGATCCTTCTCCGACGTCCAACGAGTTCACCTGACATCTCGCCAAGGACGTAAAGCTACCTCTGGCTACAGAAACGGACACGGGATTGCAGATAAAAGCGTCGTCTGCTACTACCTCCATCCAGCGACCTCGAGGGAGCCCAGCATACGAATCACTCTCTCGCATAGACCGATTAGGCTATACAATAGATGTTCTAGTACCCGAGGCCATAGTACAACTCCTCCTCTGGCGAAACGGCGATCGATCAAAGGACTCGCTGGGACCGCTTCCCAACCCGCAAGACGAAGCACAGCTCAGGGAAAAGGGACTCAAGATGCGAGATGATTCGGAGACACAAAATGCATGGATTGGTGCTGTCGTTCAGGCTTGGAAGGCGACGCGCAGTGATAAGGAAATGAAAAAGCCAGGAAGGCCCACGAAGGGTAGGGGAGCGGTGGAAGGGTGATACTTGAAGGAAAAGGCGCCACATTAGGCGCCATTGTAGCGTCCTTAACGGTTTGTATCTGTTTTCCCCTGAATGTATCAATCTGCCATCATAGGAGTAGTTTGCCCCTTCAACGTCGTGCGAGCAAGAATTGATTTGCCTGTAGATCGACTAGACAGCTCATCGATGCTTAATCGTTGCCTGCTTAATTTAAATAACCATTCTGCCTCTACCGAACTTCGCTGACATCCCCAAGAAACCTATTGCTTTCTGAGTGTGCTTCCTAGTGCGATCCGGCTAATCGTTGCACTGTTAGAGAGAAAAGAATGACCAAGCTGGGGTTCGAACCTGGGACCTCCCCATATCTAGTAAGGGCGTGTTACCACTACCCGGCCTTTTAGTTGGAGGAATCATCAACTCCAACACCAAGCGCACCTTTAGGGTGCTTTAATGCCAGCTTCATGACGAGCCAGACCAGGTCTGCAATGAAATCTACATTGGCAAGATACAAGATGTCACATCACGGTAAGGGGGGGTTTGAAGTATCTTTTACCAGGGCAGTACTGAGTTGTGATCTGCTTAGCTTGAATTGAATTGAACTATTCAGCTTGTGAGAGTCATTGCAAACTAATGAATTGAGAAGCTTGTTTAAGTGCTCTAGGGTTGATATTCTCAGCTACAATAGGTATGCATAGTAAGCAATGGTTGAAATGAAACCTCTGTGGGTAATTGATTGAGTGGAGAAGGTGGTCATTCATAGTCCATCCCGCTCCGTGACATGCAGTGAGCCTGACATCAACAGGAAGGAGAGCGGCTATGGTACCGCTGCTGTAGGTACACACCCAGTCCAGAGTGAACTAGAATGGACAGTTTGCTAGATCAACTGAGTAAATGGTTGTCCATTGAGTTAATAAGTCGAAATGGAGACCAGGTAAATGGCTCTGTTGAGATTCAAGGGCGCTCGGGACAGTGAATATGCACTCCATCGAGATACCGAGTCGCAAGGATGACAAGGAGCGTTAGGAATGGCCGGAAGGTGCGTAGGAGAAGAGAAAAATTGTGGGCTAATGTCGATGTCTTTTTTTTTTGGGGGGGGGGGGAAGGGGGGGAAATGCGTCATGCACCGTAACGCTAAAG
>Ga0307513_10009250_pt1 | contig 12471 bp, 15 predicted proteins | sample 15_EM_MG_FD_202174 | JGI IMG/M metagenome (GOLD analysis project Ga0307513, IMG submission 202174) | Populus trichocarpa ectomycorrhiza microbial communities from riparian zone in the Pacific Northwest, United States - 15_EM | ecosystem: Host-associated > Plants > Roots > Unclassified | place... | reverse complement strand
GATCCATTCGTTATTGCTTTGTAGTTTATGTATGTACACAGATGGCATACCTGCCAAATTCATAAGCAATTAGCCTACCACCGTCGCATATAATTTCATAGCCTGTAGAGTTACAAAATTTCCTCACGCACACACACACACCAATGCAAAACGGTTTCGTCGGGTCAGACAGGAACAAAACACGAATCACGTGAGGGTTCACGAGCACGAGGGTGATCTCCTCGGCATTGTCCGGAGCGGAAGCCAGCGGAAGCCCGGGGCAACTCTCCGACCGATTTCCCGACCTGGCACATGTGAATTGACCACACCGCTTTGCGGAGGGCGAACAAGATAATCGCCGCTTGTATGTTCACTCGACAATGCTTGTCCCGTCCAAGACCATACGGAACATCATCGGACGATGCAACACTAAATCCCGCGCTCCACAGCCCCCGCGATTCTGAGTCAGCTGTTGTGTCCTAAACCCATCGGACGATGAGACAAATGACCCGATTGTTTGAGATCAATTTTGACTCGCATTGGTGCTTACAGCCGCACCTGTGGGTCGAAAAAGTCTCTTTCTCCAATTAACCACCATGATCTCTCACTCCTACCCCCGAGCTCTCTGGATCAACAAGATGTTGAGAGGGTCGACGTCGCCCTGTAGAGTGTGGAGGAGATCAATGAGCGTACGGCCTCAGGAAACTCAAAGCACCCGGGGTAAGCCGATGCCCATTTTCGTCCATTACGTATTTTACAAACTGTGACGACTGAACGTTCTTCCCGTTTGTCTCCTGCTCTCGCGAATGTGTCCAGGCAGAAAGAAAGTCACAATTCAATCCCTCCAAACGTTGAGGGACACTAATCGACCAATCACAATGCTGACGGCGTATGACTACCCAACCGGAAGGGCGTGCGATTTACATGGGATCGACATCACCCTCGTCGGCGACAGCTTAGCGCAAGTCTGTCTCGGTTACGACTCCACGACCCGTTTAACCCTCGACGAGATGATCCACCACTGTCGAGCCGTCGCCCGGGGAAGCAAACATCCGTTTTTGGTCGCAGACATGCCGTATGGAACGTACCACACCGGACTTGACAATACGATCCGGAATGCGATCCGCATGGTCCAGGAAGGAGGCGTGGAGGGGGTCAAAATGGAGGGTGGACTGGAAATCGTAGAACTTGTCAAAAAGCTCACGACGTTTGGAATACCGGTGATGGGTCACGTGGGACTACTACCGCAACGGCACACGTCTTTATCCGGTTACCGGGTCCAAGGAAAGGACGCGAAGAGCGCAGTGGAAATGGTCAGGAATGCGCTCGAGCTGGAGAAAGCCGGCGTTTTCTCGGTCGTGCTCGAGGCGATTCCCCACCGCCTGGGTGAATTTATTACGCAGCGATTGTCTGTGCCGACGATAGGGATTGGAGCTGGGCCCCGTACGAGCGGGCAAGTCCTGGTCTGGGACGACGTTATGGGAACGTGGTCGGGGCACAAGGCCAAGTTTGTTAGGAGGTTCGCGGATGTTCATTCCGAGGAGAGACTGGGGGTAACCAGCTATGCTGCTGCTGTTCGGGAGAGGACCTTCCCAGATATCGAGGCGGAGAGCTACCCGATGGAAGATATAGAGTGGCAACAGGTCGTTGCGGAACTCAAGTGAAAACCTGTTATTAGTTATCATTAATATTGGCCTCGGGACTTTAAGTCTCAGGTCTCCGGGCTGCAAAAAGCGCGAAAAGAGTGCGGTCGAGCCTTGTGAACCTGATAAGCAGTCCGCCGACCCGGATCATTCAATGCGCGACACTCGCGGAAGCTCTACTATGAAAGATGTACCTTCCAGTGAGACATCCCCCCATGTAGTGCCCAGAGTTTGTTTGTTGGCAGCCGTGCTGCGAACAGAGCTGGCAGTGCATGGACACACCCAGATGAAGGGAAGTGATCAGAACAAGACGCGCCCCCTGTTTCGAAAGATGTCCATATAACATGAGGTTGACGCTGACTCAAGCTTTACACTTCCCACTCCCCAAGCACCCAGGAGACTAAGTGGTCCTTCGCTCTCCCAGCTACCATGATAATTCTGAAGGAACAACCGTTACCCGACCTTCCCACTCCGTACGATGCGCCTCCCCCGTCTTACCACCATAGTATCGAATCGAGTTCAAGCACTGGCTCGACCCGTTCCCAGAACCGACAAGCTCCCCCGAAACATCCACACCGAGACAAACCTTCTTCAACGCCATCTCCCTCTCCTCCACAATCGTCAAACTCCTCGCCGACATTCGCGGCCATACTCGAATCCGGGAAATCCAAGCTCAAGTCGAGCTTGATCGACCTTATAGGAGGTGGCATCGGGCAGAGCACCAAAGATGTCAAGAATATGGCGTACAGAACGGTCGTGGACGTGGTAAAGCACCCGGAGGCCCAGCAGTCTATGGCACTCATCGATACGTGCGCTCACATGTGTCAGACGAAAGGGGTCAACTTTTCCGAGATCCTTCAGGGTCCCGTCTTGGAAGGACACAGGGCGCTGTACTGGATTATCGTCAGCAGGCCGTTTCACAACCAGTACGGACTGATATCTACGATCCTCAAGCACTGCGGGTCGCTATCTCCTGAAGCTGTCGATGAGGTTCGCCTTGCTTGCCTCCAAGTGGGCGATCAGACACTTTTCAGCCACATATGGAACCACCCTGCATATGGCGCCCTTTCTGGGACAGACGAGCTGGTACTTGGTGCCAGATCCCCTACGGACCGCGTAGAGGTGACAGAATCCATGGTCGACGAGATTGGCGCGTTCGTCGCTCGCTTCGAGATCACCCAGTTTCATAAGCGTATGACTATCTCTGGAGGGATTGTGTTCGAGTTTATCGCTCGAGGTTTGTCCCCATGTTCACCACGCGGCTGGGGTGACTAAATGAACGTTATGTGTTTAATATCTATAGGTCGGCTGTGGTACCTAAAGTTCTGTGTCACTCCTGACAAAAAGACAAACGCGCCCGGACCATGGGCGATGTCACTGTCTATCACCAACCCCAGTCCCCCAACCTGGCTCGACTCGCGTGTCGTTGTTTTGTGCCCGCGAGGGAAGTCTGGGAAGTCTCCACATCTACCTGCTTGGCCCCTGCCAAAGGATAGCGCTGTGGGGTCCCTGTTATCATCGTCCACTCCGGATCTTCGACGGGAGAAACCTCCAATCCAATTTCGACTGCAAACAAAAACGCAACAGCTCCAGCCTCCGACATCCACGAAAGCGAGGACGGGGCGCAACGAGCTTGTCGCCTACTTTTCGGAAAATGCAGCGAGTTCTGGACTTCAGTTTCCGTACGGGCATTTTCACTCTCCTCCAAATGCTATGTTCACTCTGTGATTGCGTTACATTTAGTGATAGCGCTTATTATTCGCCGGACGGAACCCTACAAGTGACAGTGGAGGGACGACTTACGAAACCGGTGACAGATGCAGGTTGCGTTATCTGTTAGGTGAGGCATGACACCGCCATTCCACTGCCTCCATGCAGGTGTTTGGGACCGTTCTGGGGCAGTCAAGTCCGCGAGAAGGCTGACCGCAGTATTCTAGCAGCACTATTGAGGCCGCCGTCGAGCACAGTCCATGTAAATATCGGGAGATGGATGTTGCGCAGTAGTTACCCATGTAACCTTTTATTGTCGCTTCAGCACTTTACATGCCGGCAAAGGGGCCGTCAGTTGACCGCAGTCTGGGGGGGCGGGAGCATTAGTGACGCGTAGACGCTCGTTGCGACATAAGAGTAGATCTTGGCGAAGCATCATGATCATAGCACGACTCATTCCCACTATCGTCCCCGGATCCACCCATTTCACAACGTCTGTATTCCGGTTGAGATGATCATTAGGAAGGAGGAGCCTGAGCTGCAAGAGGACCCTCAATTGCTGGACCAGCCGCCTTCGTACGATCAAATCAACCCGGGTCACTCGTCTGTGAATCCGGACTTTCGACCAGATGTAAAGGCTGGCCCTTCCTCGTCCCCTTCCACCCCCACGCCGGCGGCTATCGCTGGACCGCCCTTGCAACAGTCGAAACAGAAACCTCGCACGACGTGGCTCGATTCGTTTAGGCTCTCGCAGCAGGCAAAGGACGTTCGGGCGACGGTGCGCAGTATCGTTCGAGATGTCGTGAAGGAACCCAAGACGCCCGCTTCTTTGGGTCTTTTAGAGAGTTGCGCGGACGCGTGTTCCTCTAATAACCTCTCCTTCTCGGAAATCCTGCAAGACTCGTCGATAGAAGGGCACCCGGCGATTTACTGGGCGATCGTCAAGCGACCGTCTCCGAATGATTTCGAACTCATAACTTCACTCATGTCCTACTCGGCACCTTTGACGATGGAGACGATGACGGAGGTCAGGCTGGCGTGTCTGCATGTGGGAGACCAGGCGCTGTTTCAGTGTCTGTGGCGGTCACCAGAGTATGGAGCGTTGAGCGGGGCGGATAGGATGTTGTTGGGCGTTTCGTCACCGCCGGACACGATAGATGTGGAGGAACAGCCTGGGCAGGACGGACCTTTTGTGGTCAGGCTCACCATTGTGCAGTTTGAGAAGAGGATGAAGGTGTCGGGAGAGATTGCGTTTGAGTTTATTGCTCGAGGTACGTCACTCCCCCATATCGGATTGTCTTCTTCTAGTCATCCGAGATATCATGTTTTTCATACCTTTGGCCTCGTTTTTTTCTTTTCCCCGCTAGGGAGGATATGGAAACTAAAGTTCCATGTAACGAAGAACGATCTGACGCACCAACCCGGCCCGTGGGCCGTCATGATACAGACGTTGGAACAGAGCCCTCCCACCCATCTGGATGCTCGTGTCGTCATAAAGGAACCAGAGAAGGAATCGCCGGGCCCGCCGCTTGTAACCCCTCCTAGCAGGGGTCTGGCATCATTTTTGACCTCGCCCTCGCCACAGAAGTCCACTCCACCCATAGAGCTCCGACTCAAGACGGGCATGGAGTTGACCCCGGTCAAGGCCGGGAGAAAGCCCGATTATTCGCAGAAGGTGCAAGCGCTGTTTGCGGATAGCGCACAAGGGAACAGCCTACAGTACCCGTGAGTGAATTGTTTCTTATCTTCTGGTATTGGGAATACGTGGTTCTGATGCCCTTGACGTTTTCGAAAATTTTGTGGGGTTAGTGATAGCCCGTATTACTATCCTGATGGAAGTCTGAGGGTCAACCTGGAGGCTCGTTTGGCGACGAGGAAGCTCTGGGATGTGTTCTCCTGAACACCGCCTACATGCAGAATTTATTCATTATATTTTGTCCGCACCCTGGTGTTATCGCAGTTTTTAATGATGTCGTGTGTCTTTTTCCCCCGCCCGATCTCTGAAGCGACTTGGCGTATGGACATCGTGAACGACCCAACAGGGGTCTTGTGCTCAGCCACCGGGCTTCGGCCATGTTTAGGCGATTCAGGCACGAGGGTGTCGACCTTGATTGGGTTGGTGTGGTGCTGGAGGGCGAGTATTCCGTCACTCTGTTCAGGTGTTACGTTGATCCGCCGACCCTGGAGTCTCCCGCCCGCTTGTCTCGCTGTTCACTTGACGTGCGCAGCTTCAGGCGGCTTGTTTCCACCCTCATCCTGGTTGTTGGTAACCTCGCGGTGACCGTGGCAGGGATGCTGGAGTGGAGGGCGACCCGACATGCCCGCATGTTCAGGTTCGGTGTTTCACGAAATCCGCTCGGCGCTTCTGATGGGGTTCCCCCCGGCCGGTGGTGCCTCGCGGCCTCATGCCCTTGACCCGGTCGGTGGACGAAAGGGCTACCCCGGGCTACAGCACCCCGGTCCTTCGGTTCTGACTTGGTATTAACTGCAGAAGGCGTTTTTTGGCTCGCCATCTGTTTCCTCTGAGTTTGCTGGTTATTGGCCATTGGGTCCACCCAACGCCGCCGTACTCTTCATTCAGTTCATTTTGCAAATCATATAGGATCGATCGACCTGGGTGAATGGCAACACTAGTGCTGACGTCGACGTTGTTGGCATCAAACCAGTGGCTCCCAACTATACAGAAAAATGGGCGGTAAGTCAACCACTGCCGGACGATGATGTCATTCTGAATCAAGGAAGAGCTAGGACTGATGGTTGCAGCTCGGTCGATGTACTGGCACCGGACGGAAATGCGGAGACCTAGCCATACGGAGTTGTTAAGCGTGTAAAGGACAAAGCTCGGGGGGAGGGGGAGTTGGAAATGCAGAGGCCCCACAAACACGCGAGGTTTGGGCAGGAAAAACGGAACTCGCGATGATCACTGGAAAGGGGCCCATTGAAGCGACGCCGGTTCTCGCTTTCCCAGGCATAGTTGGCCAGGAAGAACTGCCAATAACACGAAGAGAGGTTTCTTTGGAAGAGAACTGAAACGCGCCTCGAGTGCAAAGCCCTTGAGCTCCAAAGCTCCAAGAACCGACAACAGGCCTCGTTTTCCGGGGCCAGTTCTGGGGCGAAGCGTGCATCAGACCATGCAAGGGGAAAATTACATCATTTACATCACCTGGGCGTTTTTTGCAGCACGGATTCGTGCAGGCGCCCGTTTATTTGTCAAACCTATACATAAGACCAAGGGTGGGAGTGGAGATGGGGACTGTGAGAATCCACCTGTCTTCTCCTCCACCGCTCTCCCCATCTCCGATCTCCATTCCCCACACCCCACACCCCTCTCCTAGCGTCTTGGGGCCGAACCACCCCGACTCCAATTCGACTCATTCTTCGGTACCAGAAGATCTACCCACCACGGGATCCACCAGGAAAAGCAGGGATTGGTCCGTTGGCAGAGCGGGGAAGAGAAAAAGGATAACGATGGGGATTAGTGAACGCGTCCCGGAAGATCTCCTCAGCCCTATCTTCGAGCATCTGTTGGACCAGCGGGACTTGTATGCCTGCAGTCTCGTCAGTCGCACGTTTAACCGTGCCGTCACGCCTATCTTGTATAGATCTTGGGATACGAGGGTTGTCGTCGACCTTCCTGCCAACGATCGTTTCGTGAGGTCTCACAAGGTATTCCAGCGTTCATTGTAGCGGGTGGTTCAGAAAAATCCTTATCCGGACTTCCCAGATATTCGACCCGGTTCAAACCTTCTTGGAAACGCCAGAACTGCTACAGTATGTGAGACACGCTCAAGCCACAGGTGGGCCACATTCACCCGATGACTACGGCAATAATTCTGATGACTCCTACCCAGGTTCCATCCACAAATTCGGCACCAAACTGTTTGATAACCTCCTTACAGCTCTGCGAAAGTGCGAGCACCTCGACTCTTTCACCTGGACGGGGCAGGCCGATCGCCTGACCACCCAGGCACACGAGGACCCGATGGCCCATTCTGTCGCAGACCAGAGTCTCCGAGGCGTTACGAAGGTCCTCCGCGAGCTTTCGATCACCGAGCTCACAATCAGGAGCTACGTCGGGCTGAGCGAGGAGACATGGGCTGAGCTTATCAAAATCAGCGGCCTCAAGAAATTGTCCCTCTGGTGCATGGAGGGACAGCCGAGAGTACTACAAGGCTGGTCTGAAACATTGGGGAGCACCTTGACCCATTTGGAGCTGGGAGTGAGTGTTGTTTTGATCACCTATTGATTCATTGTCTGATCTGATTTGTTCAGAGATGTAACGGAGTTCCCCCGACCGTTCTACTTTCGGTCATCTCCCATCTTGGCCAGCTCAGGGGTCTTAGCCTCCGTGGTGCACCTAGCACAGCCATCCCGCACATCTTGACCTTGTTGCCACACCTACGGTTCCTCGACACAGATTATAACCCGTCGATTGCCAAGGGAAGACCGCCGGAGCAACCTCTAATTTCAAAACTCCAAGGGCTGACGGTCCGGACGACCGTAGGCGCCGAGCCCCGCGGCATCGGCGGATGGATTAAAAGCCTTGTCCCATACCCGTCTTTGGAATCCTTCAAGCTGTTGGGATTTTCCTCTCACGGCGATAACGACCTGCCGAGAAGGTTCATCTTGGACATGGCTCAAACTCATGGACAGCTGTTGAAAGAATTCCACGTCACCGGTGCCTCATTGTCTTGGCCTGACGTGCAATGTGTCTGTGCGATGTTTCCGATGGTCGAGGACCTCTCCGTACTTATCTTTACCAACGATATCGTAAGTTTACCTCACCACGATCGCCGGTTCTCGGTAACTGAATCCAGTGTTCAGACGCTCATCGACGAAGCTATTTTGGAAGCGAAGAATCTGAGGACATTGAGCGTGGAGGTTGGAATGTCGAGTTGGAAGACCTCACGGAACAAATTCTCGGTAGAGGAGGCCAGAGAAATGATGATGAGGGACGGCTCAACGCTGAGAGAAATCCGTGTCGCAGGGATTTCATACAAGGTGCGATATCGGCATCCAACCTGAGGTATAGATTGGGACCAACGTGATTTGCAGGGGCGCTGGGTACCAGTCATCAACCCCGAAAATGGAACAACATGCGGAGAGTTCAGGGTGTCGCAAGACGATGGGGGAAGACCGAGTGGATTGTCTGTGTAACTTAATGTGCATTATATTATTCTCGTGTATAACACTTTTCCTCGCCGAAGATGGGCCTCCTTCATGGTCAAATCGATCGTAGCCGACGTTGAAACAACAGTCACAGTTAGAGATCTATGTGTGTACGAGAAAAGGAGTGGAATTCCGTTAAGCACCTCGTCCTCGGCCACGCCCTCTGGTTTGACCGCCTCGGGTTGGTCCACCGCGTGCTAAGGAGACCCAAATGAGTTGTTATTACGACCAGGGACGTTGCGGAAATAAACGTACCTCGCTGAGGACCTCCCCGACCTGTGACACCATCGTCAGCGAGCTGCTGGAACCGCATGGAAGCTGTGCTGGACATACCTCTGTTACCGACGCCACTGACATGAGCGCCTCGTGCGCTCCTTCCAGCTTCCCTAGCCCTCGTTTGTTCTTCTTTGACCGCGTCCAGTAAAGTATCGGGTATCCGGAGGTACTTTATCTAACCAAATCAAATAAGCATCTCGCGAAACCGACGGACGACAGCAAATTCGCACCGTGCTGCCTCGAATGTAACACTCTTTCAGTTTCCAGAACCTATCTCCATCCGGATTGGTCTGATAGACTTCTCGTAGCGTGATGTTCATGAAATTGTCGCAGTTTACGAGGTGACCGTTGAAGGTCTCGCCGTTCTTGAGTTCGACTAACTGGGGAGTGGTATGACCTGATGCGTGAATCAAACCAATCCACGAGTGGAAGATTGTAGTTTGCGAGTGTGGCTGTTTACCATCGGTTTGTTTTGGGCCGCGTTTAAGAGGGAGAGTGGTAGCTGTTGGAGTCGCGCGTTAGTGGGTGTGCTGGGGATGTGGGTAGATTGGTTAGACCGTACCATCTTGACGAATCGAGGGAAGGGAAGATGGAGGGAGTGAAGGTGTTCAGCCCGACACGTGATCGACGGACACCTGCACCTCCTTCCGTTCCGTCATCCTCGAAGCTCTTCGCTCCTAGGCTCGCGAGCGACGTTCGGCGGTGCGTGGCCAGAACCCAGTGTACGACCTTAACATTCAACCTATCTTCCAGGTGGCCATGCTCTCACGATTCACGAAGACTTTCATAGCCGTCATCTTCGCCCTAGTGCGTAGGTTGCAGTTCTACTTCACCAAACGCAGTGGGCTGATTAGCGGAGGCTAGTTCTTGGTCGCGTCGTTAGGTGTGCTACACCCTCAGTCGAAACCTTATCTCGATCCATGGTCGGGAGACCACTTCGGTGGGGGCGGGGTTGAGCAGCGTTTGGCGGTTAAGCCGCACGAGGGAGTTGTGAAGGGGAAACCAATCATGCAGAAGTTGGGGAACGAAACGGCCAAGTAAGGAAGCTGTACTGATCTTACCTTCTTTGCGCTGATGACTGGCTGCTAGGGCGGAGTTGGGAAGGGCCACTTGGAAGTTACTGTAGGTCCAATCGCTGCCACTCACTTTCGTCGCGTTGACCTCCTTACTTTGCCGATAGACATACGATAACACTGAGATACCCGGAGGTATTTCGACCTCCATTGCACCCGAGGGAACGCGGATATCCTGACGATGTGTTCTCTTTCGAAGGATCCATCATCGGATGAGAAGGAGGCTCTCAACTCGTACTTCCACTTACTTTCACGACTGTACCCGTGTGGGGAGTGTGCAGCAGAGTTCCAGATGTTGCTCAAGAAATTCCCGCCACAGACATCTTCCCGAAGATCTGCGGCTCTATGGTACACATCATCTTCCGTTGTTCGGTTCGAGAACTCACCCGGGACCCATCTAGGTTATGTACCGTCCACAACGAAGTCAATAAACGGTTGAAGAAGGTGAGATTGTTCCGCTTTGTTCCTCCGTTGCATCTTTCCAACGTCTATGTGATAGCCCGAATTCGACTGTGCAGACCTGGATGCGACATATGACTGTGGTTGCGGAGATGCGCCTGTTAAGATACCGGGTAAGAATGGGTTAGATGATTTGGAGAGGGACCTATCCAAGGACGAGGTTACTGGCGTCGACCTGATCAGAGGTGGTTGACCGCGCGCATGTTCCTATATTTATTATTGGATGTCTGGGGGGTGTACAATATTACTGGGGAGTCTGCGTGCGACCAGTAGGACACATTTTAAATACCTTTCTCTTGGGAGGGCCCGAAGTCGCTCGTCAGTTTAGAACGTTGGGATCGTTAACTGGGTTCCTGGAACTTCGCAGTTGGCTATGATTCTCAACGTAAGAATCTGGACACCGCGTTCTGGAGATCCGTTTTTACGTGAACATTGAACGTTATATGTAAACTCTTGCTTCCTGACATGTCACCGAAAGTGGGACCAGAACCAGTCCATGTGTATTTTTCCCATTCCGCCGATAGACGCGGTACTGTATTCAGGCTTCCGAACCATAGCTTTGTTAGATCTCTCGGTGGGGGTACATACATATATTCTACAGCTTCGGCGGGTATCGCGTACGGTGGCGTGTCACTCATCGTTTAGAAATCAGTCATACTGCTTACATGCGGTGCCCGACGAGAGGATCATTGCTATCTTTAGAGTCATCGCTGTCGCTTGCGTGGCTTCGCTCGAGCTCGGCCTCAACGCGGTTTCGTTGTTCAAGGGCCATGTCAGATTCGTACACTGGAATTTACAGGTCAGAAAGGACCCCTCAGGCTGAAGCTTACGAGAAAGAAAACTTACGGAACGCGAGCTCCTCTAGGGTCTTTCCGTGAGTCTCAGGGAAGAAGAAGAACACGAACAAGACCTCGATGGCAATCCAGACGCAATAGGAAATGTAGTATTTCCATGCGAGGTTCTTGAGGCCGATGGGGTTGACGAACTGGTTGAAGAAGCCGGCGGAACGACCCCAGGCCTGGAAGATCGTGATACCCTTTGTGCGACTGTGGTATGGGAATAACTCGACCAAGAAGGCTATAGTCCATTTGAGCTAGCGTAGCTCGAGCAGGGCACGAATACTCACTATAGGTCAATGCGTTGAAGCCGAGGTTGTAGGCGGGAGAATAGAGGCAGATCATCGCAATGGTCGCATGAGAAGCGGCATCTCCTCCGGCGATAGCGAACCGCGCACTGGCGATGGTCAAACCGGTGAACGTAAGCAAGACGGAGGTCGTACAGATCTAAAATAACACCTCAGGTAAACTTTCGCAGCCGTCATCACAACTGACTATCTCCATACCAGGTAGACCCACCGACGAGGGAACTTGGTAGCGTTTAAGGCCCACACGGTGGCATTGACAAACCCCCAGCAGCTAAGTCCCAAGTTGATGATATTCTTCGTCCGATTGTCGGTGATACCGATGCTGTCTAGAATCGGAGACAGGTAGTAGGAAGTCAACCCGTTTCCACTCCACTGAGTGGCCAGGCCCAGGAAAGATGCGACGAGGACACGCCTGCGCATCCCGGAAGTCGCCACCATCTCCGCCCAACCTCTCTTGGCGTAGGCCTTTTCGATCTCGAGCGTCTGCTCGATTGAGGTAAACTCGGCCTTGGCAAGTTCCGAATTCTGGTCTCTGCATTCTTGATCAGCACCCGATCACACCAGGGGACAGAGGGTCGGGTGGAGATGGACTGACCCCTCAGCATGGTATTTGACGAGAATTGCCATCGCTTCCTCACGTCGGCCCTTCGAAATGAGCCATCTAGGGGACTCGGGAACCCACCAGATGAAGGTGAGTTGGAAAGCACTGGGTAGGAGCTGAAGGACGGAGGGAATCCTCCAACTCCAAGAGTCGTGACGACTGTAGGTTCCGAGGGTAATACCGGCGGCGATGATGGCGCCAGGGTACCAGGAGGCGTTGAAGATAGAACCCAGACGAGCGCGTTCCTTCGGATGGGAAAGCTCTGTGACAAGTAGTGAGTGCGCGGGGTCGGTAGATTTACATGCACCGGCCACTTTACCTCCGATCAAGGAAGATGCGGCGACGATGGCAAATGGGATCCCTAGGCCCAGGAGCAGGCGAGAAATGATGAACATGGCAACTATACGGTCGGGTCAG
>Ga0307513_10009249_pt1 | contig 12472 bp, 10 predicted proteins | sample 15_EM_MG_FD_202174 | JGI IMG/M metagenome (GOLD analysis project Ga0307513, IMG submission 202174) | Populus trichocarpa ectomycorrhiza microbial communities from riparian zone in the Pacific Northwest, United States - 15_EM | ecosystem: Host-associated > Plants > Roots > Unclassified | place... | reverse complement strand
CAAAGGAGCATCGGCCTATATCCTGCCTGCTGCGCCCCACGTTCCTCGCGGCGCCGTCACGCGAATCGAGATCAAAGACCCTGGGATACGGGGCGGGCGAACGTCTGGGATTTCGAAGGACGGAACACACGGCATCTGCATCCGCGGCCTGCCGGGCTGGGGCGAGAACATGGCGCTGCTCGGTCTGGTGGGCAACGTCTTTGGTGGCACGCAGTTCAACATGAACTGGACGTCGGCGGTCAACAGCAAGGCCTGGAACAACGCCATCGGCTTCTACGTGGACCTGGCCAACAAGTACGGTCCTCCAGGCGTCGTGGGCAACGGCTTCAACGAGAACCTGAACCTGCTCGCCGAGGGCAAGTGTGCGATGTGGAACGACGCCACCGTCGCCGCCGGCCTGCTCTTCGACCCGAAGCGCTCGAAGGTTTCCGACAAGCTGGGCTTCGCGCAGAACCCGGTCGAAACCTGGAACAAGGGCGGTGCTTGGCTATGGGCCTGGTCGCTCGGCATTCCTTCCTCGTCCAAGAACGTCGCCGAGGCGCGCAAGTTCATCGAGTGGGCGACCTCGAAGGAATACATCAACATGATCGGCGAGAAAGAGGGCTGGGTGACGATTCCGCCGGGCACGCGCAAGTCGACCTACCAGAACCCGAACTACCTGAAAGCCGCCCCCTTCGCGCTGCCCACGCTCAAGGCCATCGAGAGCGCGAGCCTGACTGACAACACGGCCGTTCCCAAGCCGTACGTCGGCATCAACTTCGCGATCATTCCGGAGATGCAGGCCATCAACAACTACCTCGGTCAGCAGATCGCCGGTGCCCTGACGGGGAAGATGACCGTGAAGGCCGCGCTGGACAACGCCGCGGCCAACTCCGACAAGATCATGAAGAAGGCCGGCTACATCAAGTAATCCAGACGGCCCCCCCGGGGTCGGGCGCTCACCGGCCCGGGCAAGCCTTCGCTCCACAGGGATCACGCGATGTCAGCAACCGTCGTCAACCCATCGGCTGCGCGAAGCCGCAAACTCCGAATGCGGTTCTGGCCGCTGCTGCTGCCCTCGGTCGGCGTGCTGCTGGTCTGGATGATCGTGCCGCTGGTCATGACCGTCTGGTACTCCCTGCAGAACTACAACCTCCAGTCGCCGCCTGCCCAGTTCGGCGGCCTGGTCAACTTCGAATACCTGTTCACCGACCCCGACATCCCGGTCGTCGTGTGGAACACCGTGGTGCTGGTGTTCGGGCCGCTCGTCGTCACGGTGTGCCTCGGCGTGGCCTTCGCGCTGCTCTACGACGGGCCGTTCCCGGGCCGCGGCATCGCGCGGCTGCTCGTGATCACGCCGTTCTTCGTGATGCCGACGGTGGCGGCGCTGGTCTGGAAGAACCTCTTCTTCCATCCGGTCTGGGGTCTGCTGTCGTGGGCGGAGCAATCGCTCGGCATGCAGCCGATCGACTGGTTCTCCAGTCACCCGATGGTCGCGGTCGTGATCATCGTGTCATGGATCTGGACGCCGTTCGCGACCCTCATCCTGCTGACGGCGCTGCAATCGCTCGACCGCGACCAGATCGAGGCTGCGCGACTCGACGGCGCCAAGGCGGTCTCGCGCTTCATCCACGTCGTCCTGCCGCATCTGATGCGACCGCTCTCGGTGTTGATCATGCTCGAGACGATCTTCTTCCTGTCCACTTACGCAGAGATCTACGTGACGACGATGGGCGGCCCGGGAACCGCGACCACCAACGTGCCGTTCTACATCTTCTCGCGCGCACTGCAGGGCTTCGACGTCGGACTGGCCTCGGCCGCAGGCCTGTTCGCGATCCTGATCGCGAACGTGATCGCCTTCTTCTTCACGAAGAGGCTCTCGGAGCACCTATGAAATTCGCTGCGGGACTCAAGAAGCAGGATGTTCTGCGAACCGGCGGCGGCTGGCTGGTCGCCGTCGTCATGGCCTTTCCCGTGTTCTGGATGGCCTTGGCAGCGTTCAAGACGGAACAGGACGCCGCCGCAGTTCCGCCGAAGCTCTTCTTCGAGCCGACGCTCGAGAACTTCGTCGCGATGAGCGAGCGGGTGGCGTACTGGCACCACGCCTGGAACAGCATCGTGGTGTCGTTCTCGTCGACGCTGATCGCGATCGCGCTCGCTGCGCCGGCGGCCTACGTGATGGCTTTCCACGCCAGCAAGCTCACGCGCTCGCTGATGCTGTGGATGCTGTCGATTCGCTTCATGCCGGCGGTGGGCGCGCTGATCCCGATCTACCTGATCCTGGTCGCGCTCGACATGCTCGACACGCGGCTCGCGCTGGTGGTGATCACCTGCCTCAGCAACCTGCCGCTGATCGTCTGGATGCTGTACTCCTACTTCAAGGAGGTGCCACCCGAAATCCTCGAAGCCGGGCGCATGGACGGTGCTCGGCCGCTCAAGCAGTTGTGGTACCTGCTGCTGCCCCTGACCCTGCCCGGCATCGCGTCGACCGGCCTGCTGGGAATGATCCTGGCGTGGAACGAGGCGTTCTGGTGCATCAACATCACGGCGACCAACGCCGGGACCTTGGCGCTCGCGATCGCCTCGTTCGCGAATTCGGAAGGGCAGTTCTGGGCCAAGTTGTCGGCGGCATCGCTGGCCTCCATCGCGCCCATCCTGATCTTCGGCTGGATCACCCAGCGCCAGCTGGTTCGCGGCCTCACCTTCGGCGCCGTGAAGTAGGCGTCACAGAGTAACTCGATGACCGCGCTCACGCTCAAGAACATCCACAAGCAGTATGGCGACGTCATTGCCATGAAGGGCATCGACCTGCAGGTGCAACCCGAGGAGTTCATCGTTCTCGTCGGCCCTTCGGGCTGTGGCAAGTCGACATTGCTGCGCATGATCGCCGGACTGGAGGACATCACCTCCGGCGAGATGTTCATCGACAACGTGCGCATGAACGACGTGGAGGCCGACGCACGCGGCCTGGCGATGGTCTTCCAGAGCTATGCGCTCTATCCGCACATGACGGTTGCCGACAACATGGGCTTCGCGCTGAAGATGGCGGGCGTTCCCAAGAAGGAGCGTTACCAGAAGGTGCTGGCCGCGGCCAGAATCCTCCAGCTCGAGAAGCTGCTCGACCGCACGCCCCGGCAGCTCTCCGGCGGGCAGCGGCAACGCGTCGCCATTGGCCGCGCGATCGTACGGCGCCCGAAGATCTTCCTGTTCGACGAGCCGTTGTCGAACCTCGATGCGTCACTGCGGGTGCAGATGCGCATCGAACTGGCCGAGCTGCATCGCAAGCTGAAGGCCACGATGATCTATGTGACCCACGACCAGACCGAGGCCATGACGATGGCCGACCGTATCGTGGTGCTGCGCGACGGCAGCATCGAGCAGGTGGGAACGCCGCTGGAGCTGTACAACCACCCGGCCAACACCTTCGTCGCGGGATTCATCGGCTCGCCCAAGATGAACCTCGTACCGGCCGAGGTCGTCGAGCAAGCGAACGGTTCTGCACGGCTTGACCTCGGCGAAGGATCATCGGTGACGCTGCCGTCGCACCCGGGCCTCGCGCCGGGCGTCAAGCTGACCGTCGGTGTCCGTCCGGAAAGGTTCGTGCAGAGCGACACCGGCTCGATCTCCGGCGTCATCGCCGTGGTCGAGCACCTGGGCGGCGAGACGCTGTGCTACGCGGACATCCGCCCCGGGACGCGTCTGACGGTGAAGCTGGGCGCGATGTCGCCCGTCAAGGTCGGTGACTCGATACGCCTGGCCCTGCAGCCCGGCGGCGCGCTGCTGTTCGATGCCGATGGCAAGGCCATGCACTGAGATCTGGAGCAGAACATGTCGCAATTCATCAATGCACGGGACGCCATCGTCGCGGAAGCAGTGGACGGACTCGTGCGCGTTTCGGGTGGTCGCCTGGCGCGGCTCGATGGCTTCCCGAACATCAAGGTCGTGGTCCGCGCCGATTGGGACCGCCGCAAGGTCGCGCTGGTCTCCGGTGGCGGGTCGGGCCACGAGCCCAGCCATGCCGGCTTCGTCGGCGCCGGCATGCTGACGGCGGCGGTCTGCGGCGAGGTGTTCGCGTCGCCGTCGGTCGACGCCGTGCTCGCGGGCATCCTTGCGGTAACCGGTGACGCGGGCTGCCTGCTCATCGTCAAGAACTACACCGGCGACCGTCTGAACTTCGGCCTGGCAGCAGAGCGCGCCCGCGCACTGGGCCGGAAGGTGAGCATGGTGGTCGTCGATGACGACATTGCCCTGCCGGACCTGCCGCAGGCGCGCGGTTTGGCCGGCACGCTGTTCGTCCACAAGATCGCCGGCGCGCTGGCCGAAGAGGGGGCCGATCTGGATACGGTGACGGAGGCGGCCGGGCGGGTCATCGCAGCGACGGTGAGCATCGGCATGTCGCTCGACACCTGCACCGTGCCCGGATCGCCGAAGGAGAACCGGATTCCCTCCGGCAAGGCCGAGCTGGGTCTGGGAATCCACGGCGAGCCGGGCGTCGAGCAAGTCGACTACGCCCATGCGCGCGGCGCAATCGAGGCGATCATGGCCAAGCTCGCCCCCTTCGTGCCCGACCGCCCGCACGTCCTGCTGCTGAACAACCTCGGCGGCACGTCGGCGCTCGAGATGTCGGTTCTAGCCTACGAGATCACGCGCTCCGCGCTCAGCGGGCGCATCGCCCACATCGTCGGGCCGGCAGCGATGATGACCTCTCTGGACATGCGGGGCTTCTCGCTCTCGCTGCTGCCCGCGACCGAGGCCGACCTGCGCGCGCTCGCGAAACCCGTCGCCCTGGTGGCCTGGCCGGGCCTGGCGCTGGTCGGCGAGCCGCAACGCGTCGCGATGCCCGAGGGCCTGCTCCCGCCGAAGGCCAGGCCGTCGGAGAACCGCGCGGCGCGGGTCGTCGTGGACACGGTCTGCGAGGCACTCGTCCGCGCGACGGCCGACCTCAACGCGCTCGATGCCAAGTCCGGGGACGGCGATACCGGCTCGACACTCAGTGGGGCGGCGCGCGCGCTGGCCGCCGGTCTCGACGATCTGCCGCTGGACGACCTGCCGGCACTCCTGGCCGGCATCGGCGTGACGCTCTCGCAGGTCATGGGCGGTTCGTCCGGCGTGCTGCTGGCGATCTTCTTCGCAGCGGCGGGCGATGCCGCTTCCCGCGGCGCGGGGTTGCAGCCGGCCCTTCAGGCCGGCTTGAGGCGGATGCAGCAGATCGGGGGGGCCCAGCTCGGCGACCGCACGATGGTGGACGCGCTGTCCCCGGCGCTGGACGCGCTCGGTCCCGGTGTCGAGCGCGCCGCGGCGGCGGCCCGGCAGGGCGCTGCGGCGACGGCGTCGATGACGCGGGCCCGTTCCGGCCGCGCCAGCTATGTGGGCGCGGAACGTCTGCTCGGAAACGTCGATCCCGGCGCAGAGGCCGTTGCGCGCGTCTTCGAGGCGCTGGCGCGGCGCCAGGCTGGCTGAAGAACGGCGTGATGTCGCACGGCGTGGCGCGATCGAGGGCCTGTCGGTGCTCGACCCAAGGCGCCGAGGCGCCCACCGACCTCAGGACATGAACATCCCGCCGTCGACGTTGATCGTCTGCCCGGTGATGTAGGCCGCGTCGTCGGAAGCGAGGAAGCTCACCAGGCCGGCGACGTCTTCGCCGGTGCCGGCGCGGCCCATCGGGATCGCGGCCACCCATTCGGCCATCAGCTCGCCGGGCGCGTAGTCGCCGAGCAGCTTGCCCCAGGCGGCGTCGTTGTAGGCCCACATGTCGGTGCTGATGATGCCGGGGCAGAACGCATTGACGGTGATGCCGGTCTTCGCCAGTTCCTTGGCCAGGCTTTGCGTGATGCCGACGACGGCGAACTTGCTCGCCGCGTAGTGCAGCGTGTAGATGAAGCCCTGGCGCGCCTGGCCGGACGCGGTGTTGATGAGCCGGCCCTTCTTGCCCGCCGCGCGCATGCGCAGCGCGGCTTCCTGGCAGCACAGGAACACGCCCTTGCTGTTGACGGCCATGATCTTGTCCCACTCGCCTTCGCTGAGGTCTTCGAGCCGCGCGACGGTGATGACGCCGGCGTTCTGCACCGAGATGTCCACTTCGCCCAGCTCGCGCGCGACCTGCTCGTAGAGCGCCTTCACCTGCGCGCGCTCGGTCACGTCGACCACGGCGGCGATGGCGCGTGCGCCGCCGGCGCGCAGTGCGGCTGCCGTTTCGTGCACCAGCGGTTCGTTGGCGGCGACGCAGACGCGTGCGCCTTCGCGCGCGAAGCGCTCGGCGACGGCTTTGCCGATGCCGCGGCTGCCGCCGGTGACCACCACCACCTTGCCTTCGAAGCGCTGCGCCATCGTCGACCCCTCGTTCACCAGCAGACGAAGCCGCCGTCGACGATGAGGTCGACGCCGGTGCAGAACGAAGCCGCGCGGCTGGCCAGGAAGACCGCCGGCCCGACCATCTCATCGACCGTCGCCATGCGGCCGAGCGGCGTGTCGCGCTCGAAGATCTTGCGCTGCTCGGCGACCTCGGGGCGCAGGTTCATCGGCGTCAGCGTGTAGCCGGGGCTGATGGTGTTGACGCGCAGGCCGCGCTCGCTCCACTCCATCGCCAAACTCTTGCTGAGCTGGATCACCGCCGCCTTCGAGCTGTTGTAGTGGGCCTGCAGCAGCCCGCGGTTGACGATGCTGCCCGACATCGACGCGATGTTGACGATGCTGCCGCGGCGCCGCGGTAGCATCACGCGCGCCTGCGCCTGGCAGGAGAGGAACACGCCTTCGACGTTGATCTTCATCAGCCGCTGCCACTGTTCGAGCGCCATCTCTTCGGCCGCCATCGCGTTGGCGATGCCGGCCGCGTTGACGGCCACGCTCAACGCGCCCAGATCGCGTTCGGTCGCCGCGACGGCGTCGGCCAGCTGCCCGGCGTTCGTGACGTCGCCGGCGAGTGCGAGCGCACGCCGGCCGAGCGCGCCGATGCGTTCGGCCGTGGCGGCGATGCCGGCGCTGCCCGGCAGGTCGAAGCAGGCGACGTCGGCGCCGGCCTCGGCCAGGCCGACGGCGATGCGCTGGCCGATGCCGCTGCCGGCGCCGGTGACGAAGGCAACATCGCCTTTCAGGTCGAACAGGTCCATGCGTTGTCCTTTAGGGTTGCGCGAGCAGGCGTTCCGCCGTGCGCAGGTCGGTGATCAGCGTGTTCAGCCAGCCGCCGCGCAAGGCACCGCGAATGGCTTCGAACTTGCGCCCGCCGCCGGCCACGCCGATGCGCCGGCGCGTGCGCCGGATCTGCTCGACGCCGATGCCCAGCACGTGGCGGTCGAAGCGTGTCGGCAGATGGCGGCCTTCGGCGTCGAAGAAGCGCATGCAGACATCGCCCACCGCGCCGGCATCACGCAGCTCGGTCAGGTCGTGCTCGCTGAAGACGTTGCCGCTTTCGCGCAGCATGCGCGAAGGCGGCAGCGCGCCGATGCCCATGAGCAGCGCCGACAGATCGTCGAAACGTTCCAGGGCCTGGCGGCACGAAGGCTCGTTGAGCATCGCCTCCTTGGCGGCGACGCTGCTGACGACACCGGGTGCGAGCATGAACACCGCCTCGGCCTTGGCGAGCTGGGCCAGACGCTCGGTGAGCCGGGTGGCGAACACCTGCGCGCCGGCCAGGCCCAGGCCGCCGAGCACCTGAACGACGCTGCGCGTCTGGCCGGGACCGGCGGGCCGCATCGCGTTCACCGCCGCCAGCAGGGCGGCGCTCCATGAGGAGACGCCGATCGTCTCCAGGTTCGGCACCACCAGTTCCAGGTAGGCAGCGACGGTGGCCGCGAGTCCCTGGTTGACGGACTCGTCGCTGCGCCCGTCGGCGTCGGCCAGCTCGACGACGATCATCGAATCCAGCCCGTAGCGCGCTTCGAGCTGCTGTTCGATGTCGGCATGCACGCCTTCGGGCACGTGGACCGTGATGCGCACGATGCCCAGCGCCTCGGCCTGCTTGAGCAGGCGCGAGACGCGCGCCTGCGACAGGCCCAGCTGTTCGGCGATGCGCATCTGTCCGATGCCGCGTTCGTAGTACATGCTGGCGACGCGCGTGGTCAGGCGAAGCTGGTCGTGGGAAGGTTGTCGGACGGCTGCCATGGCGCTCGCGATTCTGTCAGCGCCGCGTGCTTCCGCTTCACGAGACCGCGAGCTCCATCACGCGCGGGCCGCTCGCCTCTTCGCGCGCCAGGATGCCGCGCGACTCGCCGCGCGCCAGCACCATCACGCGGTGTGACAGGCCGAGCACTTCGTCGAGGTCGGAGCTGACGATCACCACCGCCATGCCCTCATGCGCGAGCGCGGCGATGACCTCGTAGATCGCGGCGCGCGCGCCGACGTCGATGCCGCGTGTCGGCTCGTCGAGGATGATGACGCGCGGGTCGCGCGCGATCCACTTGGCGATCACCACCTTCTGCTGGTTGCCGCCGGACAGGCTGGCGGCCGTGTGCTGCGGCCGGCCCTTCACGCCCAGGCGCCGGATCAGGTCGGCGGCAAAGCCTGCAGCACGCGCCGGCCACAACCAGCCGCCGGGGGCGACCTGGTCGAAGTTGTTGTAGGCGATGTTGGCGGCCAGCGTGTGCGTCAGCACCAGGCCGAGCGCCTTGCGGTCGTCGGGCACGAGCACCAGCCGTTCGCGGATCGCATCGGCGGGCGACTTCGGACGCAGCGTCTTGCCGCGGATCTCCAGTTCGCCGCTCGCGATCGGGTCGACGCCGGCGATCGCACGCACGAGCTCGGTACGGCCGGCGCCGACGATGCCGGCGAGCCCGAACACCTCGCCCGCACGCACCTCGAACGAGATCTGCTTGAAGCTGCCGTCGGGCGCACTGAGATCGCGCACCGCGAGCGCGACTTCGGCATCGGCGCGCGGCGGCGCGATCGGCGGGAACAGGCGGTCGACGCTGCGGCCGACCATCTCGCGCACGAGCTGCGCGGTCGGCACCTGCGCGCTTTCGTGCTGCGCCACCTGTTCGCCGTCGCGCAGCACGACGATGCGGTCGGCGATGCGCGCGATCTCGGCCAGCCGGTGGCTGACGTAGATGAACGAGACGCCTTCGGCCTTGAGGCGCCGGATCTGCTCGAACAGGCGCTCGGTCTCGTCGTCGCCGAGCGCGGCGGTCGGCTCGTCGAGGATGAGCAGGCGCGCATCGAGCGTGAGCGCCTTCGCGATCTCGACCTGCTGCTGCGCCGACACGCGCAAGGTGCCCACCTTGCGCGTCGCCGGCACGTTCAGCCCGAGGCGCCGCAGCTGGCGCTGCGAGCGTTCGATCATCGCTGCGCTGTCGATGCGCCCGGCCTTCATCGGCAGCCGGCCGACGAACACGTTCTCGGCGATCGTCAGCTCGGGCAGCAGGCGCATCTCCTGGTGGATGAGGCCGATGCCGGCGTGCAGCGCGTCGGACGGCGCCTTCGGCGCGTAAGGCTCGCCCTGCCACCACATGCGCCCGCCGGGGTCAGGCGCGACCGAGCCGGCGATCAGCGACGACAGCGTCGACTTGCCGGCACCGTTCTCGCCCAGCAAGGCCAGCACCTCGCCCGGCCGCACGTCCAGGCTGACGCCGCGCAGCACGTTGACCGGGGGGTAGGTCTTGCCGATGCCGCGCAGCACCAGCCCGGCATGGGCGGGGCGGTCCGATGTCACGGGTGGTTCTTGAGGAAGGTCTCGACGTTGTCCTTGGTCGTCAGCACGCCGTCCTTCGGCTGGTCGAACGGCGGCTTCTTGCCCGCCAGCAGTTGCGTCACCGCGTCCACCGCCAGCCGGCCCATCGTGAAGGTCGGCTGGGTCACGGTGCCGTCCAGGCCGCCGCTCTGCACGGCTTTCAGCCCGCCGACGTCGCCGTCGTAGCCGACGACCCAGACCTTGTGGTCGGGCTTGGCCAGCTTGACCGCCTGCGCCGCGCCGAGCGCGATGCCGTCGGCCTGGCCGAAGATGATGCTGATGCTCGGGTCGCGCTGAAGCATGTCCTGCGCGATCTTGTTGCCTTCGTCGGCGGCCCAGCGCTCGGTCCACTGGTTCTGCGTGACCTTGATGCCCGGGCACTTGGACAGCCCGGCCAGCCAGCCCTTCATGCGGTCGACCTCGGGCGAGGTGCCTTTCTGGCCGTGGATGACGACCGCGTTGCCCTTGCCGCCGGCCTGCTTGCAGACCCATTCGGCGAGCTCGGTGGTGGCCTTGACCGACTCGCCGCGGATGAAGGTGTCGCCGGGCGCGCCGTCGGCGTTGCGGTCGACGTTGACCACCGGGATGCCGGCCGCGCGCGCCGCCTTCACCGGCACCGCGGCGGCGGTGGCGCCGGCCGGGATGTAGATCAGCGCGTCGATCTTCTGCGTCAACAGATCCTGGATCTGGTTGACCTGGGTCGTCGCATCGCCCTTGGCGTCGACGGTGATGACGGTGTAGCCCTTCTCCTTGCCGTAGGCTTCGACCGACTGCTTGATCATGTTGAAGAACTCGGCCTGCAGGTTGGCCACCGCCAGGCCGATCTTCTTGCCCTGTCCCTGGGCCTGGGCGCCGCCGGCGGCAGCGAGCGCGGCGATGCCGATGAGGGCGGTGAGTCTTGTCGGTTTGAACACGGGAGTCTCCTTCGTTGGGTGGCGCCTGCGGCGTCGTTGGGGAATGCGGGGAGGGCGCGTCAACGCGCCTTGCGCTTGTTCGAATCGACCGCCACCGCGAGCACGATGACGCTGCCGATGACGATCTGCTGCACGAAGGGCGAGACGCCGAGCAGGTTCAGGCCGTTGCGCAGCACGCCGATCGTGAGCACGCCCATCAGCGTGCCCCAGACCGTGCCGACGCCGCCCGCCAGGCTGGCGCCTCCGATGACGACGGCGGCGATCGTGTCCAGCTCGTAGCCGAGGCCGCCGCTGGGTTGCGACGAATCGAGCCGGGTCGACATCACGACGCCGGCCAGCCCGGCGAGCAGGCCGCACACGCTGTAGACCGCAAGCGTCAGGCGCTTGACCGGAATGCCAGCCAGGCGCGCCACCTCGGCGCTGCCGCCGATGGCGTAGAGCGCGCGGCCGCCCGCGCGGTAGCTCATGTAGACCGCGGCCGCCACCGTGAGCAGCGCGAACAGCGCCACCGTGACCGAGAGAAAGCCGAAGTAGCGCTTGATCGACAGCGCCGAGAACCAGTCGACGTAGCCGACGATCTGGGTGCCGTCGGTCACCATGTTGGCCAGGCCGCGCGCGATCGACATCATCGCCAGCGTGGCGATGAACGGCGGCAGGTTGGCGTGCGTGACGAGCAGCCCCGAGCCGAGCCCGCAGAGCGCGCCGACGACGAGCGCGGCGACGATGGCCAGCGGCATCGGCAGCCCCATCACGTTGGCGAGCCAGCCCATCACCATCATCGACAGCGCCAGCACCGAGCCCACCGAAAGATCGATGCCGCCGATCACGATCACCGCCGTCATGCCGAGCGCCATGATGCCGAGCACCGTGAGCTGGTCGATCACGTTGAGCAGGTTGCGCAGCGTGAGGAAGGTGTCGGTGCTGAGGCCGAAAGCCATGCACAGCACGACCAGGCTCAGGAACGGCACGTGGGCGACGACACGCTCGCTCCAGGACACGCGGTCGGGTGCGGCGCCCGGGGCGCTGGCAGTCAACTCGTTTTTCGCGGCAGACGACGTCACGCTGGCCATGGGGTCTCCTTGCGGGCGCATCGCTAGGCTTGCGGGCCGGCAGGGCGCAGGCGCGAGCGCGCCAGCGCGGCGGCCCAACCGGCACGCGCCTGCGTTACCTGGACGGCGGGCATCGCGGCTTCGGTCTGCTGCTGGGCGCGTGGCAGTGCGCGCATGGCGTCCCAGTCCCACAGTCCGGCGCCGAGTCCGGCCAGGTGGGCGACGCCGAGCGCCGACAGCTCGGGATCGCTGCAGTGCACGACCGGGCGCCCGATGTAGGCCGCCAGCGTGGCGCGCAGATGAGCGTTGCGCGACGGCCCGCCGTCGAGCAGCAGGCGGCCGATGGCCCGGCCGACCACGGGGCCAGCCGCGGGCACGCTGGCGTCCATCGCGTCGAGCACGTCGGCCACCTGGTGGGCGATCGATTCCAGCGCTGCGGCCAGCAGTGCGCCGCGGCCGGTGGCGAGCGTGAGGCCGCTGATCAGGCCGACGGCATGCGCGTCCCACCACGGCGCACCCAGGCCGTTGAAGGCGGGCACCAGGTACACGCCTGCGCTGCCGTGGCCGGCCGCCAAGGTCGCCGCTTCGTCGCTCGACACGCCGAACAACTCGGCGGCCCAGCGCAGCGCCGAGCCGGCGGCGCGGATGTTGCCTTCGAACGCCAGCATCGGGCCGGCTCCGGCGTCCCACGCGATCGTCAGGCACAGCCCCGGGTGCGGCGTGGCGCGCGCGTCGGCAAGCCCCATCACCGACGAGCCGGTGCCCATCGTCGCCTTCACCGCGCCGGCCTCGTAGGCGCCGTGGGCGAAGAGCGCGCTGTGCGAATCGGCCATCACCGCCCGCACCGGCACCCCCGACAGCGCCGGATGCAA
>Ga0307513_10009248_pt1 | contig 12473 bp, 12 predicted proteins | sample 15_EM_MG_FD_202174 | JGI IMG/M metagenome (GOLD analysis project Ga0307513, IMG submission 202174) | Populus trichocarpa ectomycorrhiza microbial communities from riparian zone in the Pacific Northwest, United States - 15_EM | ecosystem: Host-associated > Plants > Roots > Unclassified | place... | reverse complement strand
TGCCAGAGCCCGGTTAAGGAAATGCCGGGCTCCGGTCTCGTCAGAGAGCTGCGACCGGGTGCGGCGAGCCGTCGTAAGCGCCCCAGATCGACTGGTCGAAGCAGATGACCGAGCCGGTCATCAGGCCGGATTCGGCCGATGACAGGTAAGCGCAGGCGCGCGCGACTTCCTGGGGATCGACGAGGCGGCCGAAGGGCTGGCTTGCCGCCGCCTTTTCCAGCCAGTCGGCGGGTGCATCGTGATATTCGCGCTGGATGCGGTCCTCGCCTTCGGAGGCCATCCAGCCGATGTTGAGACCGTTGACGCGGATGCGGTTGCGCAGGAGCGCGTAGGCCGTGTTCTTCGTCAGTGTTTCCAGTGCACCCTTGGAGGCGCAATAGGCGGCGATGAAGGGCTGGCCTGCCTTGGCCGACATCGAACCGATATTGACGATCGTCCCCTCGATCTTTTCACGTCGCATGACCTTTACCGCTTCCTGCATCAGGAAAAACGGTGCGCGCACATTGACGGCGAACATGGCGTCGAAGAGCTCCGGGCTGGTATCGAGGATGGTGCCGCGATCGGTGATGGCGGCTGCATTCACCAGCGCGTCGACTCGGCCGAAGCTCTCATCGCAGGCGCGCACGACATTCTGCGCGTCCTCGACCTTGCCGAGATCGGCCTTGACGTAGACGACCCTGGCGCCGGTGGCGTCCGAAATCTCTGCGGCTTTCGCCTTGCCCTTGGCTTCACTGCGGCCGCAGATGACGATACCCTTTGCGCCGCGTTCAGCGAAGAGGCGGGCGATGGTTGCGCCCAACCCCTGTGTGCCGCCGGTGACGATGGCGATCTTGCCGTCCAGGCGGCCGTGGTCTGTGCTCATGTGGTTCCTCCGTCGTGGTGATATGCGAATAGCCTCCCGCTGGTGCAGGAGGCTTTTGTTTCAAGGCAGATGAGGAGGTGGCTCCCAATCAGCTCAGCTTCTTCTCCGCCTGCTTCGCAAGCGCTGCCGTAAAGGCTTCGTCGCTCCAGCCTTCCTGCAACGCTTCGTGCATCAGCTGCGCCTGTGTCTTCGGCGCCAGTCCGCCGAGTGGTGGGTCGCGATCGAGGTTGGTCGGGAAGGAATAGCCTTCGGCGCAAGCGGCGACGGCGTTGGCGATTTCATCAGGCGAGAGTCTGCCCTGCAATGTTTTCAGGGCAGGAAAGAGCTTTGCGCTCATCCTCTCGCGGTTGACGGTTTCCATGGCCCGGCCGAAGGCGGAGGAGACCTGCAGCAGATTGGCGACACGCTTGATATCGGCCGAGCGGTTGGTGCCGGCGGCGTGGAAGAGTGCCGGGTTGAAGAACACCAGGTCGCCTTTCTCAAGCGGCGGCTGGACATGATTGTTTTCGAAATAATCCCGGAACTCCTGCCGCTTGAGCGCGAGATAGCCCGGTACATAGGTCTGGCTGTGCGGCAGGAAGAGCGTCGGGCCGCTTTCGAGCGGCATGTCGCAATGGGCGACGGCACCCTGCAATGTTAGCACCGGCGAGAGCCGGTGCACATGCGCCGGGAACTGCTCGATCACCTTCGACGACTGGAAGCCGAGATGGTAGTCACGGTGCGCCGATTGCGCCGTGCCGCCCGGATTGACGCGGTTGACCTGCGCCGTCATCTGATAGCTGGGGCCGAGCCAGGCCTCGCTTGCCAGCGCGATGATGGCATTGCCGTAATACTCGGCGAAGTTCGCAGGGTCGGCGAGGCAATGTTTTTCCAGCGAATTCCAGATGCGGTCATTGGCGCCGGGCTTGGCGAAGTGGTCGCCGCCGCCGGTCGAGGTGCGGTGCTGCTCTTCGATGATCGCGTCGAAGATTTCGCTGGCGCGGTCGATGATGCTGGTATCTTCGTAGGCGTGCTTGAACACGACGACACCTGGGCCTTCGCCGAAAGCCTCACAGATTTCGGCAAGCACGGCGCGCCGGCCCTCCGGCGTCGAGGCGGCTGCCATCACCCTGCCGGCATCATAGATGAGGACGTTCTTATCAACTGCGGTAGCGGTCGGGTAATCTGCAAGTATCGTCGTCTTTTCCGCAAGAGCGCGAAAATCCTCGAGATCGCAGCCCTCCTCGCTCAGCCAGACGCGATCGGCGCGCAGTTTCTGCAGATTGTCGGTTTTCATCTCGGGGTTCCTCCATCTTCCGATGGGGGCACTATACGCCGCGATGCGAGGTGATATAGATCAGGAATCCATCAAAAAACCATCAGACCTATTTCATGGCACATCTCTTTCTCGTCAAAGACATCGCCTTCCAGGCGGGGCTCAGCACCGCGACCGTCGATCGGGTGCTGAATGGCAGGCCGGGCGTTCGCCCGCAGACCGAGATGCGGGTGAAGGCGGCGATCTCCGAGCTGGAGAAGCAGCAGGCGGGTATGATGGGCAGCGGCCGCACGTTGACGATCGATATCGTCATGGAGGCGCCGCAGCGTTTCAGCGATGCGGTGCGTGCCGCCTTCGAGGCTGAAGTGGCGACCTTCCTGCCCAGCGCCTTCCGCTGCCGCTTCCATTTCGCCGAGGTGATGAAGCCTGCCGAGCTGGTGCAGCTTCTCGACCGCATCCGTCTGCGCGGCACGCACGGCATCGTGCTCAAGGCGCCTGATGTCGCGGAGGTGGCTGCCGCCGTTGCGCGGGCGGATGCCGCCGGCATTCCCGTGGTGACGCTGGTGACCGATCTGCCGAATTCGGCGCGTGCCGCTTATGCCGGTGCCGACAACCGGGCGGCGGGCGAGACGGCCGCCTATCTGATCGGCGAATTCCTCGGAACTGACGGCGGCAAGGTGCTGGTGACGCTGTCGAGCGGGCGGTTCCGTGGTGAGGAGGAGCGCGAGATCGGTTTTCGCCGCGTCATTCGCGCCCGTTATCCCGAAATCGGCATCACCGAAATCAGCGAGGGGCACGGCAGCGACGCGGCGACGGGAACGCTTGCGGCCTCAGCCCTTGCAGCCGATCCAGCGATCAACGCCGTCTATTCGATCGGTGGCGGCAACCGGGCGGTGTTTGCAGCCTTCGATGCGGCCGCGCGTCCAGTGCGCGTCTTCGTCGCCCATGATCTCGATGCGGATAATCGCGCGCTGCTTGCCGCGCGTCGGATCGGTTTCGTGCTGCATCATGATCTCAGAACTGATGCGCGCTCGGCCTTCCGGGCGATCATGAGCCGGGCAACTGCACTAGGGCGACCGGTTACGGCCTCACTGTCGGCGGTCGAAATCGTCACGCCCTATAATATGCCTGCGGGCGAATAAGCCAATTTGGCGGACTGGCTTTCCTTCGCTGCCGAATTCAGGCTACAGCTTTGACACGAGTGAAGGTGAGCGGCATGGATTACAGCGACGTCAGCACGATTGCAGCCTGGATCACGGAGCAGGGTCTAAAAGGCGCTTCGGAAGCCGAACTCCTGACGGGCTTCTGCGCGGCGTGCCGGGATGCCGGCCTGCCACTCGACCGCGGCATGGCGCTGATGGATACGCTGCATCCGGTGCATGAGGGCCGTGCCTTCCGCTGGGACAGCGTCGAGGAGATCGAGGCGGAATTCGAATATGGTCCGACGAGTTCGGGCGAGGCCGCGTCGACCTGGCAGCGTTCGGCCTTCTATTATCTCTGGTCCGGTAACGAGCGGGAGGTGCGCCGCCGCATCGGCTTTGGTGATCCGATCGATTTCACCCTGCTCGACAAGATAGCCGAAGCCGGCCACACGGATTTCGTGGCGATGATGCATCGCTTCACCGAGGCCGGCACGATCGGCGAGATGGATTGTTTCTTCTCGCATTTCGCGACGAAACATCCTGAGGGCTTTTCCGACCACGACATCGCCATCCTGCGCAAGCTGGTGCCGGTGCTGGGGCTGGCGATCAAATGTATCGCGCTCGGGCGCATCGCCCGCACCATTGCGGAGGTCTATCTCGGCGAGGACGCGGCGCGCCAGGTGCTGGAAGGCAAGATCAGCCGCGGCAAATCGGAGCGGATTTCAGCCGCACTCTGGTTTTCCGATCTGCTGAACTACACGAAGATCTCCGACAGCGTGCCGCCCGAGGAAATCATCCCGCTGCTCAATGCATATAGTGAGGTGGTGATCTCGGCGATTCACGAATCCGGCGGCAATGTGCTGAAGCTGATGGGTGACGGCGTGCTGGCGATCTTCAAGAGCGAGGAGCCGTCGGAGGCCTGTTCGGCGGCACTGCGCGCCGAATCTCTTCTGCGGGAAAAGCTCGGCAAACTGAACTCCGAACGCAGAGCGGAGGGCCGGGCAGCGACGGACGTCTATATCGGCCTGCATATCGGCGACGTCTTTTACGGCAATATCGGCAGCCAGGATCGGCTCGACTTCACCGTGATCGGCCCTGCCGTCAACGAGGTCAGCCGTATCGCCTCGATCTGCCGGTCGGTCGATCTCAACGTGCTGATGTCATCCGATTTCGCCTCGGCGATACCGGAGGCGCAGCGCGGGACGCTCGCCTGCATCGGGCGTTATGCACTGCGCGGCGTTCAGCGCGCGCAACAGCTCTATACGCTTGAAAGCGCGCAGCTGAACGGCTGATTGATCGCAGGATCGGGCAACGGGTCTATCGCAACAGGCTCTGGCCGCCGTCGATCCAGATCGGCGTGCCGGTGATGTGGCGGGCGCGGTCGGAGGCGAGGAAGAGGATCGTTTCGGCGACAGCTTCGCTCGATCCCGCCTTGCCGCCGGTGATCGGGATTTCACCCTCCGGCCAGATCACGGGAACCTCCGTCTCCTCGCGATGGCGACTGGTGGTGTTGGCGCTGATATTCGTCTCGATCGCGCCGGGGCAGACGGCGTTGACACGAATGCCGTAACGACCGAGCTCGAGGGCGAGCTGCTGGACCATGGCGACCTGGCCGGCCTTGGTGGCGGTGTAGGCGGTGGCGCCCGGCGTGGTGAAGGTGCGGGTGCCGTTGATCGAGGAGACGACGACGATCGAGCCGCCGGCGCGCTTCAGATGAGGGACGGTCAGATGCAGGGTCAGGTAGGTGCCGCGTAGGTTGACGGCGATGGTCTTGTCCCATTCATCCGGCTTCAGGTCGTCGATCGGCGCCCAGACGCCGTTGATGCCGGCATTGGCGATGACGATGTCAAGGCCACCGTAGGTGTCGGTCAGTTGGTCCACGGCAGCCCGCATCTCCGCCTCATCGCTGGTATCAGCCATCAGCGCGATCGACTCGCCGCCCGCAGCTTTGATCTCGGCGCTGGTCTTTTCGACCTCATCGGCGGTGCGGCTCAGCACCGCGACCCTTGTCCCCTCTGCGGCAAGCCTCAACGCGGCCGCCTTGCCGATGCCGGAACCGGCGCCTGTCACCAACGCGATCTTTCCCTTCAGCTCCATGGGCGGGCTCTCCTTGTCGTTCTGCCGGTAAGCCAATGTTCGGCACGGCTCTTGGTTCCGGACGGAGCGTGCGTCGGTCAGGCTATCTGAGGAGGCTCTGCCTCAACGCCCATTTCTCCGGCCCATGGACGGCGGCAAAGAGCAGACCGGCAAGGAAAGTGAAGTGATCGATGAAGAAGCCGAATTCGGCCTGGTTCTGCTCCCAATGGGACGGACCGTGGAAGGAGAAGGCGAGGAAGATCACATATATGCCTGCCAGCAGGCTGGCCTCGGTGAAGAAGGCCCCCGTTATGAAAGCGAGCGCCAGCGCAATCTCGAAGAAGGCTGCGACCCAGGTCAGAAACGTCGCCATGGGAAAGCCGGCGGCGGTGATATAGCCCGCCATCGCGCCGATATCGGCGAACTTGAAGCCGGCGGCCATGAAGAAGACGAAGCTGAAGATGACGCGGGCGATGATGATTGCAACTGCTCTGGCCATGTGAAATCTCCTTGTGAGTTTCCACTATGACGGATGGAATGCCCGATATCCTACACGGCGAATGAAAAAGGGCCGCTTGCGCGACCCTCTACTCTCACCACTCGGCGAAGCTGCCGTCGGCGTGGCGCCAGATCGGGTTGCGCCAGCGATGGCCCTCCTTGGCGCGCTCGATGACATAGGCTTCGTCGACCTCGATGCCGAGGCCCGGGCCCTGCGGAATGCTGACGAAACCATCGGCATACTGGAACACCTCCTTGTTGGAGATGTAGTCGAGGATGTCGTTGCCCTTGTTGTAATGGATGCCGAGGCTCTGTTCCTGGATGAAGGCGTTATAGCTGACGGCATCGACCTGCAGGCAGGCGGCGAGTGCGATCGGACCCAGCGGGCAATGCGGCGCCAGCGCCACGTCATAGGCTTCGGCCATCGCCGCGATCTTGCGGCATTCGGTGATGCCGCCGGCGTGGGAGAGGTCCGGTTGGATGATGTCGACATAACCATCGGAGAGGACCTGCTTGAAGTCCCAGCGCGAATAGAGGCGTTCTCCGAGTGCGATCGGCGTCGAGGTATGGTTGACGATATCGCGCAGCGCTTCCTTGTTTTCGGAGAGCACCGGCTCCTCGATGAACATCAGCTTGTAGGGGTCGAGTTCTTTGGCGAGAACCTTCGCCATCGGCTTGTGCACACGGCCATGGAAATCGACGCCGATGCCGATATGCGGGCCGATCGCCTCGCGGATGGCGGCAATGGTTTCGACCGCCTTCTCCACCTTCTCGTTGGTGTCGACGATCTGCATCTCCTCGCAGCCGTTGAGCTTGATCGCCTTGAAGCCGCGGGCAACCACTTCCTTGGCATTGTTGGCGACATCCGAGGGACGGTCGCCGCCGATCCAGGAATAGACCTTGATGCGGTCGCGAAGCTGGCCGCCGAGCAGCGAATGGATCGGCTGGCCGAGCGCCTTGCCCTTGATGTCCCACAGCGCCTGGTCGATGCCGGAGATCGCGCTCATGTGGACGGCGCCGCCGCGATAGAAGCCGCCTCGATACATCACGGTCCAATGGTCTTCGATCAGGAAGGGATCCTTGCCGATCAGATAGTCTTCCAGCTCATGGACGGCGGCCTGGACGGTGAGCGCGCGCCCTTCGACAACAGGTTCGCCCCAGCCGACGATGCCCTCGTCCGTCTCGACCTTCAAAAACAGCCAGCGCGGCGGAACGATATAGGTGGTGAGCTTGGTGATCTTCATCGCTGTTCTTTCAGTCTCTTCTCGTGTTTGCGATCGGCAGCATTGCCGCAGATTTCTCGTGATCCATCATTTCGTTCTGCCGATCGCCTTTTCGGCAGCGGCAAGGTCGCGTACCGCAAGATCGAGCATCCGGTTGGCGCATTCGCGGGCGCTCGCCTTGTCGCGCATGCGCAAGGCCTCGACCAACTGGCCGTGGACGAGCACCGCATCTTCTCGGTTTTCGACGGCGATGTTGGAGGCATGCAGCGCATATTTCAGCGCTGCCTGGATGGCGCTCAACAGGCGGCGGAAGACCTGGTTGTGACTGGCGGTGAGCAGCACCGTATGGAACATGACGTCGGCATCGGTGAAGCTTTCCGGGTCGCCGGCGCTATCGCGCATCTGCCGCCAGGCATGGTCGAGATCGGCGATCTCCTGGGCGCTGGCGCGCTCGGCGGCATATTCGGCGGCTGCCGGCTCGATGGTGCGGCGGGCTTCGAGAATGCAGCCGAGCAGGTCGAAATCCTTGATATAGGGCCCCATCCATTCGAGCACGTCGGCGTCGAGAATATTCCAGTCGTCTCTGTCGCAGACGGTGGTTCCGATGCGCGGTTTGCCGCGGACGAGGCCTTTCGATTCCAGCACTTTCAGCGATTCGCGAATGACGGTGCGGCTGACGCCGTAGAGTTCGCAGAGATCGTTCTCGCGCGGTAGTGGCGAGCCCGAGGGATAGCGGTCGGCACAGATATCCTGGGCGATCGCCGCCGTGACGTTGCGGCGCACGCGCGGACGGCGTTCGATAGGCCGGCTTTCGGCTTCGCTCTCTCGCTCGATAGATTCCAACTGACCTCTCCGCTCTTCTCTCCCGCGAGGCAACCGAACCTCATTATCCGAATTCGATCCGCTTTACGACGGCTCCTCCGGGCGGCTTGTCAATTATCCTATTATTCCAATCATCATACATTGGCAATTGACTGGTATGATGATTTATCTTAATTCATTGGACGCTGCCTGGGAGGCAGCTGCTCGATTTTCAGAGTTTAGGGAGAGAGACATGCGCTTGTTCAAAGCAGCCATCCTGGCTGGCACCTTCGCCATTCTGGCAGCCGGCTCCGCATTTTCCGCAGACGTCAAGATAGGGTTCATCGTCAAGCAGCCCGAAGAGCCGTGGTTCCAGGACGAATGGAAATTCGCCGACCAGGCCGCCAAGGAAAAGGGCTTCACGGTCGTCAAGATCGGCGCCGAAGACGGCGAGAAGGTTCAGTCGGCGATCGACAATCTCGGCGCCCAGGGTGCGCAGGGCTTCATCATCTGCACGCCTGACGTCAAGCTCGGTCCCGGCATCGTCGCCAAGGCCGAAGCCAACCAGCTGAAGCTGATGACGGTCGACGACCGCCTCGTCAGCGCCGACGGCAAGCCGCTGGAAGATGTGCCGCATATGGGCATTTCGGCCACCAAGATCGGCGAGACCGTCGGCCAGGCGATCGTCGACGAAATCAAGAAGCGTGGTTGGGACATGAAGAATGTCGGCGCGGTTCGCGTCTCCTACGATCAACTGCCGACCGCCGTCGACCGCGTCGAGGGTGCGATCTCGGTGCTGAAGTCCGCGGGCTTCCCGGCCGAGAATATTTATGACGCGCCGCAGGCGAAGACGGATACGGAAGCAGCGCTCAATGCGGCCACCACCGTTCTCAATAAGCATGCCGACGTGAAATACTGGGTCGCTTTCGGCCTCAACGACGAAGCCGTCCTTGGCGCCGTCCGCGCTTCCGAATCGGTCGGGATTCCGGCGGCCAACGTCATCGGCGTCGGTATCGGCGGTGCGGAATCGGCGATCAACGAATTCAAGAAGCCGGCTGCGACGGGCTTCTTCGGCACGGTCATCATCTCGCCGAAGCGTCACGGCTACGAGACGGCGCTCAACATGTACGACTGGATCGCTGACAATAAGGAGCCGGCAAAGCTGACGCTGACCTCCGGTTCCCTGGCGCTGCGCGGCGACTACGACAAGGTCCGCAAGGATCTTGGCATCGAGTGATCATCCTCCCAGGATGATGTATGCCCGGCGGCCGCTAAGCGCGCCGCCGGGCCTTCTCGGCGGAGCGATAATGGCTTTCCTCGAATTCAACAATATCTCCAAGGGTTATCCCGGCGTGCAGGCGCTGGCCGACGTCTCCTTCACAGTGGAGAAGGGCGCCGTCCACGGCCTGATGGGCGAGAACGGCGCGGGTAAATCGACGCTGATCCGCGTGCTCTCGGGCGATCAGGCGGCCGATGGCGGCAGCATCCTCATCGACGGCGAGGAGCAGAAATACGGGTCGGTTCGCGACGCTTTCCATGCCGGCGTCATCGTCATCCATCAGGAACTGCAGCTCGTTCCCGAGTTGACGGTCGCCGAAAATCTCTGGCTCGGACGATTTCCGGGCAAGGGCGGCTTCATCCATTCGAAGACGCTTGTCGAAACCGTGCGGGCGAAGCTTGAGGAGATCGGCATCGAGGTCGATCCTTTGGCCAAGGTCGCCTCGCTGTCGATCGGCGCGCGGCAGATGGTCGAGATCGCCAAGGCCGTCATGCTCGACGCGCGGGTGATCGCATTGGACGAGCCGACTTCCTCGCTTTCCTCGCGCGAAAGCGAAATCTTGTTTTCGCTGATCGACATGCTGAAGGCGAAGGGAACGGTCATCCTCTACGTCTCGCATCGCCTCGATGAGATCTTCAGGCTTTGCGACAGCCTGACGGTGCTGCGCGATGGCAAGCTTGCGGCCCAGCACCCTAAGCTCGCCGAAACGACGCGCGAGCAGATCATTTCGGAAATGGTCGGGCGCGAGATCAACAATATCTGGGGCTGGCGCGAACGGACGCTCGGCGGCATACGGTTGGAGGTCAAGGGCCTGTCCGGGCCGAGACTGCGCAATCCGATCGGCTTTTCCGTCCGCCAGGGCGAGATTCTCGGTTTCTTTGGGCTGATCGGCGCCGGCCGCAGCGAGATGGCGCGGCTGCTTTATGGCGCCGATACCAGGCATCAGGGTCAGGTCACGATCGACGGCGTTGCCGTTTCGCCGAACAATCCGAAGGCGGCGATCAATGCCGGCATGGTGCTCTGCCCCGAGGACCGCAAGTTCGACGGCATCGTCCAGGGCCGGTCGATCGAGGAAAATATCGCGATCTCGTCGCGACGGCATTTTTCGCCTTTCGGCATTCTGAACCCGAAGAAGGAGTCAACACTCGCCGATCAGTTCATCGCCAAGCTTCGGGTGCGAACGCCATCACGGAAGCAGGACATCATCAATCTTTCAGGAGGCAATCAGCAGAAGGTCATTCTCGGCCGCTGGCTGTCCGAGCAGGGCATCAAGGTTCTGGTCATCGACGAGCCGACGCGCGGCATCGATGTCGGGGCGAAATCGGAAATCTATGAAATCCTCTACGAACTGGCGGCCGGCGGCATGGCGATCGTCGTGATCTCCAGCGAATTGCCTGAGGTCATGGGCATTTCCGATCGCATCATGGTGATGTGCCAGGGCAGGGTGGCTGCCAACGTCGTCCGCCAGGATTTCGACGAGCGCAGCATTCTGACAGCAGCGCTCCCCGACAAGAATGCCGCAGGCACCATTTAGGACCAGGGATACGGACGATGAATTCGTTGAAAAAAATCCTTCTCGGCGAACAGGGGCTGGTGGTGATCTTCGCCGCCGCCTTCGTGATCGTCTCGCTCTTCGTTCCGAACTTCCTGACCGAACGAAACATGCTGGGGCTTCTGCAGTCGGTGGTCACGATCGGCATCGTTGCCTGCACCATGATGTTCTGCCTCGCCTCCCGTGATTTCGATCTTTCGGTCGGATCGATCGTCGCCTTCTCCGGCATGATCGCGGTGATGGTCTCGAATGCGACGGGCTCCATTCCGGTCGGGCTGCTGGCCGCCCTGCTGTGCGGCGCCGTCGTCGGCTTCGTCAACGGCATCGTCATTGCCCGGTTCCGTATCAACGCGCTGATCACCACGCTGGCAACCATGCAGATCGTGCGCGGATTGGCGCTGATCGCGTCAGATGGTCGCGCTGTCGGCATCAACGATCCTGATTTCTACCAGCTTGCCCTGTCGCGCTTCCTCACTGTGCCGACGCCGATCTGGATCATGCTGATCCTTTTCATCCTCTTCGGTTTCGTGCTCAACCGCACCGTCTTCGGCAAGAATACGCTGGCGATCGGCGGCAATCCCGAGGCTTCGCGGCTTGCCGGTGTCAACGTCGTCAACATGCGCATCTGGATCTTTGCGCTGCAGGGCCTCGTCTGCGGCATTGCCGGCATCCTGCTTGCCTCGCGCATCACCTCCGGCCAGCCGAATGCCGCGACAGGGTTGGAGCTTTCGGTGATTTCGGCCTGCGTTCTCGGCGGCGTTTCGCTGGCTGGCGGCCGGGCGGCGATGAGCGGTGTCATCGTCGGCGTGCTGATCATGGGCATTGCCGAAAACGTCATGAACCTCCTGAATATCCAGGCCTTCTATCAGTATGTCGTGCGCGGGCTGATCCTGCTGAGGGGCGGCGCGGGTGAGCCAGGAGTGGGGCAGGGACGAAATCGAGCTGAGTCATGGCGATCTCTCGGTCAGGGTCAGCCGTTGGGGCGCCGCCATCACCGCTGCTACGTATCGGGGCATGCCCTTTCTCGTTCCGGCCGGCGGGCAGGATGGGACGATGGCGAATTTCGCGATGGTGCCGTTCAGCAACCGTGTGGAAGGCAATGCCATGTCCTTCGCCGGACGCGACTATGCCTTCCGACCGAATTCCTCCGATCTGCTCTATCTGCATGGCGATGGCTGGATCAGCCTCTGGCAGCTGGACGATGCAAGCCCGGAACATGCGCGGCTCTCATTCTCACGCAGCACCGATGGGGTCTCACCCTATGCCTATCGCGCCCGGCAGGAGATCCGGCTCACAGGCAACGAGCTGGTGTTGGCGCTGTCGGTGGAGAACCGCGGCGAGGTCGCGCTTCCTTTCGGCCTGGGGCAACATCCTTTCTTCCCACGGACGCCGGCGACACGATTGACGGTTGCGGCCGATCGCTGCTGGGGCGAGCGGCAGGGCCATCTGCCTGACATGCCCGGTCCGGTGCCTGGTGATTTCGACTTCAGGTCCGGCAAGCTGTTGCCACGGCAATGGGTCAACAATGCCTTCGAGGGATGGAACGGGCGGGCTGCGATCGCCTGGCCGGAACTTGGAATCCGAGCGGTGCTGGAGGCCGATGCTGCGCTCGATCGCTTCATGCTGTATATGCCGGTCGACCGGACGGATTTCTTCTGTTTCGAGCCGATGAGCCACCTACCGAATGGGCACCGCCTGCCTGATCTCGGCGGGCTCACGTCTCTTGCGCCGGGCGAGGTGCTTTCCGGCACGGTGACGATCGCGATGTCGGCGCTGCCGGTTCAA
>Ga0307513_10009247_pt1 | contig 12473 bp, 8 predicted proteins | sample 15_EM_MG_FD_202174 | JGI IMG/M metagenome (GOLD analysis project Ga0307513, IMG submission 202174) | Populus trichocarpa ectomycorrhiza microbial communities from riparian zone in the Pacific Northwest, United States - 15_EM | ecosystem: Host-associated > Plants > Roots > Unclassified | place... | reverse complement strand
GGATTGACTATAGACGAAGACATCTTCATTGTTGGTTAAGGAAATATTTAATTATTTAAAATCTACAGGGACCAATTAAATTAATTTCAATAAATTATAGGCAGTTTTAATTACTCTATAAAAGGACCTCTCAATTTCAGTATTGGGTGTTTATTCTTAAAGTAAATATACATATGCCAAGCATAAAGAATATTAAGGTGTATTTAGGAATGTGGTAGCGGTTACGATTCAAAGTATTTTTTATTTAGAAATACATCAAAATAATATAATTTTTAATTTTTAAAAAATTATTTTTAACATTAGCACATCAAAACAATCTAAAAACATATAAAAAAATAATTTTAAGAAAAATAAATTTAAATTTTTAGAAAATGCGGTTTCAACCAATATTCAAAGTTAAAGATTAAATTAAGATTAACGTGTGTGTCAATAAAAAATAATTTGACTTGTATTAGGATTTAATAAACTGTTTTATCTTATACCAATATTTTTATAGAATTAAAATTATTTATGTAAACAAGACTCAAACATTGTAATAGCATAAATAGAGCTAGATATTACTACAAATAATAGTCATCCTCAAATATTTAGATTCCTATAATATATCATATTTCTTCAAAGGGTTTCATCATTTTTATTTTCTTTATTGCTTTCTTCACTATTTTTCTTTATTTCTTAAGTATTTAAGTCTCCAACAAACTTTTTTTTTCTTTAGAACTCCTGTGTTTTATTTACAAGGTATTGCTTTTAGAAAAAATTACCCTTATTGAGGGTTTAAGGTCTAGAATTCTTGTTTTATCTGTTTAGAGATAGTTACAACTCATCACAAGTTCATCCTAAATATAAATTAATTGGCATTTAAATCTTTTTAATGCTGATATAAGAGCTCTTTAATAAAAACAGAACTTATAAGAAAATCAAGCCTGCAATTAAAGGAGGTAAAAGTTAGTGACCTGTTATCAACATTATTATGATATTTACTTAGTTGCAGTAGTGCTAGAAAGTTTTTTACTGTCATGAATAAGAACATCATCTACACCTACAAGAGGAAGCTCTAGAAGCAAGATGAATGCCAAGAAGATAATGAAAAACATAAGTGGATCAAGTCTTAACAGTGATCAAAGTAGAGTTAGGTTGTAGATAAATTTAGACCATCCCAATTCCATTTTTTGCCTTTTTGGTTTTTAAAAAAGAGAGTTTAATTTAGTTTATCCATTTGCGGCTTTGCAATTTTATTTTTGTTTTCTACTTGATATACTAACTATATATCCTTTATTTGTGCTATAACTAACTTTATCATATGGGTTTCTGTGATTTAAAGGGTATCTTAATTCTATCTCATAAGTTTGATTTGCTTCAAATACTTTATTCAAATTTTTATTGTGGTTTAAATTTTCTCCCACTACTCATTTTTGTCCATTTCTATCATGATAGTAATTGATTTTTTTTTGTAAATTTTAATTACATCATTTTTATTCATATGTTAAAATAATTTCTCTTTATATATACATATATAATAGATAATATATGAAAATTTTGAATAATTTCTAAGCAAATGCTATTTGATGAAATATTTTGATTTTTTTTTTAAATCACTTCAAAAGTTCCAACTCACTACCAGAAAATCTATGAATACAAACGCAATCACCAATGGAAAATTTCATTAGTATTTTAGGGTGATATTTACCGACTGAATATATTTTATCGCTAACTCTATCGGTATTTATTGACGGAATATTTCTGTCGGTAAATACCGAGGGAATTAATAACGTGTATTTTTTATGGATAATTTTACTGATGGAATTACTATTGGATTCAAAAAAGAAAAGTCGTACATTGACATGTCACTTATACCAACAGAATTGCTGATGGATTGACAAACAAAATAATTTTGTTGGTAATAGTTAATATATGACATGTCGACACTCCCCTCCCTTATTTCTCCTTCTTTCCCTATACAACTAAACAAACCCCCCCAAATCTGCAACTAACAGCCCCCTCCTCCCCCCCACATCACCCCTCATCTCAACATAACTCATCATTCCTCGACTTTTCCGGTCATAACAACAATTTTATTGTGAATTTTTTATTTTAAGTAAGTAAATCTACTATTTTTTTAATTTAAATACAATTTTGAAATGTCAACTTTTTATTGCTTATTTTTGTAGTGTATGTATTTTGTTTGAGTGTTTACTTGTTTTATTGTTTTATTTTTTCTCAAACAAACTTGTTGTATGGATACATGATTTTGTACATGTTATGGTTTGTTTTAGATTTTGTAAAATTTTATTTGTTTGTAAATTATTGAAACTTATGTCGAATTACCGATTTAGGTATGTTATGATAATATAAATAATGGTTTATTTAACAGGTCCATTTTATATTTTGTTAATTTTATTGTCGAGTTATAATTTTCATAAATTAATGTGTATAAATTTATATGTACGTAAATAATTGATAATGAATTAAAAGAAGTATGAAAGTAGATTTATTATTTACTTAATGTAGTTAATTAATACATATATATTGTTGTCATCATTATATATATATGTTCGATAAAAGTCATGGATGATCATTTATGGATGTATCAAGATTCACCCCAAGGATTGCGGAGGATGGATTATTGTAATGGAGTTTAGGGTTTTATTAATTACGCAATATCTATTTCGAGAAATATTAGTGGAGGCGGTATTAGGTGTCCATGCAGGAGGTGTCAAAATAAAAAGTTTATCAATTTAAATGTTGTAACGATGCATCTTCTACACAAAGGGTTCATGAGAGGAATACCTGTATTGATATGCACACAGAGAACCATTTGTTTCTCACGAGATCATGGTAGAAAAGATGGCTGAGACAACTTTTAGTGCTAGCAGTGTGCATGAAGTTGAAACTAACAATAATAATCCTTTATAGAACTATCGTTATGGATGCGATGAGAATGAATCAGAGTTATGTCGGTCAATGTCCAATCATAAATGAAGAACCTAACGCAGACGCGACCAGGTTTTTTGATCTTTTGAAAGATTTTGATGAACCATTATGGGATGACTACACAAATCACAGTAAATTATTGGTCGTTGCACATGTTTTTACCATCAAGTTGGATTATGGGTTGAGTGAGGCTGATTGTGACAGAATTGTCAAACGGGCGATAAACATTTTACCTAAAGGGAACTAAATGAGAGAGAACTTATATGCTACTAAATCCATGATAAAACCCCTCGGTCTATGATACCAGAAAATTAACATGTGTCTAAACTTCTATATGTTGGACTACCTTGAAAATGTTGAGCTGACCGAGTGCAAGACATGTGGGCATTCCCGTTATAAATTCAGAACTGGCAGGGGATGGACTCTTGTAGCACTTAAAAAACTTAGATACTTCTCAATCACACCTAGATTGCAGAGGTTATTCATGTCACCAAAGATTGTTGAGCACATGACATGACACCAATCACATGATGCGATAGTTGTAGTGATGGTGCACCTTCTAACGGTGAAGCATGAAAACACTTTAACAATATGCATCCTCACTTTTCAATTGAATCAAAGAACGTGCTTCTTGGGCTATGCACAGATGGATTCAATTCATTCGGGTCATTTGCTGTTCCTTATTCTTGTTGGCTAGTTATACTAATGGTTTACAACTTGCCATCAATGATGTGTATGAGGTTAGAGTTCATGTTTTTATATACAGTCATACCTAGTCCTAATAGTCCGGGCTAGAATATAGATATTTGTCTTCGACCGTTGATTTAAGAGTTGACGTAGTTATGACCCATTAGGCGTTGACTTATGATGTATTGATGAAACAAAATTTTCTTATGAGGGCAGCTTTGATGTGGACTATCAATGATTTTTCGACTTATGAAATGGTTTTTGGTTGAAGCAGGCGTGAAAAATTAGCATGTCCATATTGCATGGAAAACAACAAGGCATGCATGCTAACAAATAAAGACAAAACATTTTTATTTACTGCCATCGACGTTTCTTGTCAACAGATCACAGGTATAAAAAGAATAAAATGGATTTTTTTATTGGCAAAGTTAAAAAGGATATAGCTCCTCGTGTTTTTCTGATGAATAATTGTATGACGTGGTGTTAGAGTTTGGTGACATTGTGTTTATTTTCCAATCCAGCAAGCAGAAGTTTTCTAGTTTTGGTTTGACCTATAACTGGGTAAAGCAAAGTATTTTTTGGGAGCTTCCTTATTGGAAAACCAATCTTTTCCACTATAACCTTAATGTCTTGCACATTGAAAAGAACGTATTTGAGAATATTTTCAATACGATCATGGACGTGAAGGGGAAGACAAATGATAATACAAGGCTAAAATGGATATAGTGTTGTTTTATCACCGTAAAAATATGGAGTTAGTTTATGCTAGGTCACGGGTCGCAAAGCCGAAACAAGTTTCACCTTAAACAAGAATGCATAACTACTGGTGTACCAATGGTTGAAGAGTCTGTGTTTTCTCGATAGATATGCCTTGAATATATCAAGGTTGGTTAATTTGGAGGATTGCATATTGTAAGGAATGAAGAGCCATGACTTTCACGGATTTATACAAACACTAATTCAATTAATTTATCGCGATTTATTGCCAAAGAGGATATGAGATGCACTTACGGAGATCAACCATTTCTTTAGAGATATATGCTCTAGCAAGTTGTAGACACAACACATTGAGAGGCTTGAAATGAATATTGTTGAGACAATATGCAAACTTGAGATGATATTTCCTTCATCGTTTTTTGACTCTGTGGAGTATCTACCCATACATTTACTGTATGAGGTAAAAATTAGAGGCCCAAAGTCCAGTAGGGGTGAGAAAAAAAACCGATTAAACCGGAAAAACCGGAAAAAAAATAACTGAAAAAAAAACCGTGAAAAATAACCGATTAGAATTTTTAAAAAACTAACCGGTTCGGTTTGGTTTTGATTTTATAAGCCTAAAACCAAAAAAACCGACTCGAACCAAACCCAAACCGAAAAAAACTGAGAAAAAAAACAGGTTTTTGTTCTAAAATAATCGAATTGAAACCGGTCGGTTTGAACCAGTTTCAGTTTTTTTTGAAAAAAAAAACGGTTTGGTTACTTTTTTGATAAAAATCAAATCGAATCGAAAATAATCACCCCTACAGTCCAGTATAGATGGATGTATCCATTCGAGAGGTTAGAGATTACATATGCAATGTAATCTTTGATATTATTTTCATTGTTTTTGTTAATTGAAAACATTCGTTTTATTCCATGCAAGTACTCGTTCAACCTTAAGAAAAAGATAAAAAATAAGGCGCGTATTGAGGCATCAATATATGAGGCCTATATTGTTAAGGATATCTCAACATTTATCTTGTACTATTGCAATCTTCATTTGAGAACAAGAATCAATCGCGTACCAAGGCATGACAATGATGGTGAAATGCCTTCAATGAGAACTTATCAATATTCTCCAATCCTGGATGACCCGCAGCAAAAAATGCTGTCAGGGGAAAATATTTGTCTGAAATAGAATTTAGACAAGCACATAATTATGTTTTATTTAACTACGATGAACTGAAACCTTCTATTCAGTAAGTATACTACTTAAACTTTGTTATTAATGAACTATTTCTCTCATGTAATATAACAAACTCATACATTATTGAATACCTTGTAGGCAACATTGTCGTTATTTTCTGTCTAATAACTCACGGCTGATTGAACATCAAATCTTTCAATTACAAGATAAACAATTTGCAAAGTGGTTCAGAACACATGTAAGTACTATCACAAACTTATTATCTATCGAGATACTTAATTTTGTTACAGAATTTTTGATCACTATTCATTGTTGTACTTGATGTACCAAGTTTATAAAATGAGAAAGAATGCTAACACTTCATTATCCTAACTAAGTCTAGATCCTGAAAAAAAGAGAAGTGCTACAACATATATTTTGTAAATGGATATATGTTTCACACTAAAGAATATAGGCAGGGTAAAAAGACATATAATAGTGGAGTTTGTGTTCAAAGATCGAATTCTAGTGAGTTTGAAGTTGACTATTATGGGAAATTAGAAGAGGTAATTGAACTGCAAAATCATAGTAAGCATAATAAAGTCTTTTTATTCAAATGTTATTGGTATGACACCATTGACAGAGAAATCAGAGTAGATCCCCATCATAGTTTGGTCGAAATTAACTCAAAAGCTAGACTCCGTAACGTCAACGATGTCTTTGTTTTCGCCAAACAATGCTAGTAAATTTATTACACATACACCCTTCTTTTAGAAAGGATCGTTCAAGAGTTGATTAATTATCTATATTGAAAATCAAACCCAAGGGTCATATCGAGATTGTTCAGGATGAGAACAATGACTCAAATGTTGAAGATGACGTCTTTCAAGTAAGTGAGTTGGTTTAACTATATCAAGTTGCTCCATCAATTGACTTGAAAGAAAATTCAAATTTTCACATTTTTTATAATATTTTTGTTGATGTTGACGCTGAGGAGTTGAATGTTGTTCTGAGTTCCAGAAGACAAGTACAAGTTGATGAGGATGATGATAACAATGATATCAATGTATAAGATTGTGTTAGAGCTGACGACGAGTCAATTGAAGAAGAAGAAGACAATTCTGACTAACTATGAAAACACGAAAGTACTGTAATGCCATAAATGATAATGTAATAGTTATTGATGAAATTCTCAACAAAGAAGTATTTATTTTATAATTGTTATGTGAATTGGTGTTATTGTGTTATGCATGTATCTTTTAATTTAAGTATTTGCAGGATGAATTGATAGGAAATATAGATACAATCTATAATTCACTATGTAAAACATCGATGGAAACATCAACAGTTTGTGTCCATCAGTGTATTCCAGAGGCGAGGGAGACTGTTCTCGCCCCCTAGCACTGTTCATTATGCAAAACAACGATGGAAACATTGACGGTTTGTGTCCGTCTGTATATTCCAGAGGCGAGAGGGATTGTTCCCCTCCTCCTAACACTATTCACAGTTAATAACACCGATGGAAATATCATCCACAACACTGATGGAAACACCAACAGATGGTTTCCTTCGGTGTATTCTAGAGGCGAAGAGAACTGTTCCCCTTCTCATATCGGTGATGGCAATTACTAAGTGTCAAGTTTTTGAGGGAATTACCGATGGATTGTGAATTCCAATGCCTTGTTAATTAATGCATCTCTGACTGTGTACTGTTTATATTTTTTACCAACAGAATCACGGACAGACCGAAAAAAATCTAGAGGGTTTTTTGAAAATTTTAGTGCAAAATAAAAATTTCAAGGTGAATTTACCGAGGAAATCACCGACGAATTAATTAAAAATAATATTATTTAATAGTCTGTCGGTGATTCCATCGGTAAAAACATAGTATAAAACCCAGCGAGACGTTGAAAGTTCATTTTTTTTCTTTCATTTTCATTCTCTCTTCGCTCTCTCTCTGCTAATCCTCTCACTCAAATCCTCTCTTCTTAGTTTCAAGTAGTAGAACTTAAGGTTTTTACCATCAACACGATTAAAAGGTATGTGTGGTGAATCTTTTGACTTATTTTCTTATTTTCTTCAATTTATTAACAATATATTTTTGTTTTTTTATCACACGTAGGTAAACTCTAAAATTAAGCACGCCATTAAGGTAAACATTTTTCATTCCTAAAGCTTATATTTGTTGTTATATTTTTTTGTGTCTATTTTGTTGTCTAAATTGCAATAATGTTTTATTGTGTTTATAGAATTTTAATTGTTATTGTTAAATTTATGTAATAAATGTTAATTGAATATATAGGATTAAATTTTATTTTTTTTCTATTTTATTGTCTACATTGCAATAAAGTTTTATTATCCTGTGAATTGTAATTGTTGTTGTCAAATTTGTAGTATAAATGTTAATTGATTATATAGGATTTTTTTTTTCTATTTTGTTGTCTACATTGCAATAATGTTTTATTGTTGTGTTGAATTTTAATTGTTGTTGTCAAATTTGTAGTATAAATGTTAGTTGAATATATAAGATTAAATTTAATTACAACAAATTCTTGTCAATTTAGTATACAAAACTTTATCACGTTGAAAATGAGATGAAATTGAACAATCCAAAATTATTGGTAGAAGGAAATTAAAATCAACAGGGTTTGTGGGATATAATTTATATATTTAGAGGATTGAAAGTTTTGGGTAGTCTCCCATATAGAGGAGGTGTTGCCAATTTTTTTTTTAAACAAATCAAAATTGATTATGCAAATATTCATCAAATTTGTGTAGATGTATATGGTAAAATCAAGTGCACGTCGTGAGCACATGATCGCAGCTAGTTCTTCTAGCAATGATGATGACAACAATGTGTCATTGGGTGCCAACCAAGAGGAGCCACCTACGTCGACTCATGACACTGCCTTTTCCAGTGTTGTTCCACAACCTAGAGGCAGTGTCCTTTCATAGCGGGATCCATTCATCAGCAAGTACGAGGTACATTGGAAGGATGATCTTTCAATGTAAGTTTGTTTTGCTTTGAGTTGGTTTGCGATTAACAATTTATGAACAACTAATATTTCATTAATTTTATTTATTTTCAGGTTTACAAACATTGAGGCCGTCCGGGTAATAACATTGACATTTAAATCATCGATGGAGATTCCTTGTTTCAATGGAGTCAGGTTTTCAAACATCCTGATTGGAAACCTCATGTCGATGCATGGTTTACAAGATTTCAGGTTAGTGTTAACTTAAAATTTTAATTATTGTTTTTGTAAATTCATTTACTTTTTTTAGATTATTGATTTATTTTTCATGAATTGTTAATGCAAGGGTAAATTGAATGGGATAGCGAAAAAGACAATGTTGCGAGGAGGGTTTGGGAGAATCATTCTGCAACTAGGTAACAACGAAAACAATACAATAATTATTTTTTTATTTTAAATATTAAAATTTCATTTGTCACTAACTCATATAAAATATGTTTGTATCATGTAGGTTGCGTGATTTTTGGTATGAGATGAAAAAAAAAAGCTAAGAAAAATGCTAGAGAAAACGCTCTACCATGCTGGAATGGTGTGGCGGTTTGGAAGGATTTCAGGCCGCCATACATTCCAGAAGATACATGGGCGGAATATATTCAGCACATGATGTCCAAACATTTCACATGACTCTCGCAGCCTGATACGGGAGACCGGAGTGGACAAATTCACGACTCAGTTACCACGCACACCGGCAACTCTGTTCCTTTTGTTTCGCATGCGAAGCGGATGATAATATTAATTTTAACCACATATATCTTTAACTAATATGTTGTTATTTATAAATATATTTAACTTGCAATATTTTTTTTACAGGTTATGGCTCTTGGACTTGAGCCGAGTCTAATGGAGCTTTTTGTGAAGACGCACGTGCGAAGTGAAGATCGCCGAAAGAGGATGCAACAGTTCGTCGACAACCATGCTCAACACTTTGTGGTATGTTCGTTCAATCATTTTCTTTCGTAAGTTATTATTTTCTTGAATTGATTTGATGATTTTAGTTTTTATTTTCAGGAGACATATAACAGCAGGTTGATGGAGAGATACGAGGATGTTCCTTTCACCCACCCAGATTTCATTCCGGATTTGTGGATGGAGACAAGATCGACGTCTGGTGGACCCGATAGAAATTGGGTGTGCGGACTCTCCAACATTACGATCGAGAACTTGCGGACAGCCCGTAGTGTCTCAATCGTTAGGAGCTCGCAATCGGTATCGAGCACCCAGTCTCAAGAGTTCGTGGCCTTGCAATAACATACGGCCCATCTCGCTGAAAAATATGAGCGACTTTTGGCAGATTATAAACAATTCTGCCAAATGGTCATGGACATGAAATCACAGATGAGTGGTACGTGTGCGCTCTCTTTTTAGCCGTATGGTCCCGGGAACGACCAACCTCCTCCTCTTCCAGTGCCGTCATTTTTCTAATTTAATTTTATTTGAACATATACATTTGTAATGAATATTTGGATTGTATATTATTTAAATTTATTTTATACAATTTTATTTTTTTGTTCAAAAGATTTTTTTTAAATATATTTTTTAATTATTACAAACGGATATACTGACGGATTGTGTCCTTCGATATATTCTAGAGAGTTTGAAACAATTTACTTCATATGCCACTATCACTGACGGAATAATTCCATCGTTATTTTACAGAGGGTTGGAATAAAATTACAATAAATTCCACTACCAATCACCGACGGAATAATTTCATTGATGTATTAAAGCGGGAATTTTTTTTGGCTTGTATTTTCTGTCTGTAAAACCATCGGTTTTGTTTTTTACCGACAAAAATAAAATTATCGACGAACGATTTACCGACGGATGATTTTCGTCCGTGAATCTGTCAGTAAAATTATTGCCAAGGGAAATATAGTGTAAATACCGATAGAAAATTCTGTCAATAAAACTGTTAAAAGTGGTAGTGACAGACTAACATTGTCTATTGTCATTTGTGAGTTGATTTTTTTTTTTTTATGTTCATGCGTTTTTCCAAATTAAAAGTTTTAGTTAGATTTTATAACTTGATTAAAGGTTAATTTAATGAGATATAGTTTGAAGTTATAGTTGAAAAAAACAAATGATAGAAAAAGAATCAAACTGACAACTAGAAAATCGTGTGGCTAATGTTGAATTCGCATGGAAAAGTGTATTTTTATCCCTCTATTTTTTTTTTCTTTCACAATTATTTTAGATTTTTTTAAATTTTATTTTTAATCTAAAAATTTGTTTTGTTCACTTTTTAGTTGATGTAATTGAAAGAGAGTAAAAAAAATCATTGAAAAGTGGTGAAAAAATAGACAGCCGTTGCTTATTATATTCTAGCAATTAACAAAGACAATGGTTAATTACAAAATAATAAAACTAAGAAGAGCAACAACAATACCTCATTTTTCTTAGGCAATGTTTAGACATTTTCTTACATTTAAAAATAAATAGTCAGACCCATGATAAAACAGGGGTCAATTATCAAGTCTACATCTAAAACAAATCATAAACGATATTTTATATTTTGGTACAGATTAAAAAGGGAAAAGGAAAAAAAATACCTACTCAAGTTCAAATATTGGTCACCATCTCTATATGTACATATTTATTTTTTATTATATAATTAATTCCTATATCCATACCAGGACAATTAAAACTAATTACACAGACTATACTCAGTTGGCACGATCATTCTTGTCAACAGCAGACGCGGATGCATTCGTAGGAGTAGAAAATGGCAATGAAGGTGGCACAAACATTGTCATCGAACTTGGAGCTGGCTGAGAATTTATTGAAGACGTCGTTTTGTTGAAGTAGCTTGCACATGGATTGCCGTTAGGAGGTGATGATGAGAAGCTATTAATAACCGGTCCCCGTTCCGACTTTGGAAATAAATTATTAACAACACCTAGATTTGCAACACCGGTAGCGCTACTGCCAGTTCCAGTGCCAATGATAGAAGTGAGGGCAGCTGCTAAAGCAGATTGGAAACTTGGGTCTGCTGTAATTGCCTTGGTTGCAGCAGCTATGGTATCGGCTGACAGGGACTGCTGAGAAGTAGCAGCTGCCAGGTCATTAATGTTTTGCGTGTAGAACTGATCATAAATGTTACTCTGATCCATAGCTGGTCTTCCAATGTTTAAAGTTCCAAGTTGGTTAATCCTGTTGTGAGACTGGCCGGAAGCAGTGAGGAAACCATTGCCCCAAGGCATTGCGTTAGACGAATCAGAGGAGCCAAAGTTGAGGCTTGTTGAAGCAAATTTTTGAATGGTAGGCCGGTAGCTTGAAGTAGTAAATCTATTGAAATGAGATGAAGCACTGGATGGGTTTGAAGTGAGGTCAAGAGTGATTGTAGGGTATGGAGATGAAGATGACAGTGAAGAGTTGTGCAAGTAGAATTGCTTTGATTTTGAGTTATCGGATAGATAGTAGTTTAGTCCATGGAGGTCAACGGCGATGGTGCCGGAGTTATTGAAACCTGCAGTTCCTGCAGAGCTCGATGATGAGCCAGACAGTAACATGGAAGCAGCTGCAGAAGTTGTAGAAGCCATAGCCGTGGCAGAAATAGGAAGTGGGTGGTTGTGCGTTCCTTCATAGGTGGTGGTTAAGATGGACATATCTTCAGCACATCTTTGTACCTGAATTTACACAAGAAGCTACGCTTACTTAGAGTTATTGAAAAAGGTAATAAATTACATACTGGTTCAAGCACTGTCAAATAAAAAATATAGCACGTTCAGCTGTTTTAATTCTTTTTTCTCTTGTTTCTTTTTTTAGCTGAATATGATCTTACTTTTTTTATAAATACCGTTCTTATTTTAGAAGGTGATTTGTGGTTACCTGTTTCCGTACTGGGCATGATGGTGCAACAGTGCAGCGATAGTATGCTCGAGGACATGGGTTCCCTTTGGCAATTTTTTGCCCATATTTTCTCCATTGGCACCCGT
>Ga0307513_10009245_pt1 | contig 12474 bp, 15 predicted proteins | sample 15_EM_MG_FD_202174 | JGI IMG/M metagenome (GOLD analysis project Ga0307513, IMG submission 202174) | Populus trichocarpa ectomycorrhiza microbial communities from riparian zone in the Pacific Northwest, United States - 15_EM | ecosystem: Host-associated > Plants > Roots > Unclassified | place... | reverse complement strand
CCTCTTCGTATCCTTCTCTCGTCGCGAGCCAAACGGGCTGACAAACGACGAGAGCGACGCGGACCGGAGGCGCTGGAACAACGACGGGGAGTGGGTCCCCGGTGCAGGCGGCGGGGTGACCTGGCCTTGTCCTTGCGTGTTCAGATGCAGCGAGTCGCCAGAGGACTTTTGAACAAACGCCTCTGGGATCTTTCCCCTTGCGCGAACTGACCCGGAATGCTCTCCTCCTCCGGCGCCGCCGGTCCCACTGTTGGCGGCCCACCGTCTCTTGCGCACGCTCGTCGGAGACGGCGGTGTCTGTGCGGTCTGACTTGCAGACCCACCTCCGGGCCAGATCACGACCGAAGGCACAACTTTCTCGCTAGGACCCAGGACTGCTGCCACCGCATGAGTTGCAGCACGAGTATGTCGACCTAGCTTCTTGAAGAACCGTTCATCCCCTGCTTTGAATCCGGCCTCAGCGTCGCTCTCCACTGCGAGTTGCTCGAGTGCCGGGAATGGTACTTTGGGAGCAACACCACCAGTGGCAGCGTCCTTGCCCTTCCTATCCGCCGTACCGGCGCTCGAACTCATCTCGCCAAAGTACGGAGAGTCGACTCGCTCCGTGCCGAGCATGCCGCGTCCTGAAAGTGGAGTCGCATCGTCCACTTTGGTATCCTGTGTAGACTTGTTCGCCTTGGCCACTGTTGCACGTCGAATAGCATGTCTACCCCTTAAGATTTTGCGTTCGATTCGGAACCGGTTCTCGATCATATGAAGCTTTGGCCATGTAACCTGCTCGCCGACTCTGATCATCCGTTCAAGCTCTGCTTCGTCTGGATCACTCAATATACGGAGCCAATCCTGGTGTGTGGATCTAGGAATGATTCTGATTCGAGAGCAATATCAGTGGTTGCGTTGACTGTGGATCGGACTAAGCCTTACGTGACGGCTCCTTCGAACCTCTGCAAGAATACTGAGCTCCAATCTTGGCCAAGCAGCTGGGGCATGAGCTCTAAGTCTCGAATGACCTTTAGGGTCACCTAAGCGATTTCCGATATAAATATAGATATTACTCTTACCCTGAAGTTCTTGGTTAATTCGTGCTTGAGCCATTGTTCGGCAGCGGATAGCAAAAAGCCTCCTCTCCATCCTACAACGATGGTAGATCCTGCATCAGTAAAGGATGCTGGAAACCAGCTTGAATACTAACCTTTGCCCCTATGATGGGCGACTGGCTTGCCCGCAGACCCACGACTTGAAAAGAAGAAAATATGCACGTGAGGATTCACTTGGGATACGATGGGATGGTTGACATTGAATAGCAAGTTGAGCGATTGTAGCGGAACGTCGACCCTACAGGCGGATGTGTGAAATTCGTTCTGCTTGTCCAAATATGGATTGTAACATACCGCAAGCTCCCATCCCTGAACCGGCTCCCCCAATTCCATGGGATAATTTCTCCTGTCCTCGTCTTCTGCATCAGAACCACAGGGTTCAAGATTCCTGGGACCGCCGCAGATGCAATGATTGCAGACCAAATAACGCAGTCCGGCGCAGTCAGATGATTGAGAAGCTTCGTTGGCGAGTGACGGTCGAAGGGAATGACGGAGACGTTGAGAACACGGCCGGTAAGTTCATATGCTTCTCGGAAAGTCAGGGAGCCCCGTGTCCAGAATACTGACTAAGGCACCCAAGTCAGCGGACAGAAACATTAATGGCCAGACATTGCTTGCCTTCCGAGCCCAATCAACTGTGTCGAACCGAGCTCCAGTTTGCAAGAATCTCCTAAACCAGATCCGGAAGGGCTCCTCGCATGCGGTGATGCGTTTGGCGAGCGAAGGTTGGAGCAGCGTTTTGAGTTCTTCATCAGTGCGAGTACACAAGAAGGCTGCAATGAGGCTGCCACAAGAGGTCCCTGCAATCACCCGCGGGAGTAGATTTGCATCCAGCAGAGCCTTAACGACTCCGAAGTGGTCTGTAATTCGGGGTGAGATTGTAGACTCCCCTGGCAAGTAGGCTTACAATAGCCGAATGATGCACCGCCAGAAAGGCAGAGCGCCGAAGCCCCGAGGTTGCGGTTCGTGGTGCGGAAAAATCGCCTCTTCTCTTCCAGAGACAGCTGATCCGATTTTCGAATGTAATCAAGAGCCTCTTCGACCTCTTTGATGTAAGCTGAAGGAACAATTAGGATGAAATATCAGTTCGGGTGTGAGGCACTCTACACACATTCTATTAGGTTCTTGGTACCCCAGAAACTCTGCGGACAGTTAGCCGGTGACATGTTATGAAAGAGACCTCAACGCACCTCGCTGTAGAGTCGTGCACTCTCGGTGCCTGCAAAATTACCTCGAACACACACCTCCAGCACCCCAAGTACACCTCGCACGTCGTTTTTCTCACGCATTGCGCGTAGCGATCGCCGAACCTGCCAGCAAGTTAAGTTCCGAGGGGCCCGAGTCAGAATAGACCCACCTTCTTCACGAGGAGGTAGTCAAAAAAGGGACTTTCGTTCTCCTATGACTGGTTGAATAGCTTATCTTCCTGGCTACAGACCATCCACAAACCTTCTTCCACTCGTCGAACCCTAAATACTGGTCTAATGTTAAGGCAGCTGCCTTCCATTCAGCGTACGTCTTGGCACTTCGCAACTTAGACCTTAGTAGACCTTTTCGTCCCCTCCCTGGAAACTTTGTGAGTTGCGGCGATGATTCCAAGCCGGGGGAACGACGCACAAGCGAAGAGCCATTCCAATCCCCGAACGACTTGACGAATAAATACGTATAATCCAAACTCGGTAAAGATGACCAAAAGTAGCAAGAACTGCGAAATAGAGCACCGGTCATTTCAACTAATAATAAACAAGGGTGAACAGAAGAGGACACGCTTACCAGCAAAGGCCATCGTACAATGTGGAACAGCAGATCCTTCTGTGGAGAGGCTCTTCTGGTTCGTCTTCGTCTACTAGATATCAGCTCTCGCATTCCTGGCCTGCAAGGGATGGTACTGACCGCTTAACTTTTTGGGCAATGGGAGCAAAGTCTGAGAGGGCACTAATCTTGCGGACCCGATTTCTCGGTGACATGGGAGATACTACAGGAGACTGTAGTCCAGAGCCTTCTATATCCGAATTGTCGTCCTCAGCGGCGAGAGCGACCGCAAAAGCATTGATGTGGCTACACGGAACATTGTATCAGCCCTGTTCTGAGCCCCTACCGGCCACTGCCATCGTACTCTTCATTAACGTAGTCTGCATTCAAGTCGTCGCCGCGCGGTGCGGCACTGGGCATTTCAACGAGCTGAGCGGTTAGGAACCAAGATGAGGTATGAGGCTGGGTTTGGCCGAGAATGTATTTTCCTAATTTTTGGTTCGGTGGTACAAATCACGGGAATAGAGCGGGAAAACGTATCCACCTTCCATACTGGTCGTTGTGGGGAGCCAGACCGGAGCCAAACCAGCATCCGCGCGGGGCATGTTGGGTGTTGGGGGCATCTTCTCCCGCGCCGCTGCAGCGGGTTTTCTCATGCTCGCGGGTTCCAGAGGCTGGGTGGCAGCCGATTACTACCGCATCATTATTTATCCATTATTCCCGTGTTTATGGATATAAATTACTGCGCTAGCTACGAATACAGCAAGGGGAATCCCGGCGACAAGATAACTGCTACTTCGGCTGTCCCTGTTCAATATCCTTCGGCCGCGGCACGCTCGGCCTCTTCTTTCAGCTCTTGCTCCTCGGCCTCCACGACATCGACATCGAGGGGATAAGTTAGAATAGCAGCTATGCCAGTGAGCTGGTTCAACTCTGCAAGGAAGGCGATAAGGAAACAGAAAGTTCAAAGGTCGCAAGCCACTCACGCTGTCCGCTCTCGTGCATGCTGGAAAAGATAAGCACTGCTCCCCCTCGTCCCTTGACGGTCTCAACGAGGTCTACATACTTCCGGCGCTGCACGGGGTCTGAGGACCTAGTTGCTCTCAGTCAGGGAGGTGCATCCGCCGAACATGTGGAACACGCACCGGAAGAGGTCGTCCGAAATAAGGAGAGTCCCGACGGCTCCTCGGTCTACAGCCATTCTGACGTGATCCGGTCCATACCACGCCCTCATCTCATCTTGTCCGAGCATTTTGTGGAATCTGGAAACCGTCAATTCAATTCGTCGGGACACACTTCAATCACCTACTTGTCAAGCATAATTCCTTCTCTGGCAAATTTGGTCTCCTTCAGCTGACTCGAAATCTACGCGGAAAATTCAATACATCATCCGCCACCTCCATGGAGACTCACTTACCTCAGGGCTTTTTAGGACCTCAACCAAACTGTGAACATGCGGACTAGTAACATTGACCCTAATGAACTTGTTCCGAGCCTGTAGTAGTGCCTTGGTATTCGCCTTGGTAGCCTGCGCAAAGATGTAGTCGTAGAGTGCATCTTTCGTGAACCCCGGACTGGCAAGGACGATAACCCGCAAGGTCGAGAACGGGATAAGTCGCAAGAAGGCGGTATAGACCCCGTTGTAGAACCGCTCCAAGCCTTTGTCGTGCAATGAGCTCCCGGCGTTCTTGCGTGGAACGGGGATATCCAATCGCTGAACGATGGTCGTCATATGTTCAGAGAGGAGACATAGTGCTGCCGTCCCTGTGCGAGAGCAGACCGTCAGTGATTACCCCTGGCGCGAGGCAGACCGCCGCTCACCCTCTCCACAAACAATAGCCCCAACCTCTGCACCTCTTCCTTCGACACAAGCCTCTTCAACCCTCTGCAGAGCAATCGTGTCCCACATCTCCTTGATAATCTTGACATCGCGGTTCATCTCTAAATCAAGCGTATGAAACGCGCCCATCTTAACATAAGAGTTCTCTTCGGAGACTTTTCCCGTGACCTGAAGCATAGCACCTTGGCCCTGGGCGGAGGCATTCGCAGCGGTGGCGGCATTGGAGGCTGAGGATGCGGGGGAAAATTGCGTGCGAGTCACGATGAGGGTCAGGTTGGTTCTCACTCGTTGGGAATCCGTTGATCCTGTTGCAGAGACTGTTTGTACGCGGCTGGCACCAGCGTTAGTCGAGCTCTCCGGAGCGCTTTTGGTCTTTCTGACCGAATAGCCACAGCACGAACTTCGTCACCCTATATTGAGCACATGCATCAGTAATCCGTGATTCAGATATCCAAGCACTGCGATCGGCGCACTTCTTGGATGATATTGTAGAGGTGCCACATATCTTCATCGTCTTCTGGCCGGAGATTTACGTATCCCTGCAGCAAAGAGGAACTTCAGAAAAATTTTCTTCCTGTAAATGTCCCTGTACAAACTGCCCCGTCTTTATCTATGTGTTTCCCGTTGAGCTTCATGCCAGGAGGCGATCGGGGTCAGACTTCGTATTTGTTTGATGCACACGACTACAAGGAGGAAGAGCAATCGTCATGTTAAATACGAACGCTATGGATACAGCTGTAGTTTGTGGGAGGCATGGCCCAGCCAGGAAATACAAGGGTGCAACAAAGCGATTGAACGAATAATACTGTCCGTCTAAAGAGTGTCCACGCACAAAGTAATACTCTACAACTTCATCCTCCTGAAAAACCGACCCATACTTAGTATCGGCGAGGATGGTTTAGGGTCTTTCTCGGGTGTGAGTTGCACCTTCTCCTTGGCGCGACGAGGAGAAAGGAATGTTTCGCCGTTCGACTTGGGGTCAGAAACGACACTGTCCAAATTGATGCCGGTGACATCTTCCAGACTCCTGTGGGGGCTAGACTGGGGTGTACGGAGACCCGATCCGGAGTCATCGGAAGAACCAGAGAAGAGGCTAGGACGGCGTGAGTTGTCGTCGAAGACGGTAAGGGAGTCGGAGTTTCGTTGGAAGATACCACGTGTGGAGGACGTAGACGGACCAGCCGCAGAATCGTGCAAGGCGTCACTTGGTTGACGGACATTGATAATAAGCTGTGGTCGTGAAAGGCGTACGAGTTCCGTTTCTGTGTCGTAAGGGAAGTCGGGGAACGGAACGGGAACCAAGGGGGTCGTCCGTTTCACACGCGCCTTTTCCATCTCGCCCCATGCTGCCTTGGCTGCGGCTCTGACTGCGCTAGGAGAGCGGAGGAGTTCTGGCTTGTTCATAGTGAATCGATCGACGGCTAGAACTTCGCGTCTGAGCTCGGCAGCGGTGATCCGCTGCCTTGGATCCAAGGTGAAGCAACGCTTGAGCACATCGTTGGCAGCACGCGAGAGAGGCAGTATGGAGCGAAGAAAGTCAGGGTCTTCCATGAACGCCTTGAAGGTTTGATCCTTGGGGGTTGCGTGCCTCCAGGGATTTCGACCAGTCGTTAAGTTAATGAGGATGACCTGAGGAGCGTGGGTACGGTGTAAACACAAGAAGTAAAGGTGCCCACCCCTAGGGCCCATACGTCGTTGGGCTGAGAAGCGTAATACTTGGCACGCTTGTCCAACCCATGGCATTCTACTAGAGTGTGAGTAATAGGTGAGACGGAATGAACTGGTGGTACCTGGACTCATGTAGAAAGAAGAACCGCATCCCCACTCATTGCAGTTTCGCTGTGTCGTTGCGAGTCCAAAGTCTGCGATTACCAATCGAAGTCCTTCATCCATGACCAGGATGTTCTGCAGAAAGGACGATCAGCGAGGAAATAGGGAGTGACGAGTGCGAAGTTCACCTCTGGCTTCAGGTCGCGATGTGCCACTCCTAGGGCATGGCAGTGGACGACCGCATCTACCAAGCCCAAGAAGACGTGCCTAATGAGGTTATCACGACCGAGGTAGAGGTACGTCTCCGTGATCGCAGCCTAACGGCAGGTGAGCGTCCACTACACTGGTAGGGCGAGACGACGCACAAACATATCACCCGCCGATGCGAGCTCCATGACCATGAAGAGCAAGCCTCTCTCCTCAAATATATTGTGGAGAGAAATGACGTTGCGGTGGCCAGAGACGCGGTGGTGAGTATCGATCTCCTTGCGCTGGTAGACAAGTTGGCGCGGGGTCAACCCGGCTCGCAGGATGCACTTGACGGCAACGAATGGAGGGCCATCGTCGGTGAGATTGCGAGCGCAGTAAGTGACGCCGTATGCGCCGTTGCCGAGCTTTCGTTCGAGCTTGAGGCGGCCATTGTCGACGACGACGCCAGCGAGGTCGGGGACGAGATCGGATTTGCTGGGAGCTTTGGTGTGCATGGCGAGCAACTGAAAAAATGTACGAGGAGATCAGAGAAAGCGGCGACGAGGACGCGGAGAGGAGGAATGGAGAAAGGCAGACCTGGAAAGGAACCACAGAGAGGAGGAAGCGCTGGAAACAACAAAGTTAGTGAAGGAAGGGGAAAGAAGAGAATCAAGAATGAAGGTAAACAGAGACAAACAGAGGGTGCTGAAATAGGGGCAGGCCTATCGGAGTTTGCGTCAACGGTCACGGGACCTGCCAAGGGCGATTGAGACTCGGGTGATTCCGAGGCTGTCGGTGGTGGGGTCAACCCAGCCCCAGCCGCCAGCTTGGCTCCGCTCGTCTCTACTTACTTACTAGACTGCTTGACCGCTATGACTACTTACAAGGACAACAGATCATTCGTCTTGAGAGGCATCGACGACGTCGTATATGAGGAAAGGCCCATCCCTCATGGTACATTTCCCTCTCCCGTCGCCGACGTTCTCGACTCTGATTTAGGCGGCCTTCTCTCTCCAGTCGGAGAGCACGAGGTCCTCGTCGAGGTTATGAAGACTGGTATGTCGACCCATCCACCCTGAACTGTACTCTCAAACTCATCCCCGCCTCCCCAAGGCATCTGTGGCTCTGATGTCCGCCAAATTGTACTCTCTGATTGGCGTGATTTCTGTGCTGAAGCGGTCCATACAGATCCACTACCTTGCCCACGGTCGAATCGGTGAGGCGTTTCCACATCACAATCGGGCGAGTCTCGACTCTGGCTCATGCTTCTCTTCTCAGGTGATTACGTCGTTGAAAAACCTATAGTTCTAGGTCATGAGAGTGCCGGTATCGTCTTCCAAGGTCGACTTTAGCCTGCTCTCGCAAATCGTCCTGTTGAACCAAGTCCACATCCAGTTGGCTCAGGTGTAACGCATCTCAGACCTGGCTCACGTGTCGCAATTGAACCAGGTGCAACCTGCAGAGTCTGCGAGGCTTGCAAAACTGGCAAGTATGAGGTAAGCTTAGCACCTGCATTGTCTACTTACCAGGCACGTTTTACTCGTCCCCCTCATCTCCCCAGCTCTGCCCCAGGGTCATTTTTGCCGCAACTCCTCCATATGATGGTACTCTCAGCCGCTACTACCGCATCCCCGCCGATCTCGCGTACGCGCTCCCGGACCACCTCTCGTTCGAAGACGGTGCGATGATGGAGCCCCTCGCAGTTGGCGTCCATTCCGTCTACACCCTTGCCCAAGTCCGTCCGAACCAGGTCGTCGCCGTCTTTGGCGCTGGCCCCGTCGGTCTGCTTGCTATGGCCGTTGCCCGTGCCTGCGGAGCCCGCCGCGTGATCGCCATCGACATTATCGAATCCCGCCTCGAGTTTGCTAAGTCATACGCCGCTACAGACATCTTCTGCCCGCCCAAGCCCCACGAGGGCGAGAGCCGAATCGCCTACTCGAAGCGCTCCAGCGAGACGCTGAAGAAGGCGCTGGGCGTCACTGATACTGGTGCCAATGGTGTCGATGTTATCACCGAGGCAAGTGGTGCTGAGGTCTGCATACAGACTGGCTACTACCTCATTAAGCCTGGAGGTGTCTTTGTCCAGGTGGGTATGGGGGCTCTCGACGTCCAGGTGCCCCTGCATCTCTTGTTGTCCAAGCAGCTTGTCGTTAAGGGTGCTTTCCGGTGCGTTCTGCATTTCGAAACCAGTGGTGCTTCTGATTTCTTGCCAGGTATGGCTCAGGCGATTATCCTCTCGCCATCTCCTTGGTCGCCAATGGAAAGATTGACCTCAAGCCTCTGGTCACACACAGGTCTGTCGCAATGTCTTTAAGCTCCGATGTCTCCGGCTCTCATGCCTGCTCCAGATTCGCATTTGACGACGCTGTCAAGGCCTTCGAAGTCACACGAAAAGGCCACAGCGAGGATGGGAAGGGTGTTATTAAAGCAATGATTAATGGCCCTCTCTAAGAGGCGTCTCTTCTCCATGGCGCTTCGCGAAAACGGTCGCATGGTCCAGTCGGGAATGGACTGTATCTAGATCACGCAATAAGAAGTCTATGAAGTGGATCATACAACGTAGTCCTCATTTGCTAAACAATGTCTAAGTGCCTTCCCTTGGTCATTTCTTTGAGGATAATATCAACAGCAGTCTTGCGTCCACCAGCTGCTCGACATAATTCTCCAACCTTATAAGCCCGTTGTCGGAACCCCTCGCTCTCTGGACCAGGACCAACGATCCGCCGAAGAGCGGCACCGAACTCGACAGCGCCCACAGCGGGCGGTTGTGCCTTGTTGCCATAGATACCAAGTCCAAGGTACTCTGCCTTTAGCGCATTGTCATACAAGTCCACCCATTGCGCGAGAATGATATGGGGAATACCCGCACTGTCAAATTCCGTCAATACAACCCGAGTAGTCCGCGCAGGGATGAGCGCACCGGCAAGTTTCGAAGAAAGAATTTGCCCCTCCGTGATGTACCGAACATACCACGTTCGAGTGCTCCAGCACGCCCGCAGGGTCAGCCTCCAGCCAATCAACCAACATGAACCTCTCTGGATTTTTCTCCTCCTTGAGCACCCCATCGATAATGGCTTTGAACCTGTCCTTCCCATTCAATTTCCAGAGCACTCGCACACGAGCGGGAAGCCCCTGCACGAGACCTCCAAGCATATTTCGCACATCGTCGTTGTTGTATTTGAAGTACGTTCCAAGGGATACATACACAACACCGTCCTTGCTCTCGTCCAGCCACTTGCTGAGCTCGGGGTCCGCAGTTGCGACTGGGATAGGGTCGACTGTGATCGGTCCGCAGAGATGCAGATCCGGTGGAGAGTAGATGAGTGGGTAGTCGGTCTCTGGGATCGAAGGACAGATGTAGGTGATGTTCGTGTGCCAGAGATCGGCCAACGGGGGTTTACCAGGGAGGCCGTGTGCTTTTCGACCAGCAGCAAGGGATTTGTTGTGAGGACCAAAAGCCACGCTTAAGATCAATCTGATGGTTAGGTAGATATTGAGTGGAATGAGGTACCAAGGGATTGGGAATGGGAGTGCGGAGGACATCCTATATGGGTCTCTTCAGTGTGTGAGCAACGCGGGTAAACTCGAAGCTCACACTGGATAGTACCAAAGCATGCGAAGACTCGGTTGTAGCGGACGGATCATGTCCAGAGCTTGCAGGGGCGAGTTGATGATGTATCGCTGGTGCAAAACTCGACAAGCATCGATACCTGGAGCGAGTGACATATCCACGACAACAATATCTGGAACAGTGTTTGTAATCGTGTGTTTCAACTCATTGACTAGCTTGATGTAGTTGTTCAGTTCGTGAGGGGCGGTGAACACATCCATCATGTGGTAGACAGAGGCATCCCGAGAGGAGGGGGGGTGTCTAAAACTGTCTCCATCTATCCTGCTCATGATTGCGTCCATGGTTGTGGGAACATCACTGAGTGGATGAAAAGTGATGGTGGACGAACTCGCATTTTCCATGCGGTTCTGGAGCCACTTGACGCGTTTCTGCAGTTTGGAAAAGGAAGAGACATGCACATTAATGTCTTCGTGAGTTAAAAGCTCTGCACATTGTGCAAGGATCGTATTCGCTTGACCGTATTCCGAACTCGTGAGGAAGAGGACTGTCTTGCGAGGCATTGGTATGGTTCGTCTCCATGGGACTGGGAAAATGTCTGGTTTATAAGCAGCTGCCAGTGTTCCTGCTCCGTTATCACTCTCCATTTCAGTGCAGGGACAAATGACTAGGGCCAGATAAAGAACACGCAAATTGATAGGCCTCTGTGGTCCACTCGACCACGTTTTAAGGGACCTTCCGGCCAACTCACCCCTCCGGCCGCCGGCCTATACCGCCAGCGCCAAAGAGAGACGAGAGGAGCTGAGCAAATGTACCCAAGGCACTCTTCTATACTCGATTGTAAACTGCATCATGCGCAATTGCCTCAGTAGTATAAATATGGATTAAAAAAGAAAAAATTGTGTTCCGTAGGTCGCAGGCCGCCGCCCATGATAGAATCCACAGCACTATTCGAGCCATGGCCATGGAAACACTCTGTGTATGGTATGGCGGTACTTGTCGTTATCCAGAACTCGACTTGCTTTGAGCTCCTCGACGAGCTCCAAACTTTCCGAATAACCGTCTGTCGGGTGTGGATTATTGTTAGGAGTGTATGAAGTGGTGCAATACAAGCGAAATTATGATATGGATCGGTTAGCTTCCAGTAACACCGCCGCCAAGTTGGATTACCTCCACATATGAGTCCTGTGCCAACGACTGGCCCCTGATTACGTTGAGCTGGTGATCGCTTACCTCTTGGCTCAGGGTCTAGACCTCTCGGATACAAAAAATGTTATGTTATGATATCACATGGTCTCCCCGCTCAAGACCTCATTGTCTCCCGTCTCCCTGCTTGAGACTCATGGCTTCTCCTCGCTCGAGACCTCACTTCACCTCCGTCGGAGTTTAGCCACCACTCGTCTCCTGTAATTCCTATATAATTTGTACGAGCTGGTAGAACATTCTGCAGTCTGAACCTCAAGTTCGCCTCACCCCCTCGCTTTCCAACAGGACTTAATGTCCGATATCGATAATATCGGTTAAGATTCCCCCTTCAATATCCACAATCCTAATATTTATCAAGGATCGGGATGGGTGGACGCTCTTCTTTGTAGAGTTTACATAGGCCGGGAGTACTTCAACAATGGGGTAGATGCTTGGCTACTGCACCCGTTCTTTCAGCATAGAAATTAATGAGAGCAGATGTTCATCCACGAAAGAGCGGATTTCACCCACAAATTTCAGTAATGTGTTCAACTATTCATGATCTGCGTAGTGTAGTGCAGAGCCACATGGGCCGCTTGTCGACCATTTTCAATCAGGACACCTCGCACCTCGAAGAGAGGTTTCCGTAAGTCCGAGAAGATTACCGTACCATAGCCAAATACACCTTCCTCAGCTCCTGGAACAGCCGCTTGTGGAGCATGACCCTATGAGACCCACTTCTTTTTACTTCGCGTACTAGGAATTATGTTCAAGTTGGGGTGTAGTTCGAATGGAGTGTGTGCGGCTGATGTAATGCGAAATGGCTCCAGTCACACAAGTTCGCGACCGTCGGTGATTACATACCTAATCAATAAGATGTATCCAGGGTACGTCTAAAGTCAGCAAACTCTGAGTTTCTGGTTCATGCGTCGGATTGCATTCGCAAGCCGCGTGGCTGAGGTCACGGCGCGTACGCTTGCAATCAGATCTACATCTATGATCCAACAACACGTTTACCTTCGTTTTCACAACCAATTTCGAGGCTGTGGATAACAAGTCGGCGACCCTACCCG
>Ga0307513_10009244_pt1 | contig 12474 bp, 10 predicted proteins | sample 15_EM_MG_FD_202174 | JGI IMG/M metagenome (GOLD analysis project Ga0307513, IMG submission 202174) | Populus trichocarpa ectomycorrhiza microbial communities from riparian zone in the Pacific Northwest, United States - 15_EM | ecosystem: Host-associated > Plants > Roots > Unclassified | place... | reverse complement strand
ATTGGCAACCTCACTGCAACTTATACGCTGGACGGCACCTCGACGACCGGGACATATTTTGTCACTACAAGCTCTCCCCAATTCACGAAAAAATTTGAAGAGGAGTCTAATTATATCTTGTTTTCCTCGGATCCACTTTCAGCAGGAGGTCATACTCTCGTCATTAACGCGTAAACCAGACCTTTATACTGGACTACATCACCTACGTCCCTTCATTTTCGACACTCGCCTCAATGCCGAATCTCACAAGTTTACCAACAACAACCTTCAAATCCGGCTCTTCCTCTACTACCTCATCTGGATCCCCCTTCTCTATCACAAATGGATCGCAAGTCAACCATTCCAATATAGAAAGGAAGAAGATCCCAATCAGTGCAATTGTCAGTGGGGTTCTTGGCGGCATCCTTTTTTTTGTACTGGTCGGTTTCCTGGGCTATCTACGAAGAAAGAAAGCCCATGATGCCAGTTGTGAGTGTCCCCTTGTTTTTGTCATTGCCAGGTATCGATGACTGTGCGTTTAGATGCGAATTCTGGCTCTCGTGCTATGATACACGTCTCACCTTTTGGGCAAGATTTGGGTCATTCAACATCAAATGACATGATTTCACCCTTTCCAAATGTTCGACTTGTTGGCCAAAGGTCAATGATGGACATTAAGCGAGAAAGGCTTGACACCTCACACAGACATGCTGCTGTGTCACGTTTCCTCAGCGGAGCAAGAGATAATAATGTATTACCTACCGGTTCAAGGTCAATTGGCGCTCCCACGGATATACCCTGCTCCGAAGATACCATACCGCCCAACTACGAAAGCCTCTCAATTCGTCAATAATTCAACGCGCCATCTTCGTAATTCGACAACCCACCGCTCAGTCATCTGTTCCAGGGTGCCCACTATCCAATCGTTTTAGCATTTATGTATCTTAAATTTGGCCAGCACTTTTTGTGCAAAACACATTGGTAGAAGCCAAAGACTTCATTTCACCATGAAAGTGGTGGCCGCTGGTGATTGGTTCTATTCGACCTCAATTAGAGTCATAAGCGCCGAAGGATTCACCGATCGTCGCGTGTTGACTGATATTTTGGTTCTCGATGAATTGGTGTCTTCGGGTGCTTTTCGGCGGTGAAAGTGGACGAGGGGGCGAGAGCAATGCCTTTAGATCGGATTTCGGTGTCCGTCATGCAGTTTTTTTGTCAAGGAGCACAACGTTTACACTAAGAGAAATGGGAGCATGAGTTTAATGTCTTCCAGACGCAACCGAGTGGTCGTCTGTTAAATCGAAATCCTTTAGACTTCCACACCTCAAAGTTCAATTCATGCTCTACATCGAAAATATTTTACAAATGGAGTCCCACCAAAATAAATCAACTGCGTTTCTGTCGCAACCACCCCTTCGACATCCACGAAAAACTGAACAAAATTATTCCCTCATTCAACGAACTCCGGAGACAGACACAAATGTAAAGCGATCTCTACATCCTAGCGATGAGCAGTCAATGATAATATTTTCCTTTCGCCGTCTCTCCCAAAATCGGTTGAAGCATTACGAGCTTTGAGAGGCGACTATAATCCGTCAGCTATGGCAGAACCGTGAATACTCCAGCTAGAAGTAGAAACCGACTAGAACTCCTCGTTTGATGTTTCAGCAAGGTTTCGAGGTGACAAACACACTTAGGAACGGTTCGTGTTGTCTCGGACGCCCACATTCCCAGAGTGTCATTGATAACGCTCGAGGGAAAAGCACCCTTTCAAGTTCGCTGAAGTAGCCAAGGAGAAGGTTCATCAAGCATCCGACTAATATGTTTGCGAATCTTTTCTCACCTCGGCAGTCAGGAGAATCCGGCGTCCAAAGCTAAACGATTATTACCGCAAGATGGATAGCAATCCGTCAATCGAACCATCTCTATCCTTTGAATCGGTCTATGGCAAACCTGAAGATAGGAAGGTATGGATGGCCCGAAGAGGCGCATGAGCTGTAGCTGGACCCAAAATTGTTTCCAATGGCGGGAGAAGGACCTCGTATGAAATTCATTGACGTTCGAGCCTGAGCTATACATACATATGTCAGTTTATCCTAATCACTTACTCCTCAGGTTTGGGGTCGACTTGGGTAGTGATTAGGATACCAGGAAGCAGGGGGGATGAGTCCTGTGATTGATGAAATTAAAATTTGACGACACGGATGGTGATAATAACGAAGCTCAGGGGGCAGTTATCCACTGGTGTCGTATCGCAGAGGAGCTGATTCGTGGTGAAAGCCAAAGATGGAGGGCGATTAGCACGGTAAGCTCGGGTATGGAGTTCGGTATGAGGTCTAGTTTTGGAGACGCGAGGCGATGCGGGAGTATGCCCTGGAGAGGCGGCCCATACTCGAAAACATGACATATGTACATACGTGGGTCGATAAATAGATGAAGCGAGTCCCAGAGAACGGGATCTAATGGAAAATATTTATCACGAAGTGAGCCACAAAGCCACCGTCCTAAGAAGCTTGAGGAGCCCCAGTATATATCCACCAAAAATGATGGACAGTGTCAAATCGTCGTCCAACGATCTAAGATCTAGCAAGCTTATGTAGCGCGAACATTGGCCTTGAGCAAGGGAGAAACAGACCAGGCGCCTTCAGAGCACAGCTCATGAGACCTGCTGCAACTGAGATAAGCCCAACAAACCACCCACACCTATACTCGTTGGCTGATCACCGGTAGCCAATCTGATACCGCCTTGCCATGCCCAGGAGATATCGTGACCTTTGTTGCGGGTGGGTTTGATGAAACCCGAGAATCTGAGAGCAACGGCAGCGCCGATGACAGTGGCGGCCGTGAAACCAGTGCGATATTTGCGAGGCGCTAGCGAGAGGTAGGCAGAGAGCTTGCGGGTGTTTGAACCATAAAGACAGCCAAAGGTGGATGCTATACTGTCCGCCCAGGGCAGACTGAGGGCGGGGTTAGGTACAAATCGTAAGCCCAGCTCCCACAGCGTCATTGAAAACTCGTCTGTTGCGGGCTCTTGGTGGTGAGAAGGTCTGCTGAGGTCCTGGGTTGCAGCCTGCCCGATTTGACCGCAGCAATGAGGAGTGGATTTCGAAAGGAACCCCTACTCTCATAGCCGCCATCGACAGCGGTCGTATCGCCATCTATGTTTGAGGGGGCCTACGTTTGTGGCTGGTGGTGCCTGTCGACGGCGACGGCGTGGGTTGGTTGAAACTCGGCTGAGAGGCTAACGAGTGGAAGTGGTAAAGAACAATTCGGTAGCAAGTAAGGTTCATACGCCAACTCACCAAAAGCTTTGTTCCAAGACCACCCACGTCTCTGGAGCACCATCGGGCAGGGCGGGTGAATGCTGGGTGGTACACGCTTCGCGGGCAAAACGCAGCCTCGGCGCCGCGTGTACGAAGGAAAAACACAGTCGCAGCGCCTCACTCTATCAACCAAAATGCCACGTTCAGATTGGACCGATTTACATAAGCAGTCCGGGGAGTTCGCCCCGGAGCAACCCCGGAGGATACACGCCCTACCATTTTGTTTCCTTCCCCGTCAAAAAAGGACCACTAAAAAAAACAATGCCGAAATTCGGTGAAAACCCACGAGAATCCTCCCTTCGCGCAGAGCAAAAAATTAAACGAAGAGACTGATAGTTCGCTTATAATTCAGGCACACTGAGATCAGCCATGCATTTCTGGATGGAAACCAGGTGTCTTGTGTCAGAAATCGGTACGTTTAAAATCTTATTGGAGAGGAAGAGAACGGGATAAACGGAATTGTATGGGTGAATGAGCTTTGGAGTTATAATTTTTTGCTTATTCAGTTCAGAGTACATTAGTGAATACTATCATGTGGAATACATCCTCATATTTTTGAGAGCCATTATATAGCGTTTATTCTAAACGCCGTGGGATCGAGCGCCCATACAGGGGTGCTCAGCCATAGAGTGGTGGGAAGTTGAAAGGTGGACCGTGGGGCGGCGAGCGCTTATCAACACGTTGGTGAAATACAAGTGCTCGTACATTCATTGGGAAGGCTTTGAGCCCACTCATATTTCTATAAGTACTCTATAATAGTAATATAAGCACTATGTCGGTGTGAAATCAACTTGAATCCTTTCGGGGTTGGAAACTCCAGACACGCTCTGAGAGGAGGGTAAGGGCGCCTTTACGCAAAGCGACCACGACTTTGTTTAATCTACATGTACAGGGACGACTTTAACCCTGTGTCGTAAATGAAACCAGAGACTAATCGCTAGATAGCATAAGAATAACGAGAGAAATTGGATGCAAAAAGCGGAATTAGGGACGGAGGAGAACTGCCGGCATCACGACCTTCACTTGCACCGCCCTTGAGGGTAATTTATATATGTATTTAACCCGGGTCCTTTGAGTAGGATCGAGTTCATTGGAATAGATGCTAGCCGAATGCGACAACTAGTTAAGATATTCGAATTACTCATTGGATTTGGTGCGAAGCTGCAAAGAAGATGTTTTGTGAAGAAAAGTCAAGCAGCGCTTGAGCGGGGTGAAGTCGTATGGGGTTAACTTGGTTTCTTATTCGCGCAGAGTTTGGGACAGCATCAAGTGCGAGTTTCTCAGTAGGCACCACATTGTATTCCTCTCTGTAGTGTGGCACGGTTGGGAATTGGCAGGTGGGATGAGTCCGTGTGTTTGGTAAGATTGGCAATTGAATTAATCACTCGCGAACTTTTCTTTCGCTCATAGATGTATTATTTCGTTCATTAGACATTTATTTACATATCCTGATTCTCATTGGACATTAATTTACATATCCTGATTCCTAAATAGATGTGATAAAATGAGGAACATAACCTTGAAGCGATTTTGAAAGCCACCTGATGATGTTTGATCTCGATCGCTTGCTTAACATGTCAAACAACTTTTTCATTGGGTAAATACGTGCCTTTTGGATTGACAAAGAGAATTTGAGACTTGCCAGGAGCCTGGAATACTGGTGCTCGATGTGGCGAAGGAGGGAAGAAAGGGTGAGAATCGGTGATACTCTCTCTTCATATGTCTTAAGTACGTACATGAAATGATAAACTGCCTCCCGCTCACTCTCACTTATGACATAATCTGGCCTTCCTCTTCATGGAAAAGACACCACCGATGGAACCTACAGTATGTTCTCACTTAGTTCTAGGAGTATGAAGAGGGCTAATGATAAAGCTTACCTCAGTTCTCGTGTACAACGTGTCTTCATCGCCCAAACAACAGAGCCAATACGATAGACGAGGAGGGTTTGATGAGTATGGGTGATCAAGAATGCGACGTGTTGAGTACATGGAGAATTATTGAGAGGTGAGAGTCATGAACCACACATACCTTGATCCAAACTCGCGACATGTCAGCAACTAGAGGTGCATAGTCACTTACCTCCACGACTACGAGAGTTAACGATGTAACAGCGCCGGCTCTCATGTACAGCGCATCGTATCAAACGACGCACCTACCTGTACGATTCATCTCCAAAGTGACACCACCGTAGATGAACACTTAGAAATCCCATTGCATATTCAATGAGTTACTGTAGAAACCGAGAAGGGAGCAGATTTAAGGTTCCCCGATGTGTTGTGTGCAATGCCTCATGTTTTGGACCTTGGTAAATATAGTCATCGACAACCTTATTAGTGCTAGGTTTGAATACCACGCCCATCACCTTACCTTATCAATCAATCCCTTTCTTTCTAGGCCCCAGCCTTTTCTCCCTTTCCCGCCATTTAGCTCTTTCACGCAGCTTTCTTTCGAACCCAAGTAAGTAATTTCCCCTTCTAAGTTGTGCCCTTCTCCCCAACCGCATACCACTCACCTTTGTCCCCTCGTTTCATTTCCTCTCGATCATTCATTAGGATTGATTGATCGCATCTGCCTCATCACGGTTCTTTCTTCTGGTCTAATGTATATACATGTCGCAACATCCAATAGCGTTGCTGTGATACGACTAGACAATCAGATGGACGCGCAAGGTGCAATTTTTCTGAACGAAAAAAATCCACCCTCTCGACTGCGCTGTATGTCGATGTGGTATGGTGGCGAATATATTGTACACTTTAGTGCTTGGGGGTAAGCCCCAAGAATGAGGGTGTATTTTTTCACTATCGAGGAATAGTTCCTGCACCAAGTCATCCGTACCAACAATATTCAGCTAGTATTTGACTTGGCGTATCATGACACAAAGTTTCTTTGACATCAAAATTGTTACCTACAGTCTACAGATGCCATGCAGGGTATCGAATCTGTGGAATCTTGTGCATTCTTGGTCGGATAGGCATTATTAGTGAGTGGGCCTTGTTTACCTCCAGTGTCCTCAAACCGACCGACATTCACATCTTCATCTTGCCCAATATTTTCTCTCTAGGCCTTTTCATAGCGGTATGGGACTCAAGGGCTATTTCTTGCCGTCTCCGCACTGGCAATGTTCTGAAGCCTTTTCTTCCACACGGCTGGCTTGAACCCGTGGCTGGAGAATTGAAGGTTGCTGAGAGTTTGTTCTTCCTTCACTAAAATGTGCGCATTTAGACCTAAGCAGTCGTCTTTAGATCTCAAAAAGCTTTCAAAATCTATCTAGAAAGGTGGGAAGTGCGTTCAAATATTTTCAGATTTTTCGCTCCTTCCTTCAACCTTCGTTGAACCCGTAACACAGCTGATGGCGCCGACGACGAGGGCCCCGAGATCACATGACTGTATACTTAGTCGCGACATTCCTCCATAATCATTAGAATTATGAATAAATGTTAAGGCGTAAGTATGTCTGTAGTAGCTATCTACAAAATTTCAGAACGAGAGAACACGGACGAGTGCGGGAAATGGGAGAATGGCACCAGATGGGTGTGGGGTCCCAACACGAGGGTAAGGATAATAAAACTCGGCAATGCAACGGCAATGGCTTGCCGCCCTAGGTTTGGCGACGCCTTTAGAGGCTTGAAAGTCCAGATTTCCATACGTTCCTACCCGGCTGAGTCCAACAAGCATCCCAGGCTAGATATGTGCATACATCTCTCAAAAGTTTGAATTCGGTGAGAAACATCTGTCGTCCTCACTCCCTCCTAAACCGCAATGCAAGCGATGCTTCGCCTTCCAAGCTACTGGCCAATGACGGTACTCCTCAGCTGGAATTCGTGGGGAGACGGAGAGGGTTTCACACGGAACGAATTCGAAGATCGAAAGCGATCTTGAGAGAGCCGATGTGGGAACATTTGCGGTGGAAAAGGCAGCTTTATTGATTGGAACATCCATTGAAAACGGGATACATATTGGGATACATTCTTGTGCAAAACCAACACGCCCACAAAACTCATGATACAGTACCTGACGCGGTCCCCGACTCTCCCGCCTTTGACTTCCTTATCGAATGTCAAAAAGCAATTTCGGAGCTAAAAACTGCATTTTCCGACAAGGGTGCAGTATCAACGGATCCCGCAGACCTTCGCGTACATGGGTTCTCGGAAAACGATTATTATCCTGGTGCGTCCCATTTACATTTTTTAATCTAATTAATCTCCAACCGAAACAACATAACCAGATGCACCACGCAGTGTCGTAGCCTACCCCTAATCAACCGCCGATGTTATTAAAATCGTTAATTAAGATTGCCACTAAATACCAGATGCCAATTACTCCTTATTCGGGTGATATGAGTTTGCCTACCACCCTGACACAGCTAGTTTAACAAAAAGATAAACCTGGAAGGGCGAGAGGAAGACTAGACCGAAGCGTTCAGAATCAGAATCCGAGAGTAATACAAAGTGTACCTTGCTTTATTAAATAGCCCAAATAAGCCACCCAACTATTTCTCAACGAATGTGTGCTTCTTGGAGTCGAGGTCCAGGCAAGGTGGGTATTCTCATTCCTCGACGTATGGCTGTCAAAAATCCAGTCCTCTCCCCTGAGGTGCGACAGCTGGATCCCAGGCGCGATCACTGCCGATGCGGATTTTTCGGCCAAGGAAAAATCGAAGTGACTTGTTATCCAATGATGAGACCAGCGTCTGGTGAGGTTCGTTAAGCAAAAAATCGGGGTTCGTGGGAGGAAGAGGATTACAAGCGTGGCCATTGAATGGAACCTGAGGTCGAACATCGTATAATGCGACAGTCCAGCGATTTTTGACAAGCTAAGTTTTTAATTAGAACCGAGGTAAAACTCATAGGAGAAGAACGTACTTGGAAAGAAACACATCGAATAACTGCCAAGTGCCCGTCGACGCAAAATACTAACTCAAAAAGATTAGAAGGGTACAACTCTCCCTAGAAAATGGACAAACGTACTTAGATGTACAGTCTAACGAGCGCACTCCAGCTGAAATACCTCAGTGGGCCGAAGATGGATCGCACACAGTGAAAGACAGCATATGCTATATACCTTCGATCGCATATGCATCACGGAGGCCAGGCATCCATCGGCCGTTGGATTTGAGGATGGCGTAGAAAAACTAGAACGGTACTGGGTGTGGAGGAGTGCCTTTCAGTGCCGATTCCACGGTTCCGGGTTGCGGTATGGATAACTTATGTACCTTTGAAGCGCATCAATGAAAAAATCCATGAATTAGGTAAAGTAAAGCGGTACAGTGGGGGTGCAGTTGTGGGTAGGCAATGATGGAGACGATTGGGTGTTTTAGCAATGGGGCCACCATCCTCTAGGGCGAGCACAACCTGTCGCAAATCATGGAATGACGTACGTAGTACCTGGATCGAACTTGCACCTGGAGAGCGCATTCCATCCACATTGACCACATCAACGACCCGTTTTCCAACCAGAAGCACGGGGATATCCCGGAATCCACTGCCTTTCTCTCGAGTGCGAGTACCAGAACTACAGATGGCATCCATCGCGCGTCTTCCCGCAATAACTGATCGCACAGGAGCAGACAAGATTATTGCTTGGAATTTATGAGGAAGCGTCCTCGATATTCGAATCTCACCCCGGCTCTCTGGCCAGATAAACAAACCCAAAAAGATCAAACACGAATCCCAATTCCAGAAAGCCCATACAGTTCAAAACCTTCGAGGAGGCCCATCCAACTCCAACTCACGACGACGCCATCCAACCACTCCATCCAACCACTCCCATCAACATCAAATCAACTCCTCGCCACGTCTGTGCGTCCAAGTACAATTGCTTCGTTCCAGCAATAGTGGGAGAATATTGTGCCACCCCACCCTCATCCTGCTGATGAGCCCAGGCGTTCGGAGAGAAAACGGTAGTTGGTTCAAGGCAAGAGACAGCGGAACGCGGAAGATGCGCGGCATTTTTTTACACAGAGAGTTGAACGAACCTATAGTTTGGACATGTGGTTGGTAAATCCCGTGGAAAGACGTGAAGCTGGTGTCTCGATGCACAAGAGGGTGATTAGAAAACCATGATAGACCACAGGCACCAACTTCGACGACCCTCGTACATCCTCTCAAGATGCCACATATCACTCCCTACTACAGGGGTGCTAGGGGGTGGCCATGGGCGCGGTGCGCAGCAGGAACAGATGAGGGTTCAACTTTCCTTTGCGCCATCGCTCCACCGTGAACAGCATGGCGGGATTAGCTACACATCCTTAAAGATGCTAGAAACCGCAGCTGGGGAGAGTAGAGCCGCCGATAAGATTAGAGAACAGGGTGAGCTCGTCGATGTTGAGAAGGTTAGACAGCTGGAGCTCCTCGGTGGTCATTGAACGTTCGATATCCGTCGCCTTCGGACACGATAGGGTACGGTATGGGAAGTCGAGGGCGTTGGGCAGGAAGTTGACAACGGGCATCAGAGGAGGATGCTTTAGAGGGCGGAGCTGGCTGGTCGATTTGGGACGCCTGCTGGTGGTCGAAATCATATCGAAAGCGGAACAGTCAAGCTCGTTTTGGCAAGTTGCATAATGAGATGAGAATGAAGGAGTGGCCGCGGCGTAGCCAATTTGGAGTGGGGACTCGAATTCGTGAGGGCTGAAGGACGAGCAACTCTTCTGGACGACAACAATAACGTTGTGTTCGCCTGCGTCGCAGCTGTACGTGGGAGATGGGAAATCTTTGGAAGGGGGAGCGGAGCGGGGTTGCTTCGGTGACTTGACCTCGTTTCCGTCACCGAGTCGGGGGGTGAGTTTGAGTATAACAATCGTCGCACGACTTCAACAGGTGTGGTAGAGTTGTTGAAATACTCGACGACGGGAAGATTCGGACTGCAGGAATTAAGCAAAAATATTAGAGACGCGAAATTGGCATGGAATGTAAAATATATGCGCTCACCACGGTTCAAGTCGCTCAACAGAGTACTGAATTACCCCCTCCTGCGGTCCAAGCGGCACAACCTGCAAAAACGAGGTGTTCGTGAACCAATGATCAAAAGAACTTTGGGGCCTCAAATGCGACGCATATACGTACATGTTCACGGTTTGGTCCTCATTTGGTCTTCATCTTTTTCAAGAGCTGTGAAGAAACAAGTTAGAAAACGAGTTGACGAGAGATAGTGTTACAAACCTACACTGGCTAAGGTAGCTACACCCCAATTTCAAGGCTCTTGTTCGCTGTGCTGGCGGCCCTCAGGCCGGTTTCGTCGTGGCTTGCCGCTGCCGTGGTCGTGGTCGTTGCCGTTAATCAGGATATCGAGAACCAATCTCCTGCAATACGAGAGGCTGCCGGCAAAAAAAGACAGTGGCATGGCGAGAGAGGGTTGTGGTTATTTTGGGAGAAATGAAAGAGCAACAAACGTTAGATAGAAATCGATCACGTGGCGTCGGAGTCTAAATGGATTGTTGCCAAATTTTGGTCGATCATATCACACTCTCTCACCCTCCTGCAACTCAACAACCTCAAAATATACTTGGTGAGCATTGCTTTTCATATATATATTCCTATTTGAATTAATTTGTAAACACCTAGCGAAATAATGACATCGGACAACACGAACGATATTGCGACAGCATGCCCCTCCCCTTACTTAGGGATGTGGGCCGGCTTTATGATGATCTGGGTGAAGGAGCGAGCCAACGCATGAAGGGTGGCCCTGGTAGAGACCCGAGGGATACCCAACAACCAACAAGTACATGGTGAAGGTTGCACAACACAACTTATGTCCTCTTTTCTTCCCAACCCACTCACTGAGAACCATAGGCTAGGACAATCGCCATCTCAAGCGTCGCTGCCATCTCGAACATTTCTGCCAGCTCGAGCGTTGGTGCCATCTTGAGCTTTGTCACCAGTTCCATCTCAAACGTTGGGAGAGACTTGATACAGACCGATATTGATCGTATCGTGAGTTCATGTAACTCCTACTCTTTACGCAGGGAATATTGCAGGAAAAGAGAATTCGCAAACTCCACGAACATCTAGCCGTGGCGAGGAAAGAACTGGCAGAAGGCTACTATGCCGGATGGCCTGATCCATGTGAGTACCTCAACACCTTTCTCCACCACCCTCCTAACATGTCCGAAGGAATCCCGAGTTTTTTTGGCCACGATGTCTCAAGGTCAATTATATCGTCGCCGCCATCTCGAGAGCCATCTCCAAATTTTCCAGCGCCATCAATAAAGATTATTACGAAGGTGTCGAGTGGGGATTATAAACTTGGGGCGATCAGTTCAATTTGACCTTTTTCTGTTGCCGTCCTCACCGATTTGTATTATCCAGAATTTGGCGAATGTCATCATACAGAATCGGATGACAGGGCAACTAGAGGAGAAGATGCCCGTCTTGGGATTCGACTCTTGTATAAAAGAGTGACGAGCGGAATGGAGGGAGTACGCGGTACGTTCAATTAATTGCTCTTCTGCCCATTTATGACAGCGCTTACCTTCATTGGGTTGTTCTTACTCGACCTCTCAAATCCCTTTCGATCACACAAGGAGTCAAATATGACGACCCTGAATCGGCCAAAGCTATTCCAACGTTCATCGAATTCCATGAGTTGAAGGTAGAGGAAATTCTGGACTTGCATAATTCGTTCAGTGCATGTTATGTCTATCTTGAATTCTTCTTCTAGTTTTTGACCCACCAATTTTTGGTAGAAACATTCAACGGATTTTTCTATCGGTAAGTCCGTGGCCCTCGAACTCTGCATCCTGACAATCCGTTGGCTTATCTCTTGTATTTCTCACTTTACCGGAAAACTTAGACCTTTCGCACGTCCAGTCGAAAACCTTGACGACCTTTACCGCATAGTCAGTACCGCGGACAACTCATGACCTTTGCTTCCGGCCATGAAGCTATGAATATACGCCGAACTTCACAAAGACATCCCTCTCGCGCTGTCTCGCGCCGCAAACCACATTTCGTCCATCAAACCAGTGACGACGTCCATGACCAGACTGCCGCACTCCACTGTTCAGGCTGTAGGATTGTCACACCGCGCAGCTGCGCTCTCTACGCACCCCGCTCTCGTTGTCCGTGTGGATATCGATTGATGCCTCGTGATGCTCGTCAACGGTGTGGGTTTCAGAATTGGCTGCGTCGGTGATGAGGATAGCGGCTTGTGTTTGCTTGCTCGCAGGACA
>Ga0307513_10009243_pt1 | contig 12475 bp, 13 predicted proteins | sample 15_EM_MG_FD_202174 | JGI IMG/M metagenome (GOLD analysis project Ga0307513, IMG submission 202174) | Populus trichocarpa ectomycorrhiza microbial communities from riparian zone in the Pacific Northwest, United States - 15_EM | ecosystem: Host-associated > Plants > Roots > Unclassified | place... | reverse complement strand
TCACTAGCTTGCTTAATTTCGTCAACTACCGCGCGGAACTTCTCCTCCCCCTCCGCAGTCAAGAGATCGTAGTTCCACCTTGCTTTTGGGGCAGTGTCATTTGCTATCGTAAGGTGTTGTGCAATGCGCAGTGGCATAATCTCTGGGTCCTGACCCTGTCCTGATTTTTTCAAAGAATAAAAGCAAAGAGCTGTTCCCATAGCGCTGATAGCATGCAGCGTCGGGAGAGGACAGTTGGCTGCGTTTAAATACATTGTATTCAGCACCTGTTCACAGAAGTAAAAGGAGACCGTAACTTACCATATAAATCACCCATGCGTCGCCTGATCTGAGAGTCGGCCAACTCCCGAGCTGAGACAACGTTCAAGTCTGCCGGTTTCTGTAGCACCAAAATGAGGATTGGTTGATTGACAAGAAAGACTTCGAAAGTCGCAATCCCGTCGCATGATCTTGAGGGGGCAGGTTCCAGATATTGTGGGATGACAGCGTAATCGGAGTCGACCGGGAAAAGCGCGTATAGGAACTTGTTGTATGGGCCGTAGAAATCACTTTGTAGCGGATTTGCAGGGACGGCCTGAAATTGGCGAATGACTTTGTCGTGCCAAACCATTCTGAAGACTAATGTGGTTGCGGCTAAATTGTGCTCCTCTACACAGCCACCACCAAAAGCGTACTTTGTCGGCCTCATCGCATAACCCACAATAAGATCTGAGGAGCGGTCAGAACGTTATATTTTGAAGAGAGGGGATGATTCGTCAAATTGCATGGAGATCGCCTCCAGGGCGTCCATTGTGGCACCTCGATCATCGTTAGGCTCGAATTTCGCGAAACAAGAACCCGGAATGATGACAGAAGAGAGATGAAAAGTATTGGCCAAGCCCTGGGTGGATCAATAAAGTTCCGTCCAGACAACAGGGCGATGATTAACGAGAAAACAGAAGGCGTACTTAAGTTTCTGACCTCAGGTTCTCTAGAAGGTTCTGGGGATGGACCCTTGAGAAAGATGGGGGTGGGAAACCTACAGGGTTTTCCCAGCCGCGTACCAGCCGCTAGAACCACCACCCTGCAGGAACGTCAAATTCACTGTGGGAACGGTTTATTTATAACGTTTTCAATCAAAAAGTGACGCTTCCATTTCAAAAATTTGCTATGGAGGCACAATAACGGAGCCTTCAAGGCAGCAAAAGTGTCCACGGAGAGTAACAGACTTTGTAGATCTGTGATAAGTTCTATTCAAATCCGTCTAAAGCTGTGTGGGACCTCCAGCTGGTCGAAAAAGTCACATGATTCATTCACAATCCATCAAAGAGTATCAGGTTTCAATTACCAAACTTTGCCGACAGGGCTGCAAAGGAAACGTGCTGGTGTGCCAAATTCCGTGGTACCCTCGTGGCAACCTAAGTAACCTGTTATGTATGTGACTCGGAGTGACCCACACTTTCTCATCAATTGGGCCTCATGTACGAACAAGTGCTCATCGCATCGCCTCAGGAGAACCCTCTATATCAGGAAAGTTTAGATACAAATCACAATTATTTAGCAGGTTTTCACGTGAAGACAAGGGGTCCCGAGTTTCGACGGGGGAGGGCACCCGCGAAACCCCGCGAACCCCGCGAACTGTACCAAACAACCCTGACACCAGCTGACACCGGAGCACCTTCGTCTCGACCTCATCAGTCGCATCCCACCTGTCCGCAACTTTTTGGTCATTGTCGACGATGCTGACCACTGGCACGGCTGCTCATCGTGTTCTTTCTCGGGCACGGCCTCTCACGCGTCTCACATCACCTTTTACGCGCGTCGCAGATTGTCGGACAGCGTCCACAATATCTATTGCTCCCTTTACTCCCCTGGATACCTTCCAAGAGCGCCATGTGGGACCAGATGCTCGGGATGTCTCGCAAATGCTTAAGGCTTTAGGCTACGATTCTCTTCACGCGTTTGTTGCCGACACGGTTCCACAACACATTCGTAGCGATAGTTCGGCGGTCACTAATGATTCGATACCTCCTCTTAGTGAGTCGGAACTTTTGAAGCGGGCGAGTGAGCTCGCCGCGCAGAACAAGCCCCACCGAAGCTACATTGGTATGGGTTACTGGAATGCAGTTGTCCCTCCTGTCATCTTGAGAAACGTGAGCGCCCAATATCCTCTCGCGCCCCTCCCTTCTGTATTACTGAAATTGGTTAGGTCATGGAAAATCCTGCATGGTACACCCAGTACACCCCGTACCAACCAGAAATTGCCCAAGGTAAGAAATAGCAAACTTAACAAGCGACTCAAATACTTACAGGCGATCTCAGGTCGATTAGAGTCCTTGGTCAATTTCCAGACCATGACCTCTTCTCTCACAAACATGGACATAGCCAACGCCTCACTCCTAGACGAAGCAACTGCAGCTGCAGAGGCTATGGTCATGTCTTATACAGCGGCCATGCAGAAAAAGAAGACCTTCCTAGTCGATTTCGGTGTACCGCCCCAGACCGTCTCAGTTCTTCGCACTCGCTCCAAGGGCTTTGGTATCAACCTAGTTGTTGGCGATGCCGTAAAACTTGCAGAGGATCCGTCTATCTCTAACGACCTTTGCGGCGCCCTCGTTCAATACCCCGATGTGGATGGTAGCATTCGTGACTTTTCCGAGTTCGCCAAGACGATACACAGGAAGGGAGCGCTGATTAGTGTCGGAACGGATCTTTTGGCGTTAACTATGCTCAAGCCCCCGGGGGAGTGGGGCGCTGACATCGTGTTTGGCAACTCAGCACGATTTGGCGTACCGAGTGGTTATGGTGGTCCCCATGCGGCTTTCTTCGCGGTAACAGACAAGCTCAAGCGCAAGATGCCGGGGCGATTGGTTGGGCTCAGTAAGGATTCAAGCGGCAAGCCTGCTTATCGATTGTCATTGCAGAGTAAGCCACTCCGCGCTGGGACTGGACGATAACTCACTATACGACAGCACGTGAGCAGCACATTCGACGAGAGAAAGCGACGAGTAACATCTGTACCAGTCAAGCTTTGCTCGCTAATATGGCGGCCATGTATGCGGTCTATCACGGACCCAAGGGCTTGCGAGAAATCGCAGAAAAAGTACATGCCATGACCATCCTCCTCAAGGACACACTCGAGGGGCTCAAGTATAAGGTCGTCAACCGCGACGGTTTCTTCGATACTCTCACAATCAAGACGAGAGACACTACCCACGTGCACGCCGCAGCAGCCCGGGCCGGTATAAATATTCGACAGATTGATGATAACCATGTCGGAGTGACATTGGATGAGAGCGTTACGAAGAGGGATTTCCTCGATCTCGTCAACGTGTTTAGCCAGGCTCTGTACATTGCCAAGGCCCAACCACCCACGCCTGTCTCTATCCCTGAGGTTTCGACCCCGCTTGTGTCGTCCATTCCCGAGAGCTTGACTCGAACTTCAACATACCTCGCGCACCCGGTGTTCAACAAACACCACTCAGAGACGGAGATGCTGCGGTACATTCACCATTTGCAGGCAAAGGACTTGAGTTTGGTCCATGCCATGATACCTCTGGGAAGCTGCACGATGAAACTAAATAGTACGAGCTCGATGATTCCCGTTACCATGAACGGCTTCAGCAACGTTCATCCTTTTGCTCCTATATACCAAGTTACAGGGTACCAGACTATCATCAAGGTATGTTCTCGGTTGATTTCTAGCCGATGGCTAAGTTGGTTTCCAGGAACTCGAGGCGGACCTTTGCAAGATCACTGGTTTCCACTCCTGCTCCCTCCAGCCCAACTCTGGGGCGGCAGGTGAGTATGCTGGTCTGTCGGTCATTCGAGCGTACCACGAGTCTCGAGGGGAGGGCCACAGGGATATCTGCTTGATCCCCTTAAGTGCCCATGGTACCAACCCAGCTGTAAGAAATATTGTTTGACTGGGTTATCCTTACTGAAGTAGTCCACAGAGCGCTGTCATGGCAGGGTTCAAGGTCGTTTCTATCAACGCGTTGGCAGATGGCAGTCTCGACCTCTCAGACTTGAAGGAAAAAGCCCAGAAACATAAGGACCGGCTGGCGGCCTTCATGGTACGAGGCCGCTTGTTGTCATCCTATGGGTATGTCTCACACCGCTCAAGGTCACCTACCCCTCGACTTTCGGCGTCTTCGAGGACGGCATTTCAGAAGCATGCAAGATCGTTCATGCCAACGGTGGTCAGGTCTATCTTGACGGTATTCGCCCTTCGCTTTGGTTTTGTTCTGTGCCTAATCTATTCTTAGGCGCCAACCTAAACGCTCAGGTCGGCTTGACGGATCCTGCTACTTGCGGTGGGGATGTGTGCCACTTGAACTTGCATAAGACCTTCGCTATGTGAGCTTTATCCTTTCCTATAGGAACTTATTCTAAAATTCAGCAGTCCCCACGGAGGTGGCGGTCCAGGCATGGGCCCGATTTGCGTTGCCGAGCATCTCGCACCATTCCTTCCAACACACCCAATTGTTCCGACTGGTGGTTCACAACCTATCGACGCCGTCTCCGCCGCTCCATACGGAAGCGCCTCGATTCTTCTTATCTCCTGGGCTTACATTAAGATGCTCGGTGGAAAGGGCCTAACCCATTCTTCAGAGGTCGCACTTCTCAACGCCAACTATATCGCTCATCGCCTTGCCCCGTACTATACCTTAAAGTACAAGAACACCAAGGGTCGTGTTGCACATGAGCTATTAATCGATGTCGCGGAGTTTGACAAGAATGGATTGAAGGTCACCGACTTTGCAAAGAGGTTGCAGGATTATGGATTCCACCCTCCCACTTGCAGTTGGCCAATTTCTACCGCCATGTTGATTGAACCTACCGAATCTGAGAGTCTCGAGGAACTCGACCGGTAAGTCCCTGCTATGCTTCGATACCAAAATGATACCTAATGGGGAAGCAGATTCTGCGAAGCCATGATTCAGATTCGCAACGAGGCCGAAGAGGTTATCACTGGCCAGCAACCCAAAGATAACAACGTCCTCAAGAATGCCCCTCACTCCATAGATGTGCTTACTGTATCAGAGCTGGAGTGGAACAAGTACGTTGGTCTACCCATTCAACCTTTCTTGACACTAAGACACCCCGTAGACCGTATTCCCGTGAAAAGGCAGCATATCCCTTGGCGTGGCTCAAGCTCCGCAAGTTCTGGCCCACAGTTACTCGTATAGACGACGCCTACGGCGACCTCAACTTACACTGCGAATGCCCAACAGTAGAGGAACTGGCTGAGCACGCAGTCTAGTCTGGTAATTTTCAACAATAATTCACCACCAGAAATCGAACGGTTCGCCAATAAACTTCTTCACTGCTCGGCTTCCGACGTCATGCACTTCCTAGATTTTCTCTGTGGTACCTGGATAAACCTGACTAGACAACTACGCATTATGTTTTCCGGGACTCGTTCATAGCATGATCTCCACATCGTATATCCTTGTATCCGTCTGCTCAACCATACGCATACTTCTCACACCGTCCGGCCGCAATCCCCATCTGCACGACAGTGCAAGCTGTATGATATTCAGATTCCCGTATCCCTCTATACTGTTTTCGTTCGGAGTTGCCTCAGCTTGACCCTGGATTTCGTGCGCGAGCAGAGGTGGTAGATAGCTCTTTGGAGTAAGCTTCTTTGGGCCAAGCCGTTGACATTTCATGTTTGTCCCATTTATTTGGGTCTACCTTGTCTGCGTCCACTTGCAACTAGTTCAGGAAAAATGGCCCAGCGACCTCAGGATGATCGGAATCAAGAAGCAACTGTTTATCTTGTTTGTGTTTTACGCTCTGCGGTTGGTGATTAAAACGACAATAACCCATTCCCGTTTCTGTTAGGGTAATTTGGACGAGAGAGTCACAGACGCGATCGTATGGGAACTTATGCTTCAAGCTGGACCTGTTGGTGCGTCCCGGATAGTTCGGATGCAGCATGTAGCGACTTATTCGGTTCCCAGTAAATGTTCATCTACCCAAGGACCGAATATCAATGGCTCACCAAGGCTACGGTTTCTGCGAGTTTCTGACAGAAGAGGACGCGGAATATGCATGCAAGATCATGAACCAAATCAAGCTCTGGGGGAAGCCAATCCGCGTCAATAAGGTGCGCCTTCATTCAAGGCGTCGGCAATCTGCAAAGGCTGACAGAACGTACTCCAACTCTAGGCATCCTCTGACAAGAAACAGCTGGACGTTGGAGCCAACCTGTTCATTGGCAATCTCGACCCAGCAGTAGACGAGCGTCTGTTATATGACACGTTCAGCGTGTTCGGCGTACTAGCCACTACAGCAAAGGTGAGATCGTCCCTTTGTAACCGCAAAACGTCCTGGTCATGCCAGTATGCAGAAATTTTTTGTCACCTCCAGTCCCGCCTCCTTTCTAGATGGCAATGGCTCAACGTGGCATCGCATTTCACCTCTTCAGACACGACATCCTGACCATTTAATTTACTTCTTAGGTTGCCCGAGACCCAACAACCCTAGAGTCAAAAGGCTATGGGTTCGTCTCTTACACGGACTTCGAATCTGCGGATGCAGCAATAGAGTCAATGAACAACCAATTCCTAATGAACAAGGCCATCACGGTTCAGTATGCCTTCAAAAAGGACGGCAAAGGCGAACGCCATGGTACTTCAGCTGAACGCCTTCTCGCAGCTCAGGCACGGAAAAACAACGCGCTTCCATTGGCCGCACGGCCACCTCCAGCCACGGGTGCACTTCTTAACCAGTTTGGTGTGCGACCGCCGATGGCGCCAGTGATGCCGATGCCGGGAGTTCCCCCTATGGCAGCCTACCAACCGGGTCAATACGCCGGCGTGTTTGCTGCGCCACCTCCGCCTCCACCTGGGTTTGCTGTTATGGGTGGCATGCCCCCCCCGCCACCGCCTGCTGGAATTCCGATGATGGGTATGCCCGGGATGGCTCCACCACCTCCGCCTGGCGGATATGTTCCTGGGCAGATGGCCGCACCTGGACAACCGATGATGTTCCCCTCCGGCTATATGCCACCGCCGCCCATGCAGCAACGGTAATACAGTACTGAAACACAACGTCCTTAAGTGTACCATTTTGATGTAGGTAGACCTGATATCTCATCCATCCTGACCATGCTATCTTGAGGAACGAAAAGAATAAGATACATCGTAGGGAGCAAGGACAACCAAGTAGGATATGAGCACATATAACGCGAGGCCGAGACCTGATTACAAGGTGGGATTAAAATGGAAACAAGGGCGTGTTCACCTCCGTTCTCGGACTGCCCACCACACGGCAGCAACCAGGGATACGCCAAACCCGGCAATGAAAGCGAACAAGACGAGAACATCGCTGTGGACAGAGCAGTTAGTTGAGCGGTAATAAGTCAAAAGGCAATGCACACCGATAATAGTTATCAGTTCCGAAGCCGAAGAGCTGGCAAGGTATCAGAGCAGTGACCCTCCGAAGGATGGATTTGGTGAAGCCTTACCAAGTTCATGATCAGTTGTGCAGATACGTTGACGGGTACACCTTGCAGTTTGTCTTCGATCATGAGGCCTGATCCGACCTCATTGACGGACAATGCCTCTAAGCAGTACTTGAGTGTACTAAACCATTGTAGCCATCGCAACACTGGCGGAATGTCGGCGAGGTGCACGACTACTCTTGGTTAGTTTTAGTTCAGAGAAACCAAAGAATAAATCGCCTTACAGAATCCAGCATACGCTGCAAAGGGATGAGTCAGGTGTTGTGACAATTGGCAAGCTGAGCTGGAGACGTACTCATGATGAACAGGTTGAACAATGCCGATATAAGGATAGCGATTCCACCATTTCGGAAGAGGCATGCAAGCAAGAAATTCTGCATTCACACAAAATTAAGTTCTTGTGCGATCTACAGTGTTAAAGACTTACGAAAAGCGTCATAGCGGCAGAATACAGTACCAAGATGAAAAGGAACTTGAAGAAACGTGCCGCATCAGGTGACAAACCGGCCATCCAGTAGACACTGCATGTATGTAAGCAAAAGGAGATGCCCCAATAATATGACTTCACGTACATTGTGGATACCACGATTGTAGGAATGATTCGGAGTGGAATAACATCGAAGAAGAAACGAGAAAGGAGCCAGGCGGTTGGGCTGAAGGTAGGGTCAATGGGCGATGTGGGCAGTGAACTAGAGGTTGCGCACCTATAATATGAACCGGCACGCTCGCGCAAGAAAAGAGGCCGGATTTCAACAAGATTGGACAAAGCACTCAGGGCAGAGAACGAAAGTAAAGACCCCTAGCACGACACTTATCAGCAGCAATACAATGAGAGGCGCGTACAAACGTACCAAAAAGAAGAGACATCCAACGCGACTCTGGAACCCGGCAATGGTGATGCCGGTCTTGAAATATAAACCACCACAGAATACTCCAAGAATGCACGCTATACCCATATGAGCAACAAACAACGTGGGGTCCCTGCAACAAAAATTAGTCCTGGGCACCGCACACCTCATAGAAACAGACCTTCGCAGGATCTTCCACTCTCGTCCGCACAAAACCTGGAATTGGGTCAAGAAGGTGGATGCGTAGTTCGAGCGGTGGAACACCCTTCTCGTCACTGCTGGTATATTCTCTGGAGGAGGTTCTGGTCCTGCGACCGTCCCATCTTCCGGAGCAACGTTAGCCTTCTCCTTCGTGGTGCCATCATCCGAGCCCGAGCCTGACAGCCTCGATATTCCAGCGCCTGTAAACGGCACAGGAAGCGTCCGGTTGTCCGTAAGAATGTCGTCTGTGGGTTCCGAGGCGATATCGAGGAGGTGATCTGCGACGTTGTAACCCGCTTGGGGAGGATACCCTCTCGAAGCAAAATGATCTGCAGGCACGAGTCCACCTGCTCCGTTATAGATCGTTCGGCCACGCGAGAGCACGAGAACATTGTCGAAGAGCGTGTACAGCTTCGAGCTATACAAAAAGGGTTAATCAGGGACTTCCCGCCATGCAAAGATAAATCAACCGACCTAGGCTGGTGGACAGACGCAATGCACGCCCTTGGATGCTCCGGGTGATGTGCGAGATCCCGCAGGACTTGCACAACTTTGACAGCAGATACCGAATCCAGGCCTGATCGAGATAGATTTAGGACCACCCTATGTGGTTAGAGATTTTGACAAACCTGAAGTGGGTTCATCAAGGACCAAGATGTCGGGATTGGCTACTAGTTCAAGGCCAATGCTAACCCGCCGAGCTTCTCCACCACTAATACCCCTTCTTTCGATGTTGCCGATACGAGTATCCTTAATATCCACCAACCCAAGTTGTTGCATTACTTCGAAAACTCTGGCCTCCTTGTCTTGAGTTGAGACCGACTCAGGCATGCGAAGCCGAGCGGCAAAGGTCAAAGCTTCCTGAACTGTAAGCGTCGAAGGGAGCACGTCGGACTGATCAACAAAGCCGATACGCGGCCGCCTGATCGGGTCGCCTGTCGAGTCGGTGTAAGTGACAGTCCCGGAGATATGCCCACTCTTATCCTTGTCGCCGAGGATGTCGATGAGTGATGTCTTTCCAGCGCCTAGAAGAGCGTCAGAGCAGAACTCACGAGCAGAGAGGACCACGCCAACCAGATGGTCCCAACACTGCGAGCGTTTCTCCCGGGCGTACCACCCCGGAGAGGTTCTGTAAAATGACCTTCCCGTTTCCCGTGCTTGATCTTGTTTGCCCAAAGAATGCGCTGTGGGTGGCGGCGATCGAATAGTCGATATTCTTCCACTCAACAGTGACACCACCAGTCCTGGGAGCCACCGTGGTATCTTGTCTTGCTCGCCTTTGAACGATGAATCCCCAAAGCAGGAGGAGGAAGCCAATGAGGACCAAGCCGCCAACAACAGCCAGGCCGGCGATGACACCTCCCGAAAGGCCCGGAACGTGGGTCCCCTCGTTGCTCGTATTAGTCGAGTTAGTCGAGTTAGTCGAGTTGGTTCCGTTAAAAAAGAATGAGTCGATCACATTTTGCCTCACGCACTCTCCGGAGGTGCAACCATTCATTTGTAGACCACCATTTCCGAATACCGACCTGATGGTGTCCTGCAGGAATTGGCAGGATGTCGTTCCCCCAGAGGTTGAACAGTTGATTTCGACGGTTCCACCGAGCTTGTTTATGATGTCGGTAAGATTACGGAGCTGACCGAGGTTGGTTAATGTCGCTTTTGGGGAGGCTAGCAGGATGACAGTTGGCGGGGCACTCACCGGATCCTTTCCGCAAAAGGCCGCCCCTGGTCTGCACTGACATTCTAGGGAATCACAACTCCAATTCGCGGATGTATCGGTCGTCGTCTGTTTGCAGTTCTTCGCTTGACATACGAACTGTTCCTCTCCGTCGTACCAGAGTATCACGAGCAGGTATCCAGCAGGTCCAAAGCTAGAGAGGTTTGGTGCCAGTGTGTTGGAGGGATTGAGAGTTCGCAGAATATTGAGTGTGGATTGACCAGGGAATAAACCAGAGAGTGTAGGGTTCTGAGGGACTTTGAGATCCCTGTTCCAAACTGCAAGTGAAAGACGTACCTGAACACCACAGCTCATTTGGCCGGCAGCCCACACTCTTGGTTGCGTAGAACACTGAGGCGAAAGCTGAGAATGCATACAATCCAGAGTTCCACTGACGTGCACTCACAGTGATGGTTATGTTTCCTGTATCGGAAGGAACCAATCCCGTAGGATCGGGTAGGAGTTGGGTTCCATTTCCGAAGACGGCGGTATACGCCGACTCGCATGCCGAAGCAGTTTGACAGACTACAGCATCGGGTCAATATTAGGGCCTTATGGCAGCACTGGCCCAGTGGTTAGGCGCTCGTACCATTGCAGCCGACCCCACCCCAGCCAGTTTGGCATTGGCAGGTAGTGAGATTTCCGTAGGATGATCCAGAAGTGGGTTGTATAGTCTGTCTATTGCTACCTTGGAAGAGGTTCCCGCCGCATGCGGGGTCGTTGCAAGTCGAGCCTCCGAGACCGGGCGGACACTCGCAGGAGGTGCCGTTGACGATTCCGTAGTTAACACAAGTTTGAGCCAGGACCTGAGAGACGAGAAGAACGGATAACAAGAGCCCTAAGAGCCCCATACTGGAGGCGGACCAAGATGTGAGGGCAAGCAAGTTTGTCTTGGTTTGTTTTGGCACTGGTCACCACGCCGGTTTGTCCGTACACTAGGCGGAACGTTACCCACACACTGACTACGATCCACTCGACCACAAGGAAGGTTGCGATGGGAGCTGCTCAGTCCGCGCCAGTACCCTCACCTGCGGTGTCACCCGTCTCAGATTCTGTTCGCGAAATAAACCCATTGAATCCCAAGGGTCTCAAGCCGTACGCAATATGAAGCACTTGATAGTCGTATACGCTCTATGATTTCTGACGCCACGCTTCGACGTTTAGATGTTGTGCTTGCCCAGAAACAAAATCGGCCCGTGACGATTGCTTTCTGAAGAACGACCCAGCAATTGCAGATGAGCAATGCAAAGAGCTGGTACAGCGGCATATTGCCTGCATGCGCGGCTATGGCTTTAAGGTCTAGCATTTCCTCTCTCATCTTCATCTGCAGCATTGCGTAGCCTTAGACGTCTCGGATACAATGTTCACCACTCTTCACCCATCCTTGATTACCTGTCCACACTTGTGTCCTTTGCCCGGTGGTGGCATAAAACAACCCCCGAGTCTAGATATCCTCAAGAACGCGAAGAAAGCGGAAAGCAGCTTCGCATATCATACCTCTCCCAGCCATGAAATAAAGACCTAGAATTTACCGACCTTTTGTCCTCCACCGATACCAGATACGAAGGGTCACCAGTGGCTCAGGCTTAAAAGGACGGAAGTACTCCCTTCACTCTTTATCCACTCATAAAAATACTTCAATGTGCTATATAGGAAGGATAACCCTTCCCCATACTCGAGTCTGAAGAAAAACTCCACATTTGGTGGAAAGAGCCCGCGGGACACCAAGGAAGCACGCGATGCAAGCCATTAATATCCCAATTTACACAAGCAGTTGAGGGCATTGGTGCCCAATTGCCGCCACCAGTACGTGTTTGCTTAGGACGTCAAGGCTAGATTATCGGACAGGACGCCGCGGTCGTTTCTCGGTTTGACACGCTGGTAACGTTCAGGGAACAAGGTTACATTTACTGCCTGATGCGAAAGACTCGTCGCTGAGTAATACCACCCGCGCGCCAAAGCTCACAAATGTAATGTCATGAATTTTTATTTATTGAGGACACTCTGACTGTGCACCACGCCTCGTTAGTCACCGGTAGGCTTCTCACTCGTTACAACGCAACGCCCGCACAAGCTCCATGGAAGCGTGCTGTGAGCCGATCGACCGCTAAAGCTCGCCCTTCGCTCGACAGGCGCGACGTCAAAATTTAGAGGCAGTAGTCACAGGTAGATGGTTTAGTCTCAACAGTTCATCAGACGCTTGACGACAACGGGCTCAGCTCGGGTTCGCCCACCACTCAAGGGCGTAGGTGTTTG
>Ga0307513_10009242_pt1 | contig 12478 bp, 10 predicted proteins | sample 15_EM_MG_FD_202174 | JGI IMG/M metagenome (GOLD analysis project Ga0307513, IMG submission 202174) | Populus trichocarpa ectomycorrhiza microbial communities from riparian zone in the Pacific Northwest, United States - 15_EM | ecosystem: Host-associated > Plants > Roots > Unclassified | place... | reverse complement strand
TATATATTTGAAATTTGAAAAGAAACTGAAACAAGAAAGACCACTAACGACTGCCAAAGACAAATCTCAGAGTGGCCCAGGATGTCCCAGGATGCTCCCAGGACGTCTCAAAGAAGTCAACATTTTTAACCTTGCTCTGAGAGCAACTTCAGTAGCTTTGCATCTTTGATGTCTTTGTGTCTCTAACACACCCTGGGCAGTCTCAGGACATCCTGGAGACAAAGTGCATTTTCCTGATGTGAGAAGAGTATCTATGAAAGAGAGGAGACTAGATTCTAGTATCTACAAAGCTGTGAGAAGTGGAAAAAAGCATAAAATTACCCATGAAAAAGAAGGGGGTGGGGACTGAAGGAGGAAGGGGTAGGAGTTGGGAGGATTCAGATGTGATATGATTAACCAGCCTATTGAGATTGGATTCAATATCTGTTGCATTCACGTGGGTGCAGATGTGATAAAATCCAACAATAGAGAGATTGGGCAGGATGATAGAGAACTTCTGCTGAGGAGAAGGGCTGGAGTGAAGAAGCTTGATGGAGTTTAGGTGGTCAGAAAGAATGTGAGGATGGTGGCTAGGCCCACATTTTAGCCAGGAGAGGAGGGAGGCAGCGATGATGGCATAGACTTCTCCCTAGAAGATGTTTATGTTGAATTTCATGGAGGGGAGTGATACAGAAAAGGCACAGCCATCAGTAGTGATAGTGATTTTTTATTTTTTATTTGTGTTCAAGTTCTTCCTCAGGTTGGTTTTCAATAATTCAGAATTTGATCTCAGCACTTGTGTACTTCAAAAATAATTGATTTTGTAGTTTGTATATTAGTCACTAGACTCGCAGAATAGGGAGGATGACCTCATCAGATCACAGCATGTGACTACATTAGATTACATTTCCATGTACTGAGATAGAAGATACATTATTGGATCCACCACCATCTCTGTGGCATAGGGCCCATTTTTTCGCCAAGGAAGTGGACTGGAGATCAAAAAAGGCATGGATACATCACATTCTTTCTATCAGAGCCAGAATTACTTATCAGCTCCAGAAAAATGCATATGGTTGAGCAAAAATCACACCTTCAAAAACTCCTCAATGGCCCGTGTCGCCTTAACCTTCTGCAATTCTAGTGGATCATTTTTGATCAAATAAAAGGCTGGGTAACTTCGAAGTAAATCTGTAACTTTGTGCACCTGGGACCCTCCTAGTGCTTTAATTGTTGAAAGCAAAATTGGAAGAAGACTGAATGCCAGCTTCCCAACCTCATAATAGCTTGTGCCACCTGCTAGTGGAATTAGGGCATGTGTATCAACAATATATATGAAGCGCCTGGAATGAATTCAAGCACACATATTAGCACGTATGAGAATGTAATGGTAATAAACCCACCTCTCGTACAGAAACTCCAGTATGTATCTCGCCAGGTCTGCATATTTCTGGGGACTGACCCAGAGGAACCCAGCTCGCTCTCGATCCATCAAAAATTTAGACACTATCTGAGAGAATTCTACGTTTTCTTTTCTCCTACCAAATAGATCAACTTGAAGCACACCAAACGGATCAACCCCATTGGTGATAGAGACCAATGACTCCAATTGGTTTGGTAGAAGCACTGAGAGCTGCATCCAGTTATAGTCTTCCGGGTCGAGCTGATCCAGAAGGGTAATAATAGTTGTAAGAAAAGGGGACACTGGAGTCGGAGGCATGAGGTATGCTTGAAGCCATCCATCAAATGTCGCTAAGTGATGATCGAGCAAAGTTTCCGTGCCATCTGGATTCAGCTGCTGTAAATGTTATGCATCAAATGGGGCAAACCATTTACTGAACGAAATTGACATACCTGTCTTCCGAACCAACACATTAATTCTGGAATTTCGCCAACAGACACCGATGGTACTTGGTTTACATGGGGTGCAAGGTTTAGCCCACACAAGTCCTCAAGGAGCTTCGGGGATGGATGAGCTTTGACACAACAAAACCGAAATGTGCGATGAACTAGCACTTCATTTTGATTGAATCAAGTAAGTCACAACAAAAAGGAGAGAACATACATTGATCACCCCCGAGTGGAGATTCACTTGGATTCTTAATGTGCTTCACGGCCAGTCCAGTGAGATTCGCGTATGCAGCACCTTGATCAAGAAAGAGGTCCTTTGAACGAGATCGATCTAGCAGGAAATCGGGGAACGAAGCATGAAAGAATCGGAGTGCTCCAAATTCATCCCCTGGAGGTGGAACATAAATGATAGAATGAAGGTCGATCAAAATCATATCTATCTCGCCAGGTCTGTAAAACAGAAATTTTTCGATCAATGAAGTTGTCGTTCGTGGAAAGGGTCGGAGGACTAGGAACATCAAGGTATCCTGCAGTTTCTCGGTGTCGGCGATGGATGAGAGAATAAGGTGGTACAGGCTATCCAACTCAGCGAAGGGCGTCTCCTGGCCAGGCTCACATTGTCCCAAAACAATTTTCAATCTATCATGGGGCCAGTGACGATAGGATTTGACATATTTCGCGACTGTGGATGCGAAGATAAACTGGCCAGAGGATTTCTCTACCAGCCGTCTGATATCTCTTGAACTTGGCCATGACGTGGGTAAGTGAGCCCTCGAAGGATGATTTCGCTTGATTTCGTCGAATGTTGATTCAAGGAAGACCTGAATGTCGTCATCAGGTTGGTAGGCGTCGTCTAATGAAATGCTGAATGAAAGCGAGCCTAGAACATTTTGGTCATTGAACGCTTGGCGGATATCTTGCTCTGGTCGACTCGCGATGAGGAAGCAAAGCGGGATGTGGAGACCTTTTACGGCTGTGGAAAGCGCGTTCAAAATGTCGGTTTGCGCTGAGGTGGTGCGGCATTCGTCTAGGCCATCCAGGATAACTAATCTTGGACGAGAAAGGAGGGTCGGTGCAAGTGTCTCGTCGTTCACGGCAGCATTCAATGGTTGGATGATGATCGCTTGAATCTGTGCTTCAATCGAGCATGAGAAGAGGGCCGGGTCCTGCTCCATCGCCTCAAGAACATGAGCACGGATTTCTGGTATGGATTTGACGAGTTAGTAAACGAGAGTTGCGACCAATGGTGTCTTGTCGTTGCGCCCAACTGCATTCCTGGAGAAAAAGAAGGCAGCGGCAAGAAGCCCTTCTTTCTTAAGAAGCTCTGCGATTGTTTGCGCGATTGCTGATTTTCCAGCCCCCGCAGGACCGTATAGCCAAAGAAACAGCGCAACTTTATCCGCATCTTTTACCCAATCCTCGATCTTCTTCAAAACCGCTCTCCGTGTGTGCGGATGACACTTGGGTGGGTCATAACGTTCCTCCGAATTGTGAAGTGCACCCGGAGCAATATGTTGCTGTAGGAGTTCCATCACTATGAATTGCTATCAGTATTTTTACAGTTGAGATATAATAGCCTCACATCTCCTGACATCGTTTACGTGGTATGAATGGGAATCCCCCATAGTGAATGTCCCTCCACTGATAACGGTATTCCTTGTGTTCAGAAACATGATGGCCACTCCCAGGAGTTCTAACTGCCGTTATGATCAATCAGATCGTATCCTTCGCTCAGAGTGGGTGGTGAGCAAGAGCAAGAGTTCTGACACGTCGTTCATGGCCGTCATGGGATGTCACACGGGAACACAGCCACGATTCCCTTAATAGGGCCCAATGCAAATTTCATGAATCCTGTGCATGAGGGACCCACAGATTGAATGGACGCAACACTGCATCATGGCGTGACCTGACATGACTCCAATCGGTGAGAAGAAATTCATGGACATACCAAGGACATACTGATCGCGGAGAGCTCATCACCAGCAATTGAATATATTCAATTGAGACCGCGATTAGCGGAAACCACAAGATCAATATATTGAGCAATCACGTAGACACGGACATGGACATGAAAAATGCAAATAGGGTTCGGAAGATTCGTACTTGATGGTGTCGAGTGTGGGTGGGCCCTCTCGACAGCGGCAGTGCACGCCGGAGAAGCAGCGCTGCAGCACCAACAGCCACAAGTCGAGTCATCGCGAATACCACCACTTAGGAGGAAGAGTGTTCATCTATCTCTAAACCCTACATTCTCCCCATCACCACCTGCGGTCGAGTAAGAAGAGCATCTAGGGTGGAGGGGCGAGCACGAGCGTGCCGAGGAAGGAAGGACTCAATCGCTTTCGCGACATCTTCTTCCCCCCCTTCCTCTTCTTCTCCCTCAGGCGACTGTTGTCGCTCCAAAACCGGTCTGTGATGTCCTTGCTCAGCACAGGCTTGTCGTTGGTGGGAGTGTGGCTGATATGTGGGGGAAGATGAGGATGAGCAGTATGTGAGAGCGAAAAGATTGTTGACGAGGGCTGCGAAAAGGGATAAGGAGGTGAAGTGGATGATTGAGAAGGGAGGGCGGAGTTACTGGTGGATGATTTAAGAGACGCCGGGGAATTTACTTAATGTGGATACGGTTAATTTTACAGATGTTCTCCTTGAGGGCCTTGATGTCGATATGGAGGACACGGGGCGCCGGGCGACGGGGTCGGCGGGGGTAGGAGCTGGCTTCTTTGTAGAGTCGTTCCGAACCATAGCGGTATCAATACTATCACTAGAATAGCCTCGCTCAAACACGACCGCGATGAGCCTCAATTCATTCCACCCCACAGCTTCACCAGCGACTCCATTCAATCACCCTGGCTTCACACCTTCTCCACTCGTAATTTCATTTGAACCCGCCGCTCGATACCCTTGCCTTCAAGACACCTTCACAACCGTTCGATCCATCTACCCCGATTCCTTCGCACAATCCTGGTTGCAAACGTCGGAAAGAAAACGAACCGCTTGGCGAGGTACTTCCCTCTTCCAACCAAGCTGAACCTCCATCCAAAAAACGCAAGGCAATGTGACCCTTTCGTTATTCCTCTTCTTCCCTACAGAGTGCGCACCACCCTTGATCTCGCTCGCTTGGGACCGAGCGCACATTCGATTTCGTTGTCGCGGCCAACTCAACAGCCTCGTTAGCCTGGCGCGATCGCGTGAAGTAGCGTGCTGACGTTCAACTACTCAATCAGCCGCTCCGCAGCTTCTAATGAGATAGTGCTCGGAGTTGAGGGTGTAAAACGCGAATGGCAGTTCTTTATATTAGACCGACCATCGTTGATGCAGGTTGTTGTTGACATCGGTCTTCAATCCTTACGTTGGGACTAGGCGACTTCGTCGTTCGGGGTGGGGTGAGTTCTGGGTCCTCCACGAGTCCTTCCCTTGGGGTTGGAGGAGCAATCAAGCGGAGTCTGGAAGTGGTAGAAGAATCGAGAGAAGATCGACCGTCGGCGGTTTTCGATGAAGACGGGATTCGACAATAGCCTGTACTTCCTTTATGAGTGCCTGCTACGATTTCTCGCAGATCTTTGAGTTCTACATAACAAATTCATGTTTGCCAGTGAATCATTAAATAGAGCTTTCAAAGAAAAATACTGACGTTCGACGTTGATCTCAAACTCCCGCACCATACCCATGAGTAGCTCAACTTGCTTACTTGTGCAGGGATCTTGAGGTCCTCTCGTGAGGTGCACTTTCACTTTCACCCGCTCTTGTAAGCGCCGTTCCACCTTTGGCACCAGTTTATAACTTGAAATAGATATGGGGCCTGTTAGGCCGGTTTTTTGTAAGGTATAAACCCCCCCTAAGAGGCCCCCTCCCTTCAGATGATCGCCTGATGTATAAATAGAATCCACTTCCATCAAGAGGTGTGCACCGGCAATTGCCGACATATGGGGTAGGGAGGGGGGGGCCTCAAGATGGCTTATCCAAATTTCTTTTCATGAGTTTAATTTTGCAATTAATCTTGTCTGGCATGAAAATTTTGGTATTTTGGAATAAATATTAACTATTTTGGGGCTTTTTTCACAGGTTTGGCAACTCAGGGCGTGCTTGGAGTCACAAAGTCCAATTTTTCCAGCTAAAAATTCAAATCAGACTTCAAATTTGGTCATGTGCAATGTTTGACAACCTTCTGTTCCTCCTCCTATACTCTTGTCAATTGAATTTCCCTGCCTATATTCATACCAGAGACTAATTCAACTGCCAAAGTAATGATGTTGTTATGTTTTCGAAGATTAGATGACTTGGCCTGGGTTTTGTCACTTTATTTATTTCCTTTTTTGGCATTATTTATTTCCTTTTTTAGTAAGGGGGGGGGGGGGAGGGGTTCAACTGGCCTTATTCAAATAAAAGTACCTCATATATTGGATTTTTTTTTGCACACCTCTTGACTTCCATCCTCCCAGAGAGCTTCCTAGTATCGCTCACGGATTCCTCCCAGGGTGACGGCTGCGATGCACCCGATTCCATCTCAATGGACTTGACACAATTTTTTTTCCTCCGCATTGCCTTCGCATGTGCTACACGTACCTCAGAAGCATCGATCATCACTCTCAAATCACTCTCCTTCATACTTCCACAGTGGAATTATGTATGTACATTTTTATTTCTTTAGCTACATCTTTAAAGTAAAACCATCCACAATCCCACCCCACCCTCAGCGGGTTCGCGCACAGTGATCGGAATTCAAACTCCACTCGAAAATGACCTCACGGCTTTTGTTGTTGATCAACCTTCATGTATGGAGGGCAAGAGTGGACTGCTCTCTGTTTGGTTCGTGCCGAGCAACGGCAAGTGTATTAGTTAATTTTTATCCTGGCCCAGGTGGGAACCTATTTTAAAAATTGAATGTGATTCGAAGGAACTTCAAGGAGGTAGGCTGAGACTGAAAACTTAGAATAATATTGGGAAAAAGTGCAAGGAAAGTGCAAGGAGAGTGGGCAAATCAGTCATCTACTTATTTGTAGATCTAATGACGTGAGCTGCAGGCCGACTTTTTGAGCAAGAAAATCCAGAAAGGTACCTTGTCAATTCTAACCATATGCTTATTTTATTCTAACACAATGGCGGAGAACACGGGCACCAGAGGACTACGAGATTCAAGTTTTCAAAAAGGTTGGCGGCAAGTTGGCGGCAGGTCACATTGCCGTGTCACATGGCAATCTTCTGAGCTCAAAGTTCCAAACGAACTATCTCAGGATCCGGTAGTCGTAAAAATATGATTTTCAGTACATTAGATTCTTCTCAATAGGTAGATGTGTGCCCTACCTTAAAATCTAATATCTGGTTGAGTTTTCCTGGTGTTCAGAAATGGCGGTCTTGAGTGTGAAGAGCAAGTGCAGAGTACGAAATTCTGAGACAATGGTCTGGTAAAAATAAAATGCAATTCTTTCAGAAAACAGTTCTTAGATATTTAAACTTGAGTCAAAAACTGACATCGTAAAAACATACTAGTAATTCATACAGTGTTTTGGATAGGGCTTCAAGTTTGCACCATACATATTGCGGGGTACGTCCGTACAGCTTACGGGCTCTATATGGGCTCTTCCACAAGTAGTCCGTACCATATAGGTTAAATTTAAATAATCCGACGGTAGGAATTACCATAATACGGCTGTATTTACAGTATATGATAGAATTATCATGATGTGAGAGAAACAAAGGTAACTCACAGAGATAACAAGATTATACAGGTACTTTTGAGGGTTGTTTAATGACGAAGTGTAGCAAAAATCTTCTCACAAGCAATTATTAACTTCCTTCTCACCAACATAAGGATCCTGATAGCTTCTGGCTTGAGATTACTAGTAGCACGACTCGGATAGAGGGTGATCATGGTATCCTGACCATCAGAAAAATTGGTTCACCACAGCTGATCCTAATAATAAATTATCTTAAGAATTAGAAAGGAGGATAGCAATTAGATATAATTACCCAGAATCGAGAAGATATCACAAACAGGGCAGTAGAGCTCAACGACCAGCCACCCAAGGGGGGTACCGGCCCGAGAATCCCAGACCAAAGGTCTAGTTGGTCCAGCCAGAAAAAAAAAAATGAACATTAAAATAAATTACCTTTAAAAGTCCTCAATGGCCATTATTCCCTATTCAAGCCATTCATAAGGTGTGATGCAGGGTATTTGCAATCTGAAAAACATGACCAGCAGCCACAAAGCGGGTAATTGCCTCTACCCTACAAATAGATAACTGATTACCCACTTTCCTTGCATTGTCCTTGTACTTTCCAATACTTATTGTAAGTCTTCAGTCTCGGTCTCCTTGAAGTTCCTTCGAATCGCATTGGGCAAATTTTAAAATAGGTTCCTGCCTCGTGCCAAGGATAAAAATTATCTAATACACTTGCCGTTGCTCGGCACGAACCAAACAGAGAGCAGTCCACTCTTGTCCTCCATATTCATGATCCATCACTGCCCTTCATCGTGCTCAGTGGTCTTGAAAGCATAAAAACTAGGTGAGTCCAAGTCTCGATTATATTTCTCCTTCCAAGACTAACATCATAACGATTCTCGTATCTTTTGCCACCGCTCAGGAATGCCCACACTGACATTGCTATTACATCACCAACGACAACCACACTGCCTCTCCCCTCCAATGAGGGATGTGGGCATTGTATGTCAAAATTGAAGAGTTTATAGCCAGGATGGGGTGACAGAAAAGTACAGGGGTCAGGAAAATGCAAGGGGCCGTGGAATGATACCGATGTCGGTGCATGTAGAATATGTTGACTTGTCATGTGCTACTGATGAAGCTGGTTTGTTAGTATCATACTATCATGAAGGACCACGCAATATCATGATGAAGAAGGATGCGAACACCAAAATGCCAACCCACGACAGCGATAGACACGAATGGCAAGGCACCCAGAAAAATGATACACAGCACCCGACGACACAACGAGGGGAATGTAAATGGATGGGAGCTCAGGCAAGGACCCCCCCAGCAGGTCACTCACCCACTAACCCACCCACTACCGCAGGTAAATCACCACTGTGATGGCAACACAACCCTCATCCTCGCTTGCGAATGCTCACTGGGCCAAGCTAGGCAGGTTCGACCACAGCAACCACTAGGACCCCATGTTGACACTCACCACCATACCAATGACGATGGTGGCAGTGTGAGCATGGGTTTGATGCTAGTGCATGTTCCGCACTGTAGTTATCATTTGCGCGACCTTCCTAACCTCACAGCGCTGCACGGCGGTGTCAATTGACACCCGCATTGCTGTTGCGAGGTTTCCTGGTCAGCTTTGGAGCTTTATACATGCATGGTTGAGCATATCCCTGTGTTTTGTGAAAACCCCTACCCTTCGGTGCATGTACGGCTTTTAGTGGGAGTCACAACTACGCCAAAAAATCGGGTTATCATTTGCTCAGTGGCTGGGATGGACTGATATCTGGACAAGCCCTGACAGATTGATCCAACACATTCGACTTTTGCCCTTCCACTAACCCACACTGTCGCAGGTAAATCATCAACTTGAATGCGATGGCGTTGGCATAATTGGAAAACGTGGAATGGGATGAAGCGATGAGATTTTGAGGGAATATGACTCGGCGACATGATAGCATGGGATATGATCGGAGGCTCATGCATAGTGTATTTTACACACTCAGCCACATCACCAAATGTGAAACCTCATGAATGAAACTGAACACGCAGATTTGAGAGAAAGAAGGCAACAAGCAGTGGTGTACATTGAACAACAAGGGGACATTGAGTGATGATATCATGATCTAAGAAAAATGTGACAACGTGAAGTTGTCTTCCATTGACGGGTCTTGGTGGACATGTGTAAACTGAAGGAAACCCCACTAAGAACCTTCAGTATTGTAAGTGATAAAAATTTTGGATGGAACACCATTAAGACATTAATATAATGCCAAAGTCATATAGTTATGAACTTGATGCCACATCAGTTTTGATTTTCGTCAGACCTTTATTCACTATTGAGTCAATATCACGGCACATGCTGCTGGCATTTTCGTGAATCTTTTTGCATTGCATTGACCATGACTGTAGTTACATTTCTCTACCACGAAATCATTTTTCAGAAATATATATCACAGGAAATATTCAATATACATAACTTTCCATGCATCTTTGAGACTGCGATTCCATAGAAAATTGGATGGTCGGACCACAACCTCTACATCTAAATATATACTATCATTCTACATTTCATCCATTAGGACTTATTGACTACCCGCAGACCCATACCCGTCTTAACGAGTAAGTGTTTCAGCATGCATGATGTCAGGGTATATAGATTTAGTTTAGATTTGAAAACTCATGCGGCAGGTACACCACTACCCAATGAATGCTGTGGCATCGCAGAAACAACACGCACTGTCAAATGACATGGCATCGCATTCTGCGATGGTAGAGCGGATGGGACTATGAAGTTGGTCATTGAGCTCGAGATCCAGATGTAAGTCGACTCGTCACAATTACACCATTTCCCCTCAGTTTGATTTGCCCTCACCCACTCGACTCTGCTCTTGATTTAACTTGGCCTCATGAGAGCTGGGACCCCGCTCGCAAATAGTAGGCGTTCATCATCATTGAAGGTGGCAAATGCATGGTTAGGGTGGATTCTTTCACAAGTGAGGGGTTTTCGAGGACCGTCAAGCTGCGAGCACCTGGATATGTGGCGAGTTGACTTCATGATCATCATTCAAACACTTCACCAGCCACTCAGTGGCCCACCCAAGGCATTTCAAGTGATGGATACAGGTCCTAGCAGGTGTCCGTATACCGAGCTTGAAACTTGAAGCTCACATCCCTTGAAGAGGGGAGGAGCTGTGAGTAGGGTATAGTTCTATATATATGCAGACAAAATGTTAGTACTCATATACATATAGCAATGTATGACCACTCAACTAATTATAGGTGGTGGTGGTTGTGGAGGACAGTGGAAGAACCCTTCGAGCAGGCCATGTGACCATCAGAGCGCTATTGATCATCCAAACAAGGCAATCCCAAGGCATCTGGCTTCTATTGGTAAGCATCCTTAGATGTCGGCCTTAATGCGAATGGTTTGAAGAAGCAAAAGCACTTCTTCTATTCCAACTTGATTCCAACCTTTTCCAATGCTTGGTCCATCGTACCATTTTGTTCTCGTACTTTTTTCCAAAACCCCCTCTTTGCATCTCCTTTCATCGATGTGCGATATATATTGAGGATGGACAACAGGTATGTTTTGGCATGTTCAGCGTTACCTTTCTCATCTGGTGATTAGGTATTTGTGTCACTCTCTTGCCAGTCGGCCTCATCCCAGGTTTCTACTGTGACATCCCCCTCACCAACAGCATCTCACTATCTGCATTGCTACCACTCTCTCAGCTGCCCTCTAGATGCAGGATTGGGTTTGGACAATCATCCCACTGTGGTTCCAGGTGGGATGTTGTTGTGACATCGCGAAGCTGGATTTTACTGCGTTGTTTGGGAATGTCAAGTTGGGAGGAGCAGAAGGGAGTGGTTGGTTAGCGAAGCTGCTCGATTGGTGAAAAATCTATGGGATTTGTTCATATGGTCAGTGGTTCGCCTCGTCAATTCACTCTATTTTCCTTACTGAATACGTGTCCTATATCCCCGAAGAAGACGTAATTGTTAGCAAGGAGGAACATGACCCTACCCCATCCCTTCGGCCAGTCGTGTTCAGGTGGATCTCAGCTCTGCGTACAGATTGGGTGAAGGTCGAATGGGTGATGCGATTAGGTAAAATGCTGTGGAAGAGATAGACAAACTACTCGTCGATTCTCCAAAACTTATGCTTAGGGACGTAGATTAGATTTCATATCAATATACCATTTAAATTTATTTTTCTATTAAATTCTATTTATCCGAGCACACTAACTTCACACAAAAACTATAGCACGCAATATCGGAACTACAATCCTGACGACAAAGCTCCTGAGGCAAGTGACCGAGCACGCCGAGCTTTGGAATCACTACGCCCGTTCAACGCCACCACTGCTAATGCTTCCAACAAGCGCCGAACGACAACATCAAGCTCACATTCACTCATGAGAAGATTCCACATCGGCTATCTTCAAGCACAATCAAAGGACAATGGTTCGGGAATACAGAACTCATATTGCATTGCCATTTCTCTTTAATTTCAAATTCTACTCATTATTCAAATTTTCGATCACAGCCGCTTTTATTTCCAATTATCATTCCCATTTCACCCTTCCTATGATACGATACTCGCAATCCAGGCATTCAACGACAATGGGATGACGAGTCCGCGCTGCGCCAAATGATCGGGACTTGACTGCGACACACTGAGTGGGCTCCGGCATTGCTGACTGACCACCAGCACTTTGTAACATCGCGCCACTTCCCCTTTCGTTGATTCATCACAAGGCTGCAGGCATCGGGAGGAGTCGTTTCAGAGGTTTAGAAGGTCTGGTGCACTTTGAATTTCAAACACGGACTCTTATATAGTTATATGATACTGTTTTCATCAGGAAAATGCACTTTGTCTTCAGGATGTCCTAGGACTGCCCAAGGTGGATTAGAGACATAAAGACATCAAAGATGCAAAGCTATGCAAGTTGCTCTGGGAGCGCTCCCAGAGCAAGGTCAAA
>Ga0307513_10009241_pt1 | contig 12479 bp, 12 predicted proteins | sample 15_EM_MG_FD_202174 | JGI IMG/M metagenome (GOLD analysis project Ga0307513, IMG submission 202174) | Populus trichocarpa ectomycorrhiza microbial communities from riparian zone in the Pacific Northwest, United States - 15_EM | ecosystem: Host-associated > Plants > Roots > Unclassified | place... | reverse complement strand
AACTGCGCGGCCACAAAGTCTACCGGTCAGTCTTCATCTGGCCTTACGCGATTGCCGCTCCCGCTCTCGGCCTCGCCTTCCGCTTCATCCTGGCGCCGGAGGCCGGCCTTCTGTCGGTCATCAACCACGTCTGGCCCGGCCTCTGGAACCCAGCGCTCGACGGCAAGGACGCGATGATCGCGGTCATCGTTGCCTTTTCCTGGAAATATATCGGCTATAACTTCATCTTCTTCCTCTCGGCTCTCCAGGGCATTCCGCGCTCGCTGATCGAAGCGGCCGCCATGGACGGTTCAGGCCCGATGCGCCGTATCTGGGACATCCAGCTGCCGCTGCTCACGCCGACGCTGTTTTTCCTGCTCGTGATCAACATCACCGAAAGCTTCCAGGATTCCTTCGGTATCGTCGACGTCATGACACAGGGCGGCCCGGCCAGAGCGACGGAGCTCATGGTCTACAAGATCTTTTTCGACGGCTTCAAAGGTCTCGACTATTCGGGCGCTGCCGCCCAGTCGATCATCCTGATGGTGCTCGTCGTCCTTCTCACCATCTTCCAGTTCCGCTTCATCGAGCGGCGCGTGCACTACAAGTGAGGTCGCGGACATGATCGAACGCACGCCCATATTCAACTTCATCTGCTATACCCTTCTTGCGCTCGGCATGGTGATCGCGCTTCTGCCTTTCGCCATCGTCATCATCGCGTCGACCCTCGATCTGGAGACGGTCAATCGCGTGCCGCTGCCGCTCACTCCGAGCTCGCATTTCTGGGAAAACGCACAGGCCGCCTGGGTCCGCGCCGATCTCGGCAACAAGCTGTTCCACAGCGTCATCTTCGCCGCAACGGTCGGCGCCGGTAAGGTCATCCTTTCCTCCATGGCGGCCTTCTCGATCGTCTATTTCCGCTTCCGTGGCCGGTATGTGATTTTCTGGATCATCTTCATCACGCTGATGCTGCCGCTGGAAGTCCGCATCGTGCCGACCTATTCGATTGCGGCCAATGCGCTGCAGCCTTTCCAGACGATCCTCGATGTCACCGGCATAAGCTGGCTCGTTCAGCAGATCACCGGTATCCAGATCAAGCTCGAATGGGGCCTGCTGAATTCCTATCCCGGTCTCGTTCTGCCGCTGGTCGCAACCGCGACCGGCACCTTCCTTTACCGGCAATTCTACCTGACGGTTCCGGACGAGCTTGCCGAGGCCTCGAAGATGGATGGATCCGGTCCGGTCCGGTTCTTCTGGGACATTCTGCTGCCGCTTTCGCGCCCGAACATGATCGCGCTGTTCACCATCATGTTCGTCTGGGCCTGGAACCAGTATCTCTGGCCGCTGCTGATCACCACCGATCCGAAATTCGGCATCGCGGTGACGCAGCTCAAGACCCTCATCCCGTCCGAATTCGGCCTGCCCGACTGGAACGTCGCAATGGCTGGCACACTTATCATCATGTCGCCGCCGCTGCTGCTCGTCATCCTGATGCAGCGCTGGTTCGTGCGCGGCCTTATCTCCACCGAGAAGTGAAGGAGTACTCCCTTGGCACCGATCTCCATTCGTGGCGTGAAGAAAAACTACGGCAAGAACCCCGTCGTTCACGGCGTCGATCTCGAAATCCAGTCCGGCGAGTTCATCGTCATCCTCGGCCCGTCCGGCTGCGGCAAGTCCACGCTGCTGCGCATGATCGCTGGTCTCGAAGAGATCAGCGGCGGCGAAATCGCCATTGACGGGCGCGTCGTCAACCAGCTGGAGCCGCGCGAGCGCGGCTGCGCCATGGTGTTCCAGAACTACGCGCTTTATCCGCATATGAGCGTCGCCGAGAACATCGGCTACGCATTGAAGGTCGCCGGCGTTTCGAAGGCGGAGCGCAACCGGCGCATCGCCGACGTCGCCAAGGCGCTCAGCCTCGAACCGTTCCTCGATCGCCGTCCGGCGGCCCTTTCCGGCGGCCAGCGCCAGCGCGTCGCCATGGGCCGTGCGATGATCCGCGAGCCGAAGGTGTTCCTCTTCGACGAGCCGCTTTCGAACCTCGATGCCAAGCTGCGCATCGCCATGCGCGCTGAAATCCGCCGCCTGCACCGCCGTCTCGGCGCCACCTCGATCTTCGTCACGCATGACCAGACCGAGGCGATGACGCTGGCCGACCGGCTGGTGGTGATGAATGGCGGCAGAGTGGAGCAGGTCGGCACGCCCGAAGAGGTTTATCATCACCCGGTATCGCGCTTCGTCGCCGGTTTCGTCGGGACGCCGGCAATGAACCTGCTCGAGGGCACGATCAATGATGACGGTGTCTTCGTCTACGACCAGAGCCGCAAGATTCCGCTGCCGCGCGAGCGCGCCGCACCGCTGAAAGGCAACCGTGTCGTGCTCGGCATGCGCGCCGAAGCCGCCCGGCTGGTGGCCCCGGACGCACCGGGCGCTCTGGTCGCAACGGCTGACTTCATCGAAGAACTCGGCGCGAGCCGCGTCGTCCACGCCGATTTCGACGGACTGCCCTTTGCCGTGGCGCTGACCGAGGCGGTGAAGGTCAAGTCGGGCGATCCGATCGGCATCGCGATCGACCATGATGCGATCCACCTCTATGCCGCCGATACCGGCCGGGTCATCGAGAGCCCGGTCACGACAGGTGCAGGCGCCGTTCACGCCTGAGAGGGCTCGTCATGACCGGTTCCTTCCCGGCCGCCGGTGCTGCGGGCGACGGCGATGCCGTTGCCACCATCGGTGCCGGCGGAGAAGCGATTTCCGACCATGAGCTGATGATCGCCAGTTTTGCTCCGATGCCGGCGTAACAGTCCTCCATCGGCCGGGAAGAGCCCGGGCTCGTCCCCTGTGACAGGGATAGACGGTTGCTGCGGGCTGCATCATCGCACCCCGTGCGTATCTCATTTTGAGATAGCCGCATCGAATAAACCTATTTGTCACATGGGTATCGCCGCGCCATAGTCCCGCTCGGGAGAAACTTTTTAGGACATCGCTGTGGAATATGTGCGCTTTGGCCAGACCGGCCTGAAGACGTCGTCGCTGTGCCTGGGCACAATGGGTATCGGCTCATCCAAGTGGAAGGGCTGGGTGCTGGATGAGGAAAAATCGGTACCGATCCTGAAGAAGGCGCTCGATGTCGGCATCAATTTCTTCGACATGGCAGACTGGTATTCGACCGGCGTCAATGAGCAGGTGGTCGCCCGCACGCTGCTGTCGCTGACCGATCGCGAGAAGCTGGTGCTCGCCACCAAGGCCTTCTATCCGATGAGTGACGACGCCAACGACAAGGGCTTGTCGCGCAAACATCTGATGGCGTCGATCGACAAGTCGCTGAAGCAGATGGGCACTGATTACGTCGATCTCTACGTCATCCATGCCTTCGATCCCGAGACGCCGATCGAGGAGACAATGTGCGCGCTGCATGACATCGTGAAATCCGGCAAGGCGCGTTATATCGGCGCTTCCACCATGTATGCTTGGCAGTTCGCCAAGATGAACCATGTTGCCGACAAGAACGGCTGGACGCGCTTCGTCAACATGCAATGCCAATATTCGCTGCTCTACCGCGAGGAGGAGCGCGAGATGATGCCCTATTGCAGGGACGAGGGCATCGCCGTCACCACCTTCTCGCCGCTGGCGCGCGGTTATCTTGCCGGCGGCGGCTCGGCGCCTCGCATCGCCCATGACCTCTATCTCGACTGGTTCGGCGACGAGATCGACCAGGAAATTGCACGCCGCGTCAACGAACTCGCGTCACAGCGTGGCAAGACGCCGAGCCAGATCGCCCAGGCCTGGGTCATCGGTTCCGGCAACAGCGCGGTGCCGATCGTCGGCACGGAAAGCCCCGAGCATGTCGTGGCGGCGATCGAGGCCGCCGCGATCGTGCTCAGCGCCGAGGAGCGCTCCTTCCTCGAAGAACCGTACCGCCCGCGCGACATGATCAACGATTACAACATGCTGCGCCGCCCGCGCGCGCTGTCGAAGGCGTGAACAGCCGAAACGCATCCGCAATACAGGAGACTGCCATGCTTTTTATCGGTGAGGGTTTTGAGGGCTCCGGCCCGAACGCCGCCCATATCAATCTCTATCTCGGCCCGAAGAACGGCCCGATCTCCGGCGCGCTTGCCGGTGCTGCCGCAAGCCCCGGTCCCGGCCACCTGCCATTCCAGGCGGTGCTGAAGCCGAACCTGCCGGCAAAGCCGGTGACGCTGTTCATCGCCAAGGCGGTGATGGAGGCCGGCTCCTCGCACGAGTTGATGACCTGGGGCCCGGCGCAGGCGGGTGTCGCAGCCGGCATCACCGCAGCCCTGCTCGACGGTTCGCTGCCTGAGGAAGCCGAGGACGACTGGGTGGCAATTGCCGCCGTCTGGGTCAATCCGACCGCCAACGATGCCGAAGAGGTCTATCACAACAACAAGGCGGCGACGCATCTGGCGGCAAAACGCGCACTTTTGAAGGGCTGGCCGTCGCGCGATGAACTTGCCCACGGGCTCGCCACCGTCGGCAATCCGTTCTTCACACCGAAGGTCGCCTGAACCATGCAGCTCATCGAACGTCAGGCGCTGATCGGCGGAACATGGGGTGAGGCGGGCGGCGACAAGCGCTTCGCCGTGCTCAACCCCGCTGATGGCAGCGAACTCGCAAGCGTGCCGGATTGCGGTGCGGCGGAAGCCGAACAGGCGGTCGCTGCCGCCGAAAATGCGTTCAAGAGCTGGCGCAAGACGACAGCTGCCGAACGCTCCGACGTGCTTCGCCGCTGGGCCGGGCTGATGCTGGCGAAGCAGGAAGAGCTGGCGCAGCTCCTGACTGCCGAGCAGGGCAAGCCGCTTGCCGAGGCGCGCGGCGAGGTCGCCTATGCCGCGGGCTTCCTCACCTGGTTTGCCGAGGAAGGCCGGCGTTCGCATGGCGGCGTCGTGCCGTCCCACCGGCGCGATGCGCGCATCGTCGTGATGAAGGAGCCCGTCGGCGTCGTTGCGGCGGTGACGCCGTGGAATTTCCCGCTGGCGATGATCACCCGCAAGATCGGCCCGGCGCTTGCGGCCGGCTGCACCATCGTCGTCAAGCCGGCGGAAGATACGCCGCTTTCGGCCCTGGCGCTCGCGCGACTCGGCGAGGAGGCGGGTATTCCCGGTGGTGTCGTCAGCGTGGTGACGGCCAAATCGCCGGCCGATGTCGTGGGCGTCTGGATGAAGAGCCCCGTGGTGCGCAAGTTCTCCTTCACGGGGTCGACGGCGACAGGCAAGCTTCTGATGCGGCAGAGTGCCGATACAGTGAAGCGGATCAGCCTCGAACTCGGCGGCAACGCGCCGCTGATCGTCTTCGACGATGCCGATATCGAGCAGGCGGTGCGCGGCACGATCGCCTCGAAATTCCGCAATACCGGCCAGACCTGCGTCTGCGCCAACCGTATCCTTGTCGAAGACGGTATCTATGACCGCTACGCCGAGGCGCTGAGCAAGGCGGTTTCGGCGATGAAGGTGGCGCCTGGTATCGAGGAGGGAGCCGCGCAAGGCCCGCTCATCAATGCGCCGGCGCTTGCCAAGGTCGAGCGGCATGTGAGCGACGCCGTGGAAAAGGGCGCCAAAGTATTGACTGGCGGCGCTCGCCATCCACGAGGGGGGCTGTTCTACGCGCCGACCGTTCTGACCGGCGTAACATCAGACATGGCGCTGGCGCAGGAGGAAACCTTCGGGCCGGTCGCCGGTCTTTTCCGCTTCAGGGGAGAGGAAGAGGCGATCGCCCTTGCCAACGATACGGAGACCGGGCTTTCCGCCTATTTCTTCACGCAGAACCTGGCGCGTGCCTGGCGGGTCGCCGATGCGCTGGAGGCGGGCATGGTCGGCATCAACGAGGGTGTGATCTCCACCGAGGTCGCCCCCTTCGGCGGCGTCAAGCAATCCGGCCTCGGGCGCGAGGGCGCCAGCGAAGGGCTCGATGAATATCTCGAAAGCAAATACGTTCTGTTCGGAGGGCTTTCGACGTAATGGTAGAGGATCGCTCTCTCCCAGCCAGAAAGGACCTGACGATGGATCGCCGCCGTCTGCCGTTAAACGCGTTGCGCGCCTTCGAGGCCGTGGCGCATCACGGAAGTTTCACCGCGGCGGCCGCCGCGCTCAACATTTCGCAGAGCGCGCTTTCCCGTCATGTCATCGGCCTGGACGAGAGCATCGGGCGCAAGCTTTTCGAGCGCGGCCACAAGGCGATCACGCTTACCGATGACGGGCGCTCGCTCGCATCAGGCATCGCCAAGGGCTTCGACCGCATCGAGCAGGCGCTGAAGGAGATCTGCGCGCCGGCGGCAGAGCGCCAGCGCAAGCTGCGCATCAACCTGCCGCCGAGTTTTGCGATGAAGCTCACCGTGCCGCTGCTCACCGATTTCCGGCGCAGCTTTCCCGACGTGCTTCTGGAAATCTCGACACCCTACGGCGTGCCGGCCGGCGAATTCGACGTCGCCGTCGTTTATGCGCGGCCTGCCGTCGACGAATGGATCACCGATCTGCTCTGGGAGGAGCGGCCGACGATCCTCTGCCATCCCGATCTGGCGCGGGGAGGGGGTTTTGACATCGCGGCCTTCGTCGCTTCGAACGAGATCGTCCATATCAAGATCGTCGACATGGAGCCCTACCACACCTGGCAGCGCTTTCTGGTGCAGAACGGTCTTTCCGGTATTCCGGTCGCGCGTGGAGTGACGTTCGACAGCGCCAGCCTCGGCATTCAATACGCGCTTTCGGGCCAGGGCCTGGTGCTCGCCGATCCGGCGCTTTTCCGGGAGGAAATAGAAAGCGGCCGTCTGGTTGCGCCGGTCACCGCACATTACTACGAAGGCTTCGGCTACTACCTGAAGACCGATGCGGAGGGGCTGGTGGATCCACTGATTGCAGGGTTTCGATCCTGGATCATCAGCCGGTTCAGCAATCCCGTGGCGAATGACGGTGAGAAACCTGCCCTACGCATCGTGTCCAGCACAGAGGGTGCTTGACACCAATTTATCAAACAGGAGGAACAGCAATGTCAGAATTGAAAACCAACAGCGGCAAGCCGCTTCATCCCTCGATCCCGGAATTGTGCGAGAAGCTTGGCGCTGGCGTCATCGATCGCCGCGGCTTCCTGCGTGCGGCCGCCTGGCTTGGCGTGTCGGTTGCTTCCGCCAGCGCCTTCCTCGGTGAAACCGGCAAGGCCTTCGCTGCGGATGAGAAGCCGGTCGACGGCGGCACGCTGCGTTTCGGCTGCCAGATCCAGGAGCTGACCGATCCGATGATGTCGAGCTGGATCGAAGCCTCGAATCTCTATCGCAACAGCCTTGAATTCCTGACCTTCGTCGATACCAACAACGTCACCCATCCCTATCTCGCCAAGAGCTGGACGCCATCCGCCGACCTCAAGGTCTGGGATTTCGAGCTCGACGAGCGCGCCAAATGGTCGAACGGCGATGCCTTCACGCCCGAAGACGTGATCTTCAACATCCAGCGCTGGATCGCACCTGACTCGCAATCGTCAAACAAGACGGCGTTCGCCGCCGTCGAGAAGGTGGAAAAGACCGGCGATCATGCCGTGCGCATCACGCTGTCGCGCGCCGTCTCCTCGCTGCCGGAACAGCTCTACTCCTACACCTGCCCGATGCTTCACCGGAACTTCGCCAAGGACGGCGCCAACTGGCCGGCCAATCCGATCGGCACCGGCCCGTTCAAGCTCGAGAGCTATGAAGTCGGCCGCCAGGCGGTCTTCTCCAAGCGCGCCGATTACTGGGGTACGCCTGCCCATCTCGACGGCATCCAGTACATCGATCTCGGTACCGACATCACCACGCACCTGGCAGCCCTTTCGAGCGGCCAGATCGACATCATCTACCGTGCGACGATCGCCGAATACGACCTGATGAAGTCGCTGCCGAACATCCAAATCCTGACCGGCAAGGCGGCGCATACGTTGGTCATGCGAATGCAGTCGGATGTCAAGCCCTTCGACGACGTTCGCGTGCGCAAGGCGGTGCTGCTTGCCGCCGACAACAAGCAGATGCTCGACGTCGCCTATCGCGGCGAAGGCGAAGTCGGCGCCAACTACCATGTCTCGCCGGTGCAGCCGGATTATTCGCCGCTGCCGCCGGTGGCGCGCGACGTAGAAAAGGCAAAGGCCCTACTTGCCGAAGCCGGATTCAAGGACGGCGTCGACATCGAGTTGACGCTCGGCAACACCCAGGGCACCTGGGAGCAGGATACCGCTCAGGTGTTGCAGCAGAACCTTGCCGAAGCCGGCATCCGGCTGAAGCTCAACGTGCTGCCGGCCTCGCAGTATTGGCCGATCTGGGACAAGGTGCCTTTCGGCCTCACCTATTGGGCGCACCGCCCGCTCGGTTCGATGACGCTCGACCTTGCCTACCGCTCCGGCGGCGCCTGGAACGAGAGCCATTTCGCCGACAAGGAGTTCGATGCCGCCCTTGACAAGGCGATGGCCGTTGTCGATCCGGCCAAGCGTCCCGAGGCGATGGCCGAAGTCGAGAAGATTCTGCAGGATTCCGCCGTCATCGTGCAGCCCTACTGGCCGAGCCGCTTCAGCGCGGCTGCCACGACCGTGCGCAACTTCGAACTCCATCCGGCCGATTATTTCCGCATGGACGGTGTCTGGCTTGCTAAGGCTTGATTTCCGGAGGGGCCGCGCGTCGGCGCGGCCCCGGCCCGGCCAAAGAGGTGGTCCGTGACCGTTTTCCTGTTCATCCTTCGCAAGCTCGCAGGTGCGGCGGCCGTCATGCTGACCGTTTCGCTGCTCGTCTATCTGGCGCTGGAGGTCAATGTCGGCGATGTCGCCGCCAAGGTGCTCGGCCAGTTCTCGACGCCGGCGCAGCGTGCCCAGTGGCTGACGGCCAATGGTTACGACGATCCCTTCCTTATTCGCTACGGACGCTGGCTCTGGTCCTTCGTGACGGGAGATTGGGGTGTATCGTCCTATTACCGCGCACCTGTCGCCGCGCTGATCCCCGACCGGCTTGCCGCCTCGGGCATTCTGGCGGGCGGTGCGCTGCTCGTCATCGTTCCGGTAGGGCTTTTCGCCGGCATCATCGCGGGCATGCGGCCGGGCTCCATCCTCGATCGCATCCTGTCGTTTGCTGCCATCACCACGACTTCGATCCCGGACTTCGCTTCCGCCGTCTTCTTCTCGGCGGTCTTTGTCTTCTGGCTGCACTGGCTGCCGGGCGCCAGCACGATGCTTTCTGGTTTCTCGCTGCAGCAGATCATCCTGCCGGTGCTGGTGCTCGCCTTCTATTCCACCGGCTATCTCGCCCGTGTCACCCGCGCCTCGATGATCGAGGTGATGGGAACGCACTATGTGCGCACCGCGCGCCTCAAGGGCGCCAGCACGGCGCGGATCGTCTGGCGGCATGCGCTGCGCAATGCGCTGATCACGCCGGTTACCGTCATCATGCTGCAATTTCCCTGGCTGCTGTCGGGCGTCATCGTCGTCGAAGTGTTCTATGCCTATAAGGGTTTCGGCACGCTGCTCTACGATGCGGCACTGAACAGCGACATCCGCCTCGTCGAGGCCTGCGCCATGGTCAGCGTCGTCGTCGTCGTCGCAACGCAAATCCTTTCGGACCTCGCTTATGGCTGGCTCAATCCCCGCGTCTCGCTGCTCGATGCAGCGAATGGCCGCAAGTAGGAGAGGGCGATGCGCAAGGTCCTGAAGCTCTATCTTTCCAATCCGGTTATCCTCATCGGCGGGTTCCTGACGATCGGCTGGCTGCTGGTGGCGATCCTCGCGCCGCTGCTTGCGCCCTACGACCCGATCAAGACGCTGCTGCCGCTGGCAAAGCCGGGCGCTTCCGACAAGGCCGGCGACGTCTTCTGGCTCGGCACGGACAAGCTCGGCCGCGATATTCTCTCCCGCCTGATCTACGGCGCCCGCACTGTCGTCATCTTCTCGACGCTCGCGACAGTGACGGCCTATATCGTCGGCGTGGTGCTCGGCCTTATCGCCGGCTACTGGCGCGGCTGGGGCGATGCGGTGCTGTCCTATCTCGCCAATGTCGTGCTCTCCTTCCCGTCATCATCGTCGTGGTCGGCTCTTCACCCTTCAACATCGTACTGGCAGTGACCTTCGGCAGCGCGCCGGCGATCTTCCGCATCGTGCGCGGCATCACCATCGATGTCGCCAGCCGCGATTACGTGGCGGCCGCGGTGACGCAGGGCGAAAGCACCTGGCGCATCATGCTGTTCGACATACTGCCGAACGCCAGCGGACCACTCGCCGTCGATTTCTGCTTGCGCCTCGGCTACACCGCGATCACCATCGGCACGCTCGGCTTTCTCGGTCTCGGCCTGCCGCCACCGACGCCGGACTGGGGCACGATGGTCAATGAAGGCCGCGCCATGGCGATCGCCTTCCCGCATCTGGTAATCTTCCCGTGCCTGGCGATCTCCTCGCTGATGCTCGGCCTTAGCCTGCTCGCCGACGGCCTGCGCGAAGTCTCGGAAGCCCAGGGGAGGCGTGCATGAGTGCCGATGACAACGACGCAATCCTGAAGGTCGAGAATTTGACCGTCGCGCTGCCGAAGGGGGCGGACCGTCCCTTCGCGGTCAAGGGCGTCAGCTTCGATCTCCATCCGCGCGAAATCCTCTGCATCGTCGGCGAATCCGGCTCGGGCAAATCGGTGCTGTCGAGCGCGCTGATGGGCGCGGTGCCGGACGGATTGAAGGTCGCCGGCGGCAAGGTGATGCTTGGGCAGACCGATCTCGTCCCGCTGTCGGAAAGGAAATTCCGGGCCATTCGCGGCCGGGATATCGCGATGATCTTCCAGGAGCCGATCGCCTCGCTCAATCCGGCGATGACGGTCACTGCCCAGATCGAGGAAGTGTTCGAGCTGCATGCGGATTTCAATGCCGCCGAGCGGGCCAAGCGGGCGCGCGCGCTGATCGAATCCATGCACCTGCCGAACCCGGACCGTATCCTGAAGGCCTATCCGCACGAACTGTCCGGCGGCCAGTGCCAGCGCGTCGTCATCGCCATGGCGCTGGCGATGAGCCCGCGCGTGCTGATCGCCGACGAGCCGACGACGGCGCTCGACGTGACGACGCAGGCGCAGGTGCTGAAGCTGGTGGCGGAACTGCGTGACATGCGCGGCCACGGCATCCTGTTCATCACTCATGACTTCGGGGTTGTCGCCGATATTGCCGACCGCGTGGCGGTGATGCGGCATGGCGAGATCGTCGAGATCGGCGAGGCGAAACAGGTGCTGACGGCGCCTGTTCATCCCTATACCAAGGAGCTGATCGCTGCCGTGCCGAGCCTGAAGCCGCATCAGCGGCCAGCATCAGCCCCCGCCGAGCCGGTCCTTTCCGTGCACGACCTGCACCATTCCTACGCCCATCTGCCTGTTTTGAAGAATATCGAACTCAGCCTGGCGCCGGGCCGGGTGCTCTCGATCGTCGGCGAATCCGGCTGCGGAAAATCGACGCTCGCCAAGGCGATCATTCGGCTGATCGAGCCGAAGGGCGGGCGGGTCGTGGTGGCCGGCGCCGATATTCTGGATCTTGCGCCGGCGCCGCTGCGTGCCCGGCGGCGTTCGATCCAGATGATCTTCCAGGATCCGTTTGGTTCGCTCAATCCGCGCCGGCGCGTCGGGCCGATGATCGCGCGCGCCGCCGGCCTTGCCGGCCTCGGTTCGGGTGACGCACGGCGTCGGGCGGAGGAACTGCTCGAGCTGGTCGGGCTGCAGAAGAGTGCCTATTGGCGCAAACCCTCGGCCTTTTCCGGCGGCCAGCGGCAGCGCATCGGCATTGCCCGGGCACTCGCCATGCGGCCGGACGTGCTGATCGCCGATGAGAGCGTGTCGGCGCTCGATGTCTCGGTGCAGGCGCAGGTGCTGAAGCTGCTGCGCGATCTGCAGGAGCGGCTGCAGCTCGCCATCGTGTTCATCACGCACGATCTGCGTGTTGCCGCCCAGATCAGCGACGAAATCATCGTGATGCAGAAGGGTGAGATCGTCGAGCGCGGCACGGCCGCCCAGGTGCTGGAAGCGCCTGTTCATCCCTATACGCGCACCCTGCTCGACGCGGCGCCGGGCCGCAACACGTTCTAGCCGCCGCCTTCGGGAGAAGGCGACAGCACCCTGTTTCTTTCATCGCATGGCCGGCGAAGGCCGGCATGCGCGTGGTCAGCTATTGTCCTAGGGAAACCGTCATGACGGATTATCGCAATTTCATCGCCGGTGCCTTCCGGTCTTCTGCTGCGTCGATCCCAGTTCACGATCCGGCGACGGGGGCGGCTTTTGCTAAGGTTCCCTCAGCGACCGCAGCGGAAGCGATCGAGGCCGTCCAGGCGGCCGCAAGGGCGCAGAAGACTTGGCGGGCGCTGCCGTCGATCGAGCGCGGCGAGGCGCTGCGCCGTCTGGCAGCGGCGATCGAGGCGCGGGCAGATCGGATCGGGTCGGCACTCGCATCCGAATCCGGCAAGAGCCTTGCCGATGCACGAGGCGAGGCGATCTACGGCGCCGAGCTGATGCGTTATCACGCCGAGTG
>Ga0307513_10009239_pt1 | contig 12479 bp, 15 predicted proteins | sample 15_EM_MG_FD_202174 | JGI IMG/M metagenome (GOLD analysis project Ga0307513, IMG submission 202174) | Populus trichocarpa ectomycorrhiza microbial communities from riparian zone in the Pacific Northwest, United States - 15_EM | ecosystem: Host-associated > Plants > Roots > Unclassified | place... | reverse complement strand
AGAGCTCTAGTATCCTAGTGATGAAGGCCTCTACGCTTTTGGGAAGTCGCCAAGTGTGCGTTGAACTAAACCAGATTAAACGCAGATCAACTGGCCGATAACAGAGACGCCAGTGATATGTACTGAGCGCCATGTGATGGATTGAAGATTAGGGAATAAGGGGGGAGGAAGTATTCGGGTCGCGGTCCGAGTCTATACAAATGTTATCAATATCATAGGCGAGTCGCTTAGCGTTTTTAGTCCATTGAATCGAGAGTTCAGAGGTTGAGCACAGAAGCGGTGTTTACATCAGGAAATGACGGTTTTGTGAGGCGGGGTGGCAAATCACAAATCATTGGATTGGGAACACATAGGATCGAGGCGCATGCATTGCGTCTATACGCCTAAGTCTCTCCATTTCAAAAGGATATGTTGAAGACCTGCCATTGAGTTGACAGGAGTAATCAGCTACAGATTTCGCATCCTGGTGTTGTATTTGACCCAGGGTACCATTACCGAGACCGGCAACGCTAACATGGAGTCGAAGCGTGTTTGATAGGCCCTGATACTCCTCATCCGTGGCCAATAGGGCCGCTTGGTGTATCTCTCTGGCTGGGAGGTCTCCACCCCAAAAGCACGTTTGGACTCTCCCATTTCCGGCTCTAGATTAAATTCATCCCAGATCATGGCCATGGCCACAAATACAGCTACTCAAGTGTCCATTATACCCCCATCGGGAGATGGGACACTTCTTACAACCCCTTTGACCCCGGCCAACGCCAATAGTGGCTCGGCTGCAACAGGGGAATACAAGATCTTGCGGCTCAAGCGCAAAAGATACGAAGAACCTCTCGATGGGCTCCGTACGCATCGGTTAACGCGTCTTTCCGAGCCTCAAACGCGGTTAACGTGTATATTTGGACAGTTGTTCAACAGGCATTGGTGACGGGCGAGCCGCCAGCCAGAGGCGATCTCCCTATTAGGAAGAAGAAGCACCTGCAAAGCCATGGTATCTTTCAACTCGCAGAAACGGTAGACCGTCACGAAGCTCGCTGGGACGACGCTCAATGGCGACAGAACCTTCAAGTGAGTGGGCAATACTATTGAAGGATCTAAGCTATGGTAATTTCGTGCATATATAGGACCGCATCGCTTCCAAATCTCAAGCTGGAGTTCTCCTATCGCCTACCAAAGAGAGGACCTTGTCGCCACCAGGTTCTCCCATGGTTGTATCTCCTGCTATCTCACAGAGAAAGTTCGCGATTTTGCCAAAGAGAAGATCGTGGGTCGCGTTCCTTCCCCGTCGGAGGTCATGGGTTAACTCCTACCCTTCTAGTAGCTATATTCTTCAGTCTCCACGAGGCACAAATGTTACTGGAATCCCTCTTCCAGGACCCTCTCCCCTCGCTCAAAACAGCACTGTTCCTGATATTCCAACAGAATCACCAGCAGAATCACCAAAACCGTTTCCGCTCCACACCCAACTACAAGCACCTGACGTCTCTGTCTCCCTTTCTGTCCCATCGGTTCCCATTCTAAGTCCCGTCAAGGACGTCAAGGACGTCCCGATGTTCGAAGCTGTGGCGGTATCCAGCAGTAGTGGCGGCGATGAGTCCGAAGGTGAAAACGTTGGAAAGAGGAAGAAGAAAGGCAGAGACTCGATCAAGCCTCACCCTGTGCAAGAGCCACAAGACGAAGTTCCAGACGAGGTGGCTGCATTCCTACCCATGCTCGAAGAGTACTTGAAATGTAAGCCTCAGGAATCATGTCCACACTATGGAGTTCATAATGAAACTTGTAGTGCATGACATGCCGGCCAACAGCCTCCCACTTGCCAATCCCTCGACCAGCAAGGCCGTGCCTGTCCCCACAAATAGCTCTCGCCCAGCAAGCGATCGACGAGCTGGTGAAGATAGTGATGGGGGAGAAGACTATGTGTGGGATGTGTACTATTACACCTCCCAGCCGATTACGCTGAGTGAGTGGGCAAACATGGACAACTACGGCAAATTGTGAGCTTCCGAATATCCCTGATCGGGGAACACCAAAATTGATCGTGTGCCTTTCAGGTCGATTCTTCCTTATAGCGACGATTCGTCTGACTATGGCCCCAACGACAGCATTGGGGACGAGGTGGACGAAGATTCAAACGGTACGGCCTTACCTAGCCAATCGCGTTCTATAGCCTTATCATGCTTTGTAGCGGAGGAGTGGTACCAGAACGACTATCCAGAGGAAGAGTCAGACCCATCTGACCTGAGCGACGGACCAGAGGATAGCGAAGAGGACGCCTTTTACGATGGGAGAGACGACGAAATAGCCGATGATATCGACTATGACGGCCCTGAATGGGAAAATGACTAATGCTACTATTACCCGCTTCGTCTCGAGATCGGAGTTGGACAATAACTCATCCTTGCACTCGTATCACGTAATGTTTTACTATATACCATCTCTCATCATTATGACGACGCCTCGTATTCTCACCTTTGCTGTGATATTTTATCTTTGTTATTGAGTTTGCACCTACTTTGATACGGCAAGGGAACTCACATGGGTTGTCTCCCGACCGAAACGATCCTACACATCATTTCGTTTCTGTCTAGAAAGGATTTCAAACATTTCAGTCTTGTTTCGACCAGATTTACACCCTAAGAGCGTAATCATCCTGTTGGAGGTGGGCAAATACGCTCTTCGGAGTTCGTAGACTCTGTCGATGTGGTATTCAAGAGGCCACGAATCGCATTCATGATGCCCCCATACGACTAGAGCATCCATAAGTACGTATTGAGCGGATCCTGCTTCATCCGGCGAGACCGCAAACCTCGCTCAGGCGCAGTCCAATCGCCCTATGCTCAAGAAGCCTCCAATAACGGATTTGAACAACCCATATGTCATGACTTTAATCTGTATTCGCTTCTGTAGACGATTATCCCTTATATGCCTGAATATCAAGCGGTACTGGCCCTCTACACCTGAAGTAAATAATCAATTTTGTCCCGGGTTTTCCTTCTAGCCGTCCTGTATGTGCTTTATGGCCCATTCAAGTCGAAACCCACACAGTACGTCTTTGGGAGTTCACCTGTGCTCTGGGGCGCCTCATATCCGGCAGCCCTGCCTTGCTTATTCCACCTCTTGTACTCTGTATCTCAATGTAAGGCATATACAGAGTCGTCGCAGTGACTTGCCTACCACCGGACGGTCATTTACCTGCTACTCCGGCGGCTCGGTATCTCAACGGACGGTATAGTCACCGACTATGAACATACGGCTGCCTACCTAGTCGCTCTGGCGGTCTTGCTCCTCTTATGTCGGTCCAGGCGCGGTCCGACTCCAACACCGTCCTGATCCCTCGTCCTTCTGCTTGCCTCAGGCTCATTACACACGCCAGACTTCATTCAATTTCTCTATTCCATCCCCTACATATTTATGACTATTTATTATACTGCCGCACATAACGTTGCCACAATCTTACTACCTCAGGGTGTGGATACGGGGAGCTTTAAATATTTGTGAGAAGACTCACCCATACCGTGAACAAGCTATGCGTCTTAAGATATGCGTAATGATGCCAGTATGAAAATTACTCCCAGAGGCATGCAAGGAATAAGCAAGATCGAAGAGACTGATCGTGTTCTAGCTGGCCTGGTTCGGTATCGAGGCAGTCACCCTGACAGGTCCGTGACTATTATAGTTAGAATTTCCGCGCAGCCAAGTATACGACGAAAGAATCGTGTTTATTGGGGCTACAAACACGTAAGGATACAATATACGGGTCGTGTCCTTATATACCCAGGCTAATGACCCCGTAACTACTGCATCCCAAATTCCGACACTAGTGGCTGGTATTGCGCCTACGGTTCCTATTATTCGCCACGCAAAGAGGGTGGTGGGTCGGTTTCCAACACCTTCATTTCGTCTTCGAACGAGCTACCGGACGCCTAGAAGCATGGTAAGATAATTAACGACCCAATAAGAATGAACAGACATACATACCCAAGGTCATACCGCAGAAACCGTGACCATTGGACGGTAAATCCTGGTACCTGTTTAGCACGCTGTGCCACACACGCCTTCAGAAATTCCTTGAAATCCAGTTCGAGATCTTGACCAGACACGGATGACCTCGATGGATTGGAGATATGGGCAAATCGTAGGTGTGTCGCGGAGGGACTTGAAACACAACCTGAGTAGCTCCATTTTCTGTCATATAACGAGGTGTTGAGGGCGAGGCATGTTGGTGGGATTATTGGCGACATTCGTTTGCTGTTGGCGAGTTTGTTGGACTAGCGCAGCATGTTAGCGGGCGAAAGAACCATATTAATTGTAGCGTACCTAGCGTAGCGTGTGCGTGAGCGAAAGGACTGTGAGGATCTTCCGCCCCTCGCTTGTTGCGCGCTATATACATAACTAAACAGCCACACAGGTCGTACAATAAACAGATAGACAATAGTATAGCTAAGGGGACAATAAGAAGTATATGGCGATCTGTCCACATATTGCCTGCATAGGAAGTGTGGCCGGAAGTGTGGCTAGAAGTGTGGCCGGATATGTAATGCCACCGTGCGGCAATAATTCAACAAAGCCAAAGGGCATGGTGATACCACCAATCTTGTCGAGACCTGCACAGATGAACCGCAGAGTGGGGGCATTAATGCATGACACTATTCCGACGGTTTCACCTAAAATGAGAACCTTCAAAATCGGCAGAAGTATACGACCATGCTGGGTGGTGGCTTGTAGTACCAGTAATTGAAGGTGACTCTGAGGTACGAAAAGGGGACATTGCAAGAGGAATCGTAGCGTCCAATGAATTGACTCAGACCCAGCAGAACAGAGAATTTGGAGATTGGTGCTCCCATACAACTAGAGCACCCATATGTACGTTTTGAGCAGATCGCGCTTCATTCTCCGAGACTGCAAGCCTCGATCAGGCTCAGTTCAATCGCGCTCTGCTCAAGGGGCCTCCAACCGCGAATTTGAGCAACCTATGTGTCACAAATTTAGTCTGTATTCGCTTCAGTCTTCTCCTGTAGGCGTCATTGTCCCTTATATGCCTGTATATATATCAAGGGTACTAGTCCTCTACACCTGAAGAATAATTGGTTTTGTCCCAGGGTTCCCCTCAAGCCGCCCTGTATGTGCCTTTTAGCCCATTTAAGTCACAACCTACACTGCACGTCTTTGGGAGTTTACCTGTGCTCTGGGGCGCCTCAAATTCGGTGGCCCCGTCTTACTTACTCCACCCCTAAAACTCCGTATCTCGTTTTAATGTATATACATAGTCCTCCCAGTGGCCTACCTACCACCAGACGGCCACTTGCCTACTACTCTCGCGGCTCAGTATCTCAGCGGACGATATAGTCACCAGTTATTGACGAAAGGCCATTTACCTGGTCGCTATAGCGGTCTTGCTCCACTTATATTGCTCCAGGTGCGTTCCTACGCCAACACCGTCCCGATCCTGGTCCTTCTGCTCGCCTCAGGTTCATTACACACGACGTAATTCATTCAATCGTCTCTATCCCATCCCCTACACATTTATGGCTATTCATTATACTGCCGCACAATATTGCTACAATATTGCTACCTCAGGATGTAGATACGAAGAGTCTTAAATATTTGTGAGAAGACCCATCCATACCATGAGCAAGTCATGCATCTTAAGATATGCGGAATGATGCAAGTACTAAAATTACCATCAAAGTATGCAAGGACCGAAGAGACTGATCGTACTCTAGAAAGGGCGTTGTGTTATGCGAGCCTGGCTCAGTACCGAGGGAGTCCACCTGAGAGCTCTGTGGCTAGTATAGTTGTTATAATTTCGGCGCAGCTGAGTATACGACGAAAGAATCGTGTTTTTTTGTAAGGATACAATATACAAGCGTCCTTATATACCCGAGAAGTGGCTATACAACGTCTCAGACTCATGAACCCGTAACTACTACCGGATGGTGTTGTACCTACGGTTCCTATTATTCGCCACGCAAAGAGGGTGGCGGGTCTATTTCAAAGACCTTCATTGCGTCTTCGAAGGTGCTACCGGATGACTAGAAGAATGGTAAGATAATTAATGACCCAATAATAATGAACAAACATACATATACAACGTCATAGCGCAGAAACCGTGACCACTGGACATGACTCTCGAAAATGTCGAGGGTGAACCCTGGTACCTGTTCAGCACGTTGTGCCATACACGCCAGAAGGAATTCCCTGAAATGTACGTCGAGACCTTGACCAGACACGATAACCTCGATATGTTGAAGATCCGGGCAAATGCTGGGTGTGTCGCGGAGAGACTCGAAACACCACTTAAGTGGTTCCATCTGCTGGCATATTACGAGATGTCGAAGTTGAGGCATGTTGATGAGATTGTTGGCGACATTCGTTCGTTGTCGACGAGTGGCGCACTCGACCACGGAGTTAAAGGGCACGGTGATACTACCAATTTCGCCGAGACCTCCGTAGATGAGACGTAGAGTCGGGGCTTCAATGCGGGGGACTATTCCGGGGGTCCTATTTAAAATGAGAACCTTCAAATTCGGCAGGAGTATACGATCGTCCTGGGGTGGTTCCGTGTCGTACCAGTCGTTGTCGGCGGCTCTGAGCTCTTCGACTGATCCACTGCAACCCTGAACCAGATCCAAAATCGGACCACGGGTAGAATACAGGATGAGGCGACGGACGGCAGGAAATAATCCGGGTGTAATATGAAAATCGGCCAGGTCAACGAAAACCAGGTGCAAGACAGTGAGGCAAGAGAAAGCGACATCGCAAGAGCGGCCAAGGATTCCACTCAGGCTCAGCAAATGAGGGTCGTTGTAGGCGTGGAGGTGAAGGTGACGAAGTTGAGGCATCGGCGTGTCGAGAACCAGTTCTTTCCGGTAAGGTCGACTATACTTGTGCGTTGCGACTTTGTAAATGAGGGACGTTGCATCCACGGCACCTTCGAGAGTAGCTGTGATAACGCCAATATCTTCTGCATCAAGATGTATCTCCTTCGGGACCTTTTTTGCGCGACGTAGCCACGCGCGAACATCATCAGCTGTCGCGGGTGAACCAAGTGGGACCGAAAGATTGGCCCAGGCATGTGCCACGCATTCGGCTATTCCCTTGAGACGGCGGCAGATCTGTCGTGCGATGGCGGGTGCGAACCAGTCCAACATCGACCACTTAATAAGGATGATCGCGATGATCTCGACCGGCATGAGGAGGAGTGATTTATTGTCCCTTTTTTGGATGCTGGATGCCACTGTGAGTGGTTTATCATCTTGAGATGTCGGGGAAGGCGCGGTTGAGGCGCCAGGGGTCTCTGCCTCGACCTGCGGTTCGTGGGGCGATGGGCCCGGGATAGGTGGCATGATATTGCGAGGGTTTGCTGGACCTGGGATAGAAACTACGGTGGTGGTAGGGGGTTCAACTTGAGTGCAAATATTTGGATTCCGCACGGCGGTTCAATTGCCCAGTCTGGCACATGCCATAAATCACATTTCGGGGTGCATATGGTACTCTATGCCACGTCATCGTGCTGCCAAACCCGCGCACCAGGTGAAGCAGCAGGGAGCGCCGTCTTCCCTGAATAGTTGGGATAACTTTCTATGGCAGGTGCCACAGTCGTCAAAAATTCAGGTTCACCGATGGGATGAGAACGTCACAGGTCGGGAATCCTCTCACCTGTTAGGCGATGTGCCATCCGATTGTTACGAGGGAGGCAGGCATTCCTCACGACGTCTTTATTAATTATCGTCCCGGATTTATTCTACCCTTGTGCGCGCCTCAGAGAATTCTCTAGATTAATTGGTGTGGGTTTGCTTAAATGCCATTGGCAGGCCGCCGAAATCTCACGCGTACGAGTAAGAACCGTTGATCTTGCGATCCAAACCGGGAGATAACTTCAGATCTGCTCCTCACTTCGGCTTAGCCTTTTTCCGTGGTTGAACCGGCTTGCAGAAGCCCCTCTCTTGTCCGTCACCACGTGCGGAATGTATACGAGTGGATGGTAATGGCTGACTGATAACGACCGCGTCGATTCTTTTTACACCTTTGTCACCTTACAACCGACCGGGTTCTTCCTTCTTCCTTCGCCGCGTGCCCAATCGACCCATGCAGTCAATTCAAACCGGCCCGGCCTCGATATTGGGCGGCGTCTTAACGCGGGAAGCCGTCAGTTCCAGCTGACTAGCCAGACAGGTGACAGGTGACAGGTGGTGGTTGAGGCTCATCTTTCATCTTTCCACCCAGTATGCCCAAAACCAAAATCCAGACACAAATTCCGACACAAATCCTGCTCGATATATTCCTGTTTATCCCTCGATCTCAGCTTTTAGTCCTTATTCTCACGTGTTCCTTCTTTTTCTCCGTTGCCCAGCCACTCTTATTTAAGCGTGTATGGGTGCTCAAATGGGGAACAGAGCGTACGATGCCTTTGTCGACGCGATGGAGCGTCCCCCTCGTCTCGCCCAAATGATTCGCGTCCTCAACCTCGGACAATGCTTCTCGTCCAGGTCTTTTCGGCTTGTCAAACGCCTTCTCTCCGTGGATACGAGAGTCGATGAGCTTCTCATAGCAGGGCATACCTATCGCATGACGAGCGCGTTCCTCGAATATCCTCCCGAGCTCCTCTGCAGTATTCGTCGTATTAGGTGTTGTGCGGACAGCGACGAGCTTTTCATTAAATCCATCCCGTCATTGCCCTCCTTACGCTCTCTTCAGGTCGACTACGTCGGTTGAGGAGTAGCTGAGAGTACACACTTCGCCCTCCCTCTTCAAGGACCCGCGTAGCGGAGTCTTGATCAGCTAGTGACATACTCTGGTCCTCCCACCGTCCTACACAGTCTGAACGCAGACTCACATATCCGACATATTGCATCTCTCGGTCCTCTTCCAACGCCTCTCCTCCTTCATCCTCGGTCAAGTGGTTGGCCACCAGCTCGAAAGTCTGCACCTCCAACAAGCGGAGTCTGGTCGTTTCTGCGTTTTTGATCACCACTGCCTCCGCCTACACTGCTCCCTTCACTATTCCCAAATCTCCAGGCTGTTGCATGGCTAGGCATCACAATTTGTTTGAATGATCAAGTGGGTGACCCCTGACTTCACTCTTTAGCCACATTCCGCAACGTTCACCTCCCAACCTTCCTAACAAAGCTCTTTTTGATGCATTGAAGCAACTTCCCCGGTTGCGTCGCGTCTGGTTCGTGGCTCAATGCGACGGCACAACAAGAGCATGCTTCAAACGTTCGTAGACGCCCTGACTCAGACTGCAACCACCCCCTCACAGCCTCTAGAATTCATTATCGCCTACACATCCGTCGCCGGGCCGGGCGAGATCTGTACGTATATTAAAGACTACGAAGATCCTCTTGATGGCCCGCCGACCGACGTTTGGCACATGTACGAATACGCTCCCATCCTGACCACCTTCGACCCAGAGATAGAATTACGTCCCCACCCTGAACGGTTATAGAGGGATTTATAGACAAGAAAGCGAGTTTGTGCTGTATAGTATCGGTGCTAGTAGAGCCCGCGCCAGCGCGTCCGGGTACATAGACAACCCCACTGAACACCTCGGTGTAGTGTTAGCTTATATAAACCCTGTCCTCCCTGTCCTCCCATCCCTCTCCAATGAGCACACACCCGCCAAAGTGAAGTTTCTCTGCCCGAGGAGGTATCCTCGTTTGTCCTTGCGCACTTCTAGAGTGTAGAATTCAACAACCACCTCCCAATGTCCGCCAGCATCACCCGGTCGAATCTCTACGATAGTCGAGTTAGTCCAAGGGTCTACGACAACGCCATCGTGCTTCCATAGTATGGCATAACTCTCCTCGGTTCCCAAGTGCTTCTCTTCTGGCTTCCTGAGGTGCGCAAGGGACGGTAACTCCACGCCGACCGAGATGGGTTGATTAGGGGCGGAGGGACAGGTGACAGATATATCATCAATGAGATCGACTCGCTTGAGGAGGTGTAGCCAGAGACCTTCGATGCACACGGGACACAAGTTGGGATATACGACTTGTCGCATGAGGCAGCCTTCGTTCGTCGGGCGATACGTTGTGGTGTTCCACATGGAGAACCTAGGAGGAGATCAGATGGGAGAGGAAGAAATGGCTGTCGAGAAAATATACGTTGGGTATGCACCAATGGTACCCGGGGTCATGTCAAATCTCGAGAAAAAATATGAGTGATGGTGCGGTGAGAATATTAATGTCTACATACTCACTGTCCGAGCCGTACTCGACTATTTCGAAGCTACAAAGCTGAAGCAGGCCTTCCAGTGCCGTCGAGCCGAGGGTGAATCTCAATTCATGCTCGCCTTCTGTCAGAGCAGAGTTGACCACAATGTCATAATGCCAGCGGTCCACCCTAACGTCCTCCCTAGGTGTCCAGCCCAAGTCCTCGCCATCGAGCTCAACGAGCAGATCAGAAGCATGAGGCGCACCAGACAGGGAGAAACGGACTAGATGCTTCGAATAGGTCCCAGAGGAGTTGAACTTGACCGAGTAAGGAGAGGTGCGGTTCAGCAGTTGCCAAGGATATGACTGGAGGGGAGAAACGGATCGTTCGATGCGGGGCATTGACTCTGCCGATTCTAGCGGCTGGGAGAGCCAGTGAGCCCACTTGAAGGGTGGCTTGTCGCGTGCAGCGTTAACGCCGTAGTATGCATAGCCTCCATCGTATTCCTCTCCCACTGGTGACAGTTAAGCACCAGTTTGGAATGGGAAATCACCATCTACCTTCGATAATGGAGTGACCAAGTTCATGTCGAAGAACAAGAGCTCCATTAAGAGCAGACGAAGTGGTTATTCTGGGCTTCTTTCAGGACGGGCCATTGATCAAGTTTGGAAGAGAGTACTGACGTAAATTCACCACCGAGCCCTAGATTGAGGATTAGTCTCGGGAACGCTTGCCATTATTTACTAAAGCACACCTCCATACAGGTCACTGTTTCCTGTAGAGACCAAAAATGAATGGTAATACCGACCGTCGGAGTTCTACTAACCCAGAAGAATAGGATAGTCGCATTGAGTACCAAGAGAAGCACATGCAGATCGTGCCACTGGTTTCTTTTTGCAGTAGATGGCTCGAAGTTCTGTACCCTGACGAAATAGTCCAAAGGTCGTGCTAATCGAAGGACGGTTGGAGGTTGGACAAGAATACAAGGATCCACACTACCGGTACTTACTTGATTGGCTTGTCTGAGGTACTGATGCCGCTCTACGGGGAACGTCAATCATGGCTGTTCCGGCCCACGAAAAGGCGAGGGCTTACCTCTTCGCTTGGTGAGAACGCAGCCCATATGTTCAACAGCGGCTTCACCGTAGCAAAAGTTTGATTACCAGCAATATCGTAGGCTAACCTTCTGGCATCCGCGACGAATTTGCTGTGTTCTTCGGCGGTGTCTGGGGAACAAAGTGATAAAAAGAAGGATATTTAAAAGAAAAAAAGATACCCACACCCATCTCCAAAGAATACAAGATCGATCCGATTTTCAGACGGACCGGAAACCAACAGGGGAGTGAGAGTTATTGTGGGTGGCGGAGGCAGGGGCGGGTTTAGAGCGCTGGCTAGCGGAAATTGAACCTTGGCCTCATTTTCTAGACCAAGGATGCCACTTGACAGTTGCTCTGCGTCTTCGAACGCGTTACAGAGCATGTGCGCTTGGCTCCAGAGAGATTCGTCCTTCTCGGCGTAGAGGCGCAAATGACGCATCATTACCCGTGAACGGACATCTTCAGACGGCCCGGTATCTTCAATGATTATTCGAACTTTATCGGTCAAACCCTTGTGCATTTGGACCGTCCTTGGTGATGTCGCGATACAGCGACCGTCGGAATGGACATATAGCGACAATTCCAGACAACTACGAGCGCATACGACGTGAAGTATGGTGGCTATGAAACATCCAAAGTGCAACAGCCAGCAATGCATAAGGATTTGGATGGGGTTGTCCTCTTCTTTGTTTGGCCTTGGAGCCACCACCAAGCGGCACGGCCCAAGCCTGGCCCAACCACTGACACTCCAATGCCTTTACTTCCTTCAGTACGAGTAAAGCGCGGCGTTGGTCTTACTACTTTCTCCGTCCCAGCCCAACCACGAAGCTTTAGGACCGCAAAGCATCAGGATGGTTCTCCGGCCCTCCATCTCGATTACATTACTTGGAACGTGTTCTATCCTTGCGACCTCACAGGGGCCACGAAGCATGAGTACGGTCCAGTACCTTGGCTGGAATCCTGGCATCTATAACTAGGACTGACTGAGCGTGACAGTCCTCTCATCCAGTGGGCAAAGGGATATTCTGCCTTTCTCGGGTCCAGTATTTGCCTTATTTTCGACCGACGGAGACATTCAACATCGTTTCTATGTCCGAGGTGATACCCTAGAGTAAAGCCTCCTTTCCTCCAATCCTTCTCGATCTAATCATATACCTAGATGGGAGCAAGGCCGTCCGGAGGGGCTGTATCCTCTTCGAAATGACCAATTTATGCTCCGGCATCTACGAG
>Ga0307513_10009238_pt1 | contig 12479 bp, 5 predicted proteins | sample 15_EM_MG_FD_202174 | JGI IMG/M metagenome (GOLD analysis project Ga0307513, IMG submission 202174) | Populus trichocarpa ectomycorrhiza microbial communities from riparian zone in the Pacific Northwest, United States - 15_EM | ecosystem: Host-associated > Plants > Roots > Unclassified | place... | reverse complement strand
ACAACCATATCTTCTTATACAAAAGTCCAATGCAATCATGGTTGGACAATCTAGAAAGAACACGTTCTGAACTTGAAATCCACCTAGATTAGTCTTGTTTTCACATGCAATGGATGACTTCAAATTCGGGTTCAAATTCATTTGCTGTTCTGACCATAAACAGCATCAATTCCTTCACTTATTTGCATATCAACCCAAATTCAAGTAGCCCAGCATCAAAAGAACAATTAAGGGCTTTTCTCATCTCCAAGTTCCAATTGTAGGCAAATAAACATCCTTGAACCAATTTCAAACTGATTGCTAATTTTTAACTCCGACGCAGCTTCAATCATTCCAATTTGACTCGTCAAGGCCCTTTGTAGTTGTTTCGCTCTCGCTCTTGTCATTGGACCATCTGAATCCTCATGCATATTAGTTTTAGCTTTACAAGATGGATTATAATTCCCATGATGCACATCATTATTGAAAACGGAAACTCCCACCCAACGAATATTGATTCGTGAACGAGAAGTATAAGGATGACACCATGAAGTACGTTGTTCTTTGATAAGTCATTTTTCAGTTCTTTAGAGAACCAAGAAAGAGAGATTATCCCACCAACACACAACAAGTGCGGCAAAAAAAGTTTATTGATCTGAAAATTGCGTAACCCTTACATATTTGGTCATGCCTTTATTTATATTGACTCTAGACTTAAATAAACTCTAATGGACCTCTCTTAGGTGAACTTATATGAAGCTCACTTGCAATTGACCCAAATAAGTAAGAACAACCCAAATACTAAGAAGAAAATAATAAAAATCTAAAAATTACTATCCTAAATATGCTAAAATCAGATTTGTCACCCTTAAGAAGTCCCAAATAAACTAGGAGAAATCTGATATGGAAATTTGTGTTGCTGCCCCCTTTTAGGTCCTTAATTTTCCTTCTTTAACTTGGACAAATAAAAAAAAAAATTTCCTCTTTTGTTGTTGATTTAATGACTTTCCTTTCTAGGTTAGGAAATGCATTAAACAATCCTCCCCTCTTTAGGAACAAGATCTGGCCAACTTCCTTACTTAATTAAGAGAATAAATGATACGGTTCAGCTTTGTGATACAACCCAAGCAAGGTCATATTCAGATTTTGGCGTAAAATGTGCAATAGTTCAGGTTTACGACAACAATTACAATTCTCAATCTGACCATTGGATCGGGCTAAAATTTTACGCAGACTCTCCAGACATGTTTTCCTACATTGGGTTAAACTTTCATGTCAATCAAAGTTCGGGAAGTTTGGGACTGGTCAATAGAGGCTGTATGAATTTTGTTATCTACTTCCTTTTAACTTGTGGACTTCCTATTTGGTTAGGATTCTTTTCCTACAAGGATGTGATAGCTAGTTTTGAGAATTTCCTAGTTCCACAAGGATCTTTAATGAGCTGCAATATAATCTCCAAGTGTGGTAAGGATTCATTAATGTTTCAGAATCCTTTTCTTATAAGGATTCCTTATTCATCTTAACTACACGAGGAAAGAAGTGCTAGCGGTATTTAATGACAAACTAGTTATTTTTATTATTTTCTTTCATGTTTGGGCTTAATTAAAACTTTGTTTTGAGCTAGGATCCAAGGCTTGTTTGGATCAGGTTATTGGTTTTTCAGTTTAGGATTTTTGGGCCAGTTTTGTATGAGGGTCAGTTCAGCCCACAAAAGTAGATCCATTAGGGTTAATTTTAAAAACTATTTAAACGCATGTAACCTAAAATTTGGCAACTTTGATGATTATTACTTCTGAATTTTTCAGTTTTAACGTGAGAGTGATTCTTGCATTCTTCAGTTCTTGAACGAATTGAATCTGACTTATCGAAGATTAACTGGCTTCGTGGCGTCATTCTACTCAATCCAATAGTGTTGGTGCCTTGGGGCAGGTTTCCATTGTATCACACTATCAGACCTATTTCGGTTTTCCAGGATTAGATCTCAATCTTGATTGTGGGTTGCGTGACCACGTGATCACGAGGTTCACATCAATAAATTGTTGACTTTCTATCCTTATAGCATTAGGAAAAAAAGAAGCCTAACAAGGCTGGTATGGGGCCGGACACATCAGCCCCTTGTTCCACACGAATTGGGCTCTTCTTGGACCTGAATTAGATGAATTAGAGGTTGTCCTTCATGCTTTTTAGATGTCTCAAGCTCCTCTAGGTCCATCTTGCTCCATATGTTTTGAATAAGCCCATTAATGCTTCTTTAAGCTTCTTTGCCCTAGCTCTTGTAATTGGTCCAATTGGCACCTCCAATAGGTCGTTTACATGATTACGCTTAGTGTTGGGCTGATCCTCATCAACAACAAAAAGGGCATAAAGCTGGTAGTCTCTTTAATTCTAGGAACTTTTGACAACATATTTTATTCAAACATTGGGTTATGTTATTTTTAGACATTGTATTTTTATTTGGTCTATATGCAGACCACTAAATCAATAGGTTTAGGTTGTCTTTTGTAGACTATAAATACCCTTTTGAAAGGGCATGTAAAAAAACTTTGGTTCCAGACATTGTTGTTTGAATTATATGTGTGTTTTAGAGGATTCTCACATTTTAGTTCTTGAATGAACTGAAAAATGACTTATTGGAGAATTACTATCTTCATGGCATCATTCCTTATACTTCTCATTTACGATTCGTTATAATCGTTGGGTGAGAGTTTTATTCCAATAGTCGTGGCATCTATTCTTAAATTTGATTTTTAGCCTTCTCAAGTTTGTGTGAATCTTCGTTGTGGGTTACAAGCCTGATCACAGGGTTCACATCATAAAATCTAGTGGCAGGAATGTTTGGGACTTACAAACAAAATCAGCATTCTTGTTTGATACATGGGTGTCATCATTGGATATTAGAATTAAAGGTTTAGAATTTTTAAAGGAAGCTATGTTCTAAAAATAAGAGAGACTTGGGTGTTACTCCTCATAGCTCGTTATGATTCTATTTATCTTAAAAATTATGAGTGAATAACAAAACATATATTTTTTACACGATTTAAAAGGGTGAATTTTTTTGAAAGGTGTTTTGGAATGTCAATCCATAAAAGTCTTTTAATGTAGGTCAAACCTCAATGGATTTATAAACAAGTTATAAAATCTAATATGCATATAATACGACAAATATTTTTTTTGTTTTCTTTTAGAAATAGAGATATGTGAAAGTAAAATACGTGTATGAATATACCAAAATGACAACATTGATTACCAAAACTTACATGAATACCAACTAGATGCAAAAATATCTGACATGTGAGAGGCTTGGCCAAAATGCATGGAAATTAAAATGTTTCTTTAATAGCATGAACATGAAGATGAAAATAACTACAACAATCATAAGTATAAAAACCCTAGGTTGCCATATTTATGGTATGCCTCACAAATCAAAAGACTAACATGCTTTCTTGGAAGGCAACTATAAAAGATTACCATTCTTTGTACTTAACATAAATAAAATCTAAAGAAAATTAAATGTCTCTTTCATGCATTTGTTTTTTTTAAATAGAAAATTTAAACTTCTAGCTCTTTTTTTAAAAAATAAAATAAAAGGCATGCAAAAACCTAATCTCCTGATGAAAAATTAAAATAAGCTCAAAATAAACCAAACTTGAAGTTCCAATCCATGCATTTTTCTATAAAAAAAACCACACATATTTAGCTACCATTTTTTATATTTTTGTGATCCTAAATATATAATATCTAAATTTAACCTAAATAAATAAACTAAAACACACCATTTTATTTTCATTCATGCATTTTGTAAGAAAACCTAAAACACCTGGCTACTCTTATATTTTTATATTTTTGTGATTAAAGGCATATAATATTTAGATTAAATCTAAGTAAAGCCTAAAAACACAATCTTGAGCTTCTTTTCATGTATTTTATAAATAAAAAGTACATAAAACATCATTTTGCACTTACAAACCCTAAAAACAAGAGGGAAGAGGGGTTGTGGCTTATTACCTCAAGGGAGGTTCTAGCTAAGCAAAGAGGAGTTGTGGTTGCTCCTGGTGGCAATGACGATTGTTGGCCGATAACGGAGAAGTATTTTGGGTGGTTTTCTCTTTCTAGATTAGGATTTCTTCTTTCTCTTCGGTTTGTGTTTCCCTTTTCTCTTCCATTTCTTCCTCTTTTACCCTTTTCTTCCCTTTGAAACCAGTTTAATAACCCAAAAATCAACATCTTTTTCTTCCTCAATATTCGAGTTTTTGGTGCTTTCGATTTGGTTCTCTTTTTTTTTTATCTCTCTCCTCAGTTCCCTTTACCCTTTCGACACATTGGTATAAGCTCAAACCTTGTTTTTCCATAATCTCTCTCTAAGTTTACTCTTCTACTTTCTTGCCAAGCCCCTCTATTTATAAGAAGGAAGGCAAGTCATGAAACCTTTCTAGGTGGAACAATCCTATTCGTTGATCTGATTAGGTCAATCTTGACCATTCACCATTATTGTATACTTTGTACATATTGTTTAGGTTGACTACTCTAGCATGTGTTTTCAACCATCTTAAGAGGCAATGTAGAAGGTTTTTGGTTGAAGATGAAGTACAAATACAAAAAGAGAGGGTGTGTCTCTTAACATTTAATGGCCATATAAGAGAGAGAAAATTGTTCCAGAAGTCTTTCCAAAATAGCTACAAAAAAAAAACGAAAATAAAGGGTGTACAAGCTGCATACACCAGGGGTTGAGGACAACCTCTCACAATGCTCAAAACAACAACCATTTTGGTTCATATATTTCTTAAGTAACAATGTAGTATGCCATTTCACTTATGCTTTTTTTTTTCTCTCTCCAAATTTCAATTTGTCCTAGTACTTCTATTCCTTTATGTTCAGTCAATTTTGATTTTTCTCTCCAAGATTTCTTTCAATAATGCCTTTGAGGACATTTAAAATTGTCCTATGTTGTTGCCACCTTTTACACTTTGTTCATTGGATTTCCAATTTTTGTATTTTCGGTCAAATTAATCCAAAAACTCATTTTTTTTCAATTAAACTCCTAATTGAATTACCAGGATCTCTAAATTCTAATGCCTATTCCATTTTAATTCTTACTCCTTTAATTCTTCTATTTTTAGTCAAATTAACTTTAAATTTTATTTTGCTTTTCAATCAAGCCCTTGATTGAATGAATGAGACCTTCAAGCTTTTCCATCTCTTTTATTTTGGTTCTTCGTCCTTTAATTCATGCCAATTTTGCCATTTTTTCTCTAAATTCCAATTTTCCTCCTCAATTAGGTACTCAATTGAATGAATTAGACCTTCAAACTTTTCCATCTTTTTAATTTGGTCCTTGGTCCTTTAATTCATGCCAATTTAGCCATTTTTCCTCTAAAGTCTAATTTTCTCCTCAATTGAATGAATTAGACTTTCAAACTTTGCCATCTTTTCTATTTGGTCTTTCATTCAATTATAACCAATTTCAACCTTTTTTCCTTCTAATTTCCCTTTAATTAAACCCTAAGTTGCATGCCTATATAATTCTCTAATAAGTAGCGTTGTCGGATTGTAACACAAACTGCATTTTATTTTTGAAACCATTTCTTTTAAGATTTTATTTTTCTAGAAATGTTTTCTTTGAAAATGATTTTTTTTAAAATGGTTATTGAATATATTTTTTTCTGAAAATTTCAAGAGAGGTAAAAATTGGGTTATGATAGATTACACGACTTTTTATAACTAAAGAAAAATAGGACTTGATAACTTGCAAGAGTTTTTTGCACAACATATTGAACATGGGTTTGTAGATGAACTCCCTAGATAACCAAAGCTATCAATTTCATTTTGTTTCAGCCAGAATGATTGGTATGCCTTATGCCATTTTAAAAAATGAAAAAAAAAGAGAAATAAATTTCATCTCGCTCAAGATATTGAGTCATTTTGGATTTCTCATCTAAATTTTGATTGGGATGTTCCGAGTTTACTTTATCCATTATGTTCCAAATAAAGAAAAATTACCAAATTTATTTATGTTCTATGAAGAAGTTGTTAGCTTTGTGTCTGGAGAATAACAAGTTTACATGAACGATACCAACCAAGTATGGTTTTAAAGTAATTTTTTCTAGGAGCAATTCATCCTCATTGGAGAGGCTATTATTAGGTGGGAACTACTTGTTTGGTCCAATTCCAGGTGTTATGATGGGTTTAAAAGGGTTCTGCTAATGTGAATTTTGGTGGATAATTGTTTTATAGGTGACCTCATACCTTTTTTTTTTTGTTAGGGTAGGAATAAGAAATCATTAGTGGATTGTAAGAAGAGATCCGGGTATGTGATTCCTTAGATTAGAACACCAAACTAACCAGAATTGTATAATAATATGGTATTTTTCTTTAAAGTTTTGTCTCTATTTTTCTTGTTTTTATTTAAATACTATTGTCTCTTCTGAAAACAAAGATTTAAATATCCACCCAAGCTTTTTCTAAAACCCAGTCTTAATATGCCTTTGTCATTTGTCTATTATCCAATAAAAATATAAAGAAGGAAGGTATAATTAAAGAATTATTATATTAGACTCACATGTATTTATCAATCTTGAAAAATACTAAATTCTCATAGTTGTTATAAGATACTAAATTCTCATAGTTGTTTTATATTTCAAATCAGAATAATTATATTATGAAAAATGAATGATAGAAAAATATTAATTTGGATAATTAAAGGGCTTAAATTGAGGAATGTTTGATAATTGAAAGATACATTGATTTTAGTTTAGGGATTTAATTGAGAATTTATGAAAAAGTTAGGAACTAATATGAGATTTCTCTTAAAAATACATAGGGAAGAAACATACAAGTGGTGTCCATACAACTCACTAATACGAACCCAAAGAGTAAGAACCCTAAAACCCACAAACAAGATAGAAAAAAATTCAAGAAAGCTAAAATCAGATTGATAAAAAAAAACCTTGACATAATGATTTCTTGAACCAAGAAACCAAATTTATTAGAAGAAAAACCACAACTCGTTGATTATAAAGAACCAAGAACTGAAAGTATAAGAAAGAATGCCATAAAAACAATTAATCTTTGATAAATCCTAAAGAGTTCAATGAAGAACCAAGCGTATAAGTGACCTTGCTACACACAAAATATTATTTTGAATTAATAATCGATCTAAAAAAAAAACCTCAAATATAAGCTAAATAACCATATTTATACTAGGTAAAATGTTTGAAACAAGTCTGGAAAAATACTAAAAGAGTACTAATCCAAATAGGAAAACAAATCTTAAACCACATAGAAAAATAATGTAAATTCCGCATAGTCTCTTCTAGACCTTATTGCAAGGTATTTCCAATTTAACTCTATAGAAAAAAAAAGCCCTTCAAAATCTTCTGGTAAAATTTTAGCCCGAGTCAATGTTTAGATAAACAATTATGTTTGTTAGGGTAAATGATACAATCCAAGCAAGGTCAGATTTAAATTTTGGCGTAAAATTTCCTACTGTCTAGTTTGATGCTATTGAGCATAACTCTAAATCTGACAATTGGATCGAGCTGAAACTTTACAAAAAGATTCCAGAGGTATTTGTCTATGTTGAGGTAAACTTTCAGGTGAATCGGAGTTCGGTAAGAACATGCAATATAGGTCAGAACAGGCTATATGAATTTTGTTATTTACTTCCTTTTGACTTGTGAACTTTCTATTTGGCAAAGATTCTTTTTCTACAAGGATGTGACAGCTTGTTTTGGGAATCTTTTAATTCTACAAGGATTTTTAATGGGTTGCAACATAGTTTCCAAGTGTGACAAGGATTCATTAATATTTTAGAATCCTTTTTTTACAATGACTCTTTATTCATCCTAGCTACACAAGGAAAGAAGGGTAGATGATATTTAATGACATCTTAGTTTTTAGGATCATTAGGCAGATAAAGATTTAGGACTTATGGGCTTTATCTTTTATTTTTGTTAGCTACAACCCAAGGCTTGCTTGGGCTTAATTAATACTTTATTTTCAGTTAAGATCCAAAACTTGTTTGGATCAGGTTATAGGCCTTTTAGTTTAGGGTTTTTGGATCAATTTTGTAAGTCGGCTAAATCAGTCTACTAGGGTGATCCATTAGGGTTAATTTTTCAAGAACTATTTAAACTTATGTAACCTAAATTTCGGCAGCCATTGATGAATATTACTTCTGAATTTTTTAGTTTTAACGTGTGAAAGTGATTCTTGCATTCTTCAGTTCTTGAACGAACTGAATCTGACTTATAAAAAATTAACTTGCTTCGTGGCGTCATTCTACTTCATTCCAATAGTGTTGGTGCTTTGGAGTCGGTTTCCATAATGTCACACTTCTATCAGACTTATTTTGGCTTTCCGGGATCAAATCTTATCTTGATTGTGGGTTGCGTGATCATGTGATCACAAGGTTCGCATAGTAAAACTACGTATTAAAAAAATTAAGCCAAAAAACAGTCTTTCTTTTTGTCCAACCCTTGCATGGATCGCATTAATCAAGACTTGATCACCCTTTATTGGAATCTTAAAGCTTGACTTCCTCTATTTATAATCATATTATATACCTTATTATTGATATGACACCTCACATTTGAGTGGAGACTTCTTTCTTGGTCTTAGATTGTTCAACATTTACACCCACATTTGATTTGGATAAAAAGTCTCTGATCTTAGTCTTGTCATGCACTGCCCTTTCACTTAAGTTGTTATTCCACTTTTATAGTCATATGCACTATGTCTTCTAACTCCATATAATGTTGCAACTCTACTACCATTCGTTATGTCACAGTTCAACGCATTCAAAAACCTAGCCATAGTAGTTTTCATATCCTCCACTACATTCACCTAAATTATATTGACTTCCATCTCTTTATGATAATCTTATACACTTTTAGACTATCAAATCTAATATAAATCTTAATAACAATGTCCCAAAAAAAATCTCTTCCTTATGATTGCCTTCATCTCATCCTAAGTGTCAATAGGCCTCTTATGGTTTCTTCTCATACTTAAAAAAATTGATCTCATTAAATTATAGCATAATGGTTAAATTCAATAACACCATGCTTTACTTTTTTCTCTTTCGAATAGTGGTGACAATCGAAGATCAACTCAACCTTTTTCTATCACTCTAAATATGTCTCAGGATCATTCCTCCCCTAATATTTTAGGAATTTTTCATCTTTATACTTTCCAAGTTTTTATCCAAGCTATCACGATACCCAAAATCTTTTCTTACACCCCTATGGCCGAAGTCTTCATCTTGCTGAAATCCCCCATCTCTTTGATTTCTAGGTTGCTGAAATTTGTCACCTTGGCCAATTGATGCATGGTCAAGATCTTCAGGTTCTTCATCTTTATTATTGTTAAACTCATCTAAAGATAGCACGTCTTTCTGGCCTTTTAACATTAGAACCCCTTCAGACTAACCCCTCTCACAAACTAGTATTCATGACCTCCTGTCTTTCTATTCTATCAAAAACCTCACCAAACCTCACATTCATTCTCTCAAATTGTTGTTGTATAGCCTATAACAAAAGGAACATGTTTTCGTCCTTCGTAAGTGATGATCCATGTTTAGAAGACATCGTTAAAATCTAAAATTTTATCTTAGTAGTTAAAATAATATACCCCCACACTTCCTCATGTATTTACACTCAATATGATGTCAATCCACTCGTATTTCACTCAATTATGGCTTTTCATGATAATATGCTCACCTTTTTGTCTTTTACCACTCACGCTCTCCTTTTTAGTTTTTTTAGGGAACCAATCACAAACAATAAAAAATCACAGCTTTGTAATGTCTAACCAAATATTCTCAAGACACAAGCAATCGAGAAAAATGAAAATGACAACAAAATGAATTACAAAACCAAAACGAGAGCAAAATGGAAACCAATAAGAAAAATAACAAACACAAAAACAAATGATATGAACCCCTATGATCACATGGTTCGCCTCAGTTAGTATCAAAGCCCAACTCCATTTATCAAGTTATATCCTCCTATAATTTTTTTTTCTTGTTCCACGTGTTGAAACTTATTATTTCCAATCTTCATCTATCCTCTTGAATGTTGACAACTACTCATGAACAATGTTATTTTATTTTGTTACTATCACTACACATATCAGTAACATAAAAGGTAAAAAAGAAGAAGAAATTTGTTCAAACAAAGACGTTATATATTTTACCGTAAAAAATAAAAAAAGGTCTAATTGGATCAAACCTCATCATAATTATATGGAGTCTAATCACACTATATATCAAATTTGAGGTCACTCAGATATCATTTGGTTTAGTTTCAAGATTTGTGTTTAGTTTGCATAAAACAAGCTAATTTGCGTTAACTATTAAAACTTTCTTTGCTAATTTAAATTGATTTGGGCAGTGCCGTGGCATGCACGACATTGAATGATGGAGTTGCCTCCTGAAATTTAAGGGATTCGGGGGGGGGGGGGGGTTTAATTATAAAATTATAATTTTTGAAGAAGTCGCCACCTAGTATCATGATCATTAGAAAACCTATAATATGTGAGAGTCTGGGTAAGGAAACTAGTTATACAAGGAAGACACATCACCCCCAGTGCACCCTACCTATGATAAGCTGCATTATTGATTGATTGTTTTTCTAGGTCATGTTTCAATTCATTGGTCTATCTAAGATTCAAGGAAGGTCTCCCTTCGTGAAGAAATTTATGCCTTAAATCCTGACCGTTCTAGGACCCAAATGTTAATGTCTCTCTTATTACTACTTTGTATCTTTAATATCTGAGGATATACTATACAGTGTAATTTTATATCCTCAAATAATAAAGTCTACAACTAATTCCTAGTATTTATTGCTATCAATTCTTTTAATTTAATACCAGGAGTAAGTCTTTATTGTTTGATCTTTTCCAAAGAGCTTGGAGGGTTAATAACATGGAATCTTAATTTGATAGTTAGCTGGTTGTATTGGTTCCCCTATCGAATCTAGTGAGGTCTCAGTTTTCTGTTCGGTGGCTAGCTTGTAGCCATCTGTTGTTTTATGTTTCTGTTCTCATTGTAAATCTAGGGTATGCCCCTTATAATCTTTGTATCTTCTTCTTTTAATACATACGTCAACTTACCAAAAAAATTTTTAATACCAGGAGTATGTATTAAGTTGTAAAATTCATACTCTGAATATTAATAAAACAAATTAAATTTTGTGATATTTTTAGAATTTTGGCCAAATCCTAAATGATAATCACAAATCAGTTACAATATCCATTTTGGTATATAAAAATGCATGAAAAAACTTTAGAATTTGGCAATATGCACTAAAATAAAATATATTTTTGTATTTTTTGAAGTGAGGAATTTTTTGAAATTTCTTATACAAATCATGTATTTTTAATACCGGGTCTATATCTTATTATTAAGTCTATAACCTAATATTAAGTGAAATTTTTGAAGAAAAAAATATTTTTGTATAAGGGATTTTTTTAATTTTTTAAAAAAGTTGGGAGAAAAATGGAGTATTTTTAATACTGGGTCTGTATCTTAGAATGTAAATCTATAACTTGATATTAGACAAATTATTGGGAAAATACACGATGGAGCCATAAATAATTTTAAAATGGTCCGTAAAGTATTTTAGAATTCTTTGAAAATTTTTTAAGGTATGTTTGACTAGACCCTAAAATAGAAGCAACCTAAAGCTACTGGAAAAGACTATAGGATATGTTTGTCAAACATATTCTTAACTTAAAATTAAATGCGTTAAAAATATCTAAGATAATATTTAACAAACATATCTAGCTGAAAAATAACACTTTTCTTTAAGTAAAATTAGGACAAGCTAAACGTGCTTTAGATTTAGGTTGGTTGGGCATGGCCCAACAACATACATAGGTTGGGCATGGCCCAACAACATAGGCTGAGTTTATTAAGCAAGGGGCAAGTCCATGCACGTGGGATGGCCTATGACCAACCCAACTTGATTTGTTAGGCCAATAGATGGACCAACATGCTTCTCTTTTGTTTTTTTTTGTATATGAGGGCTGGATTCATCATAGCAATTCGGCGGAATGGAGGTTCGGCCCCTTTCATTTCCACTACTGGCTCAGACATGGTGGAAAATTTCTAGTAAGAACAATTGCCAACATAGGAATTAATTAATTCTCCATGTAATTTCATGCACAACACCTATGAGGGAGGAAGGGGAGAAGAAGTTATATGGCCAAAGATTGATAGCTTGCTTCTGGAGGAGGAGCTGGCGGCTGGCACTGCTGATCAGAGGAGATGCACGCTGCTATGCTAGCGGCTGCGCCACTGCTGGAGCAAGTTGATGTTGTTGCACTAGGGATGATGAAGCTTTGCTGCTGATGTGACTAGGAAGAACCACCTCTGCTACTGCTGTAGGAGGACGATCTGTCAAGAGCTCACTACTGGTGTTATGTTGTTGCTGGTGTGGAGGAGCTGCCAGCATGGAGAGGCTGGGCATTGCCACTGGAGTTCACGTTACTAAGTAGAGAAG
>Ga0307513_10009237_pt1 | contig 12480 bp, 13 predicted proteins | sample 15_EM_MG_FD_202174 | JGI IMG/M metagenome (GOLD analysis project Ga0307513, IMG submission 202174) | Populus trichocarpa ectomycorrhiza microbial communities from riparian zone in the Pacific Northwest, United States - 15_EM | ecosystem: Host-associated > Plants > Roots > Unclassified | place... | reverse complement strand
AATGATAAATTAGTCATTTGTAAAGAATATCCTATCGTTTAAATAAAACTTTAAAAATTAAAGCCATGTGGTTGCTAATATATGGTACTGAAAGTTTATATGATCATTAATTTTAGGGCCTGTAAAATCAATTGAGGTGCACACACGGATATTTATATTATTATTAATAATAAAACACTTTAAAAATACCATCTAGGTAGTGGTCCAGTGGTAAAAGCTTGGAATCAAGAGGTTTGCTCCCTCTGTGGTCTCAGGTTCGAGCCTTGTGGTTGCTCATATGATGACCACTGGAGGCTTACATGGTCGTTAACTTTAGGGCCCGTGGGATTAGTCGAGGTGCGCGCAAGCTGGCCCGGACACCCACGTTAAACTAAAAAAATAAAATAATAATAATAATAATAAAACACTTTAAAAATTAAAGAAAAAAAAGTAAAAGGATAATTTATATGTGGCTATAGACATATTTGACTGAGCACGGACTTCAGTGAATTCAGTATTTTACTTAATAGATCTAATGGCCCATTCTTACACTGGCAAATCCCTGTGTTAGCTACTTCAACCTTTGCATAATAATAATAAAGAAAAAAACAAAACAAATAGCTAGTCCTTGCCTTCTCATTATCATCACTATCAGATCTCTAAATCCAACTCCCCATGTTATTTCTTCTTCCATTATCTAAAAAAAAAAAAAAAAAAACGCTTCCTTTTACTAGAGAAAATAGCAAATGAAGGTGTAGCTTTCACGGGCTTGAAAATGAATGCTGCAAGTAAACAAACGTCGCTGGATTAATTCTGTTGATTGGTAAGTTCAAATCTCTGCCCTCTTGTATGTCTCGCCCCTTTCTTATCCCGCCTGTGTATTTTGTTGTTATTTATTCCTTTTTTTTTATATGCACTTGTCTCATTCTTGCTCGTCTCTTTCAATACTTCCTCTTTGCCCCTTCCTTTTCCTTTCCTTTTCCTTTTGGGTTTCTGTTGTGATGCTTTGTTTTTAGGGACACTGTTATTAAATGGGTCATCGTCGTTTCCTATGGCTATGCGTTGTTGTTTGAGAGAGGCGTGCTGTTACCTGCCATAAATGGCATTGTTATAGCCTCAATAGTGTGTTACGTTTTCGAAATATAGGCTAATATTTTATGAATTGCTATCATTACATGCGAAGAATTGGCTGAGGACTGACATTTTTTTATTCTACTTCACCAGAAGAATTCCGAATTTCGCTGTTGGATTCTGGTCAAGATGTTGTGTGCATGCTCAGGAGAGCAATTCAAATTTGATGAACCACAGCAGTCACCGGAGTCTCTGGCAACGAGGGATTTCTCGGCGAGTGGGCTTTCGTCGAGGACAACAGGAGACTGGGAGTCTAAACTTGAGGATATTCAGGTGGATGAAGCTGAATCTACTCTCAAAGAGGCTCTCTCACTGAATTATGAGGTGTGTGTATTATAACTTTTAACACTAACCTCGACCAATAATACGAAATTGTTCTTTGAATATTTTCATCTTTGAATGTGATACAGGAAGCTAGGGCATTGTTAGGGAGACTTGAATATCAGAGAGGGAATCTTGGGGCAGCCCTTCAGGTATTCCAGGGTATTGACATTAAAGTTTTAACCCCCAAAATGATCAAGGCTATTGTTGAAAGAATTCACTATAGAAAGCCACGGTCCAAAGGTGAAATTGGGCCTCCAAGTGTGATGTCTATGCATTCAGTGAGTCTACTTGTTGAAGCAATCTTGCTTAAAGCAAAATCACTCGAGGAACTTGGGCATCACATAGGTATAATTTTTATTTTTATTTTCATTCTTAATCTTTTTAGCTTGCTACTGCTATATCTCGAATGGGGAAATTGGATGGGCTTTTGTAGAATTCGAAATTCAAACGATATTAATGGACTTTAGTTTTCTCGAAAATGCATTCTGTCCCCGCTCATTACTATTCCATCTTCTTTTGACCAAAGATGTCTAGTTATGCAATTTGAATTATGGGATGCTTTTTCTTTATAAAACTTGGTTTTTGGCATAAAACATGTCTTGAACCCACATAGGACTTCACTGGCTTGATATTGATGGATCTTTTTTGAATTTGCAATTCAAAATCTCAAATGTTTCTGATGCTTGTTCCATGCATTAGAGGCTGCAAAGGAATGCAGAATTATTTTGAACATAGTTGAATCAGCTCTACCTAATGGCATGCCTGAAGGCATTGGTGAAGACTGCAAACTGGAGGAGATGTTTCACAAAGCATTAGAGTTGCTACCCGCTCTGTGGACAAAGGCAGGCTTGCTTGACGAAGCTATCGCTTCTTACCGTAAGGCTCTTGTCAGGCCATGGAATTTGGACCCACAGAATTTGGCTGGTGTGCAAAAGGAATTAGCTTCTATGTTACTTTATAGTGCTGTTGAAGCAAGGCATCCCCTTCCAGCTAGCCCCCAGAGTAACATAGAGGAAGCAATCCTCTTGTTGTTAGTACTCATGAGTAAGGTGGCTCGTGGGGAAATAAAGTGGGATGAAGAAATCATGGACCATCTGACTTATGCACTCTCAATTGTGGGGCAGTTTGAGTTATTAGCTGAGCATGTGGAGCAGGCCCTTCCAGGTGTCTATACCCGAGCTGAGAGATGGTATCTTCTTGCACTTTGTTACAGTGCTGCAGGTCAGAACGAAGCAGCCTTGAACCTGTTAAAGAAAGTTTCTGGTTGTTCAGAATCAAAGAACAAACCTCATATCCCTTCCTTTTTGTTGGGAGCGAAGTTGTGTTCCCAAGACCCAATGCATGCTCAAGAAGGTATCAATTTTGCTCGTAAGGTGCTTGATTTGGCTGATCATCAGAATCAACATTTCATTGGTCAGGCACACAAGTGCCTTGGTATTTGCTATGGGAATGCGGCAAGAGTTTCCTTGTCTGATTCTGAAAGATTTCTCTTACATAAAGAGTCTGTGAACTCTCTCAATAATGCAGCATTAAATAGGAATGAGGATCCAGAAGTGATGTATAGCCTTGGGCTGGAAAACATGCTGCAAAGGAACCTGGGTGCTGCTTTTGACAATGCAATTGTGTGTTCTGAAATGATGGCTGGAAACACAGTGAAAGGTTGGAAGTTATTGGCCCTTGTCGTTTCTGCAGAGCAACGGTTCAGAGATGCTCAAACTGTTGTGGAGTTTGCTTTGGACGCGGCTGAGAGGATAGAGCAATTTGAACTTCTTAGATTGAAGGCTGTCCTACAAATTGCTCAGGAACAGCCCAAGCAAGCAATAGAAACATATAGAATATTGCTGTCTCTTATCCAAGCACAACGGGATATCCAAGCCAAGAACCCTGAGCAAGCACATATCTTGAAGTCTGAGGTGTCTTCTTATATGCCTTGTCATCTCTCTTGTATGAAGTCATTAATCAGGTTAAAGATTAACTTGGAGGAATTTAAGAAACATAAATGTCTCAAATTTAGCATCGTATACCAAGTGTTGGATAAACATAGTTTGTACCACAAATCAAAACTTGGAAGATTTATCTCATGTCATTTTGACATCAACTTCACTAGTTCCAAAGACGCTAGAATCTTAGGTAACTAAGTATTCAACTCTGGAGGAAAATGTGCTGAATGATATCCTCCTTGCAGGTACTTGCAGAAAGAAACTTGGAACTGGCAGCATGGCAAGATTTGGCAGACATTTACACAAAAATTGGCTCATGGGGCGATGCCAAAATTTGTGTGGACAAAGCAAAGTTGATGGAGCTTCACTCTCCTAGAAGTTGGCACTCGACAGGTTGTTTACTGCCTCTGTAAATTAGTCCGATAAAGGACAACTTTCTGTACCCGTCTGCCAACAGTAAGAATGTCTTTAGGCATGGTAGCTTAAAAAAATGAATTCTCATGATTTTGCAGGAATGTTGTTTGAATCTCAATCACTGCACAAAGAAGCCCTCGTTTCTTTTTTGGTTTCATTGTCAGTGGAACCAGATTATGTTCCAAGTATTGTTGCAACTGCAGAAGTATTGATGAAGCTGGGTACCCAGTCACTTCCCATTGCGAGAAGCTTTTTAATGCATGCGTTGAGATTGGACCCCACAAATCACGAAGCATGGTTAAATCTTGGTTTGATTTCAAAAATGGAAGGCTCTCTAAAACAAGCGGCAGAATTTTTTCAAGCGGCACATGAACTCAAGTTGTCAGCTCCCATTCAGAGCTCTATGTGATGGCGATTCAAAAATTTATTTTATGCAGAGGTATCTGGACAAGGGCACCATGACCACACGACTATCGCCTAGTGCTCATTCCACTCGTAGTTTAGTTATCAACCCATCTGATTAAATTGTATAGGAATCCTGCTGTATCCTTGAGGTTGAGGGGCTATGTTTATAGCGAAGTGTATTTAACAATGACTTCTCCAAGTGGACCTGAGGAATGAGGATAATGGCTAAAAATTGCCCCTGAATTTGATCAAATTAACCTCTTACAATAAATTGGGCTAAGTCAACCCTTGGTGCTTCTACAAGGATGGCGGGCAATTTGGCGATTTTTAACTGGGGATAAATCAGTCAGAAAATTTTAAAACTCGCCTTAGGTTGACGGAATTAACCTCTTACAATAAATTGGGCTAAGTCATCTTACCTGTTGCACAAATAGTTCTTTGGTTGCTCCGCTTTCTTTGCATTTTTTTTTCCATTAAGAAAACCGCGGATTAATACGCGAGAGAAAATTAAAAAGTTCTCTCTTAAATAAAACTAAATTCAAGGACATTATCGTATTCATAGTAAAATAGAAGCACTAGATTGTGGCGATGACAGCTGAGTTAGGTGTTTCGATTAAAGAGAATCAGCATTCCTTATCATTTAGGGGCTGTCAGGTATGTGATCTGTGTTTTTTCTTGATTTCTGAGGGAGTTGGATTCTTTATTGTTAGGGGATGTGTATGGCCTGTCAGGTATGCTTTTTTCAGTTGTAATTTGTGGCTTCCTGATTTCTAAGAGTTACATCTTGATTACTAGGGGATGAATGTTGTGTATGAATGCATGCATCTACATTGTTTTCTAGGTTGATGCTTCATATATTGGCATAAGACTCGGACCATGTAAAAGACTCGTCATTTCTCAGAGGAAGAACAATTGCCCATCATCGATGATGGTAGGAGGAACCCCAGTACCGTTGCGTATTTCTGATCCCCAATGCCTATGGAGATCATCCAGTTAGGAGCTGGTGAGATTTCTCTAAGTTTCAACGAGATTTGTGTTGAGAGATGAGAATGATCAAATGTTCAAAACTGAGAGCCGTGTTAATTCATTTCGCAGCATGTAGGCCATAAGGTCCAAGAAAGCATCAGGAAGGATAGTTACTTACCCTGCTGGATTGAATTCTAGGGCCGTCGTTGAATTGGACATCTGCAGGCCTGTACTGACTGGGAGAGCTATTGATCTTTGGGAGAAGGCGTTATGTTAGGTGATCGGTAGAAATTTAAAAGAACGTACAGGTTGGTTGTGTCATGCTATGTAAACAATTAATGACAAACTAACCGCGCAAACTAGTAAATACTAGACAGTGGTGGGTTAAATTTTTTATAAGTGAAAAAAAAAATTTTAGACAATAATAAACTCAGATTAATTCAATTAACAGACGTCTTGAAATATAAGATTTATATAACTGTAAAAAAAAATTAAAAAACTCAAGGTCTATAAACTTAATATTAAAAGATAAAATTAAAAAAAAAACTAAAATAAACATGGGTTATCTCGACTAAACCGCAATCATTATATAAGATTAGAAAAAAATACTAGATTAAAAAAAAACATGAAAAAAAAGCCCAAGTTAAATAAAAAAACGCTAAAAAAAACATAAATTAATTTAGGTTAACTTGACTAACTCACACTCGAAAAAAATTAAAAAAATTACAAAGGGGTTAATAGTGTAATGTCAAATGATGGAATCATTAAAGAAATCAATTTCATAAAAAAAATGTTGAGAAAAAAAACTCGAGTAAACCTAAATTAACTCAACTAATCCATCACCCGTGATAAAAGATCGAGTTAAACTAAAAACAAAGCATGTGGAACAAATAACAAAACTAAGAATCAATATCCAGAACTATAACATTGTCAGAAAGCAAAAATGTAATCAATAGAAATAATTGGTAACTGAGAAGATTTCATAAAACTGCAGGTTCCAGTGTGCAGTTATAGATTAAGGATTTCTTAGACACAAGCAAACATCAAAATCAGAAATGCTAAAACCTAAGGCTTTTAACAAGTCTATATTACACCATCTATTCTGAGAATTGTCTTCATAAACTGACCATAACTGATATTTGTATAAATGAATGATGCATGCCACGAAAACAAAATTCCGTCTACACAAGTAAAAGTCCAAACTTATAAGAACTCATTCACAAAAATCTCCCTTCAATCCTAACAAGTTAGATCTGACTTACTTACAATAAGAACTGCAGCTGCATTAAGGACAGGTTTCAACTTCAACTCATCTGCCACTGCATCAATATCACCAACCAAGAAGAGGGTCAGGCTTTCATGTTATTTTTGTTCTCTTGATAAAATGATATCAAATGGGTTCAGAGCCCATATCAAGATTCCATATCAAAGTGCAAGTGCATTTTGGCAATGAATTAGAAGACAGTGGCATTTTAAGAGGTAACATTAGATTCCTAAATGGCCCTCTTAAGGGTTTTTGAAATTTAGCTCCTGTTTGTGAGTGCAGCTCAAAAAGAGGTTTCTGAAAATTCAAATATTTTATTTTGCTTGTGTTTTCGAATTGTTTTAATGTGTTGATGTCAAAAATAAATTTTAAAAAATAAAAAAAATATATTATTTTGATGCATTTCTAAGAAAAAACACTTTGAAAAGCAATCGGAACCACATTCTCAAACACCCCTTTAATTGCTATTGCACTACTGTCATTTATTACAACCAACCAAGAAAACAAAAGGCATTTCAAACTTAAAACCTTTAGAACTGGTTCGCCTTTGTTAGAGTTTGCAGATTGCTTTGCCATCCCCTGTAGCTGTGCGCAGGCAGCTCTCCCTGCTGCAGACTTTTCGAATTGCTCTTGCCTGCAAGTAAGATAATAATCTAAATGTTATAAACAAGAAAAGAAACCCTTCCACGATCATTTAAAATACTTAGGGTTTCATTTCTCAGTGAGATTATCATCATTGTTTTTCAGCTTGCCTTTCAGCTGTCTCGATCATCATAACATCCTAGCCAAAAACTCCTACTCTCATGTGCCAACAAGCAATTGAAAGCAAAAATAGCCTAGGGTAGTCCGTAATTTATGCCAACAGCACTTCTTTTTTTATTTTTGGCAAAAAAAACCCCTCGGTCCTCGAATCCGTAAGAAAATTCACAATCCTAAAACACAACCACCCATTGTATCAAAACCACCTGACATAGAGTTAAGTTCGGAATTTGAAAACAGGGAACGGTAGCAATTATAGCACTATAAGCATTACGTCACAGGAAAACTCTGAATTAGAATTAATAGCCCCTTGCAAATAGAAAATCAATTAAAGCATACAAATTAAAATTACATAGAAAATCCTAAATAATGGACTCCAAATAAAAAAAGGGCCAGCCAAATTTTAAAAAACTCATTCATTGAAACAAGAGAAAAAGAATGGAGTCCACAATCCAATGAATAATACCAAACAGTATCTATTCAATAGGATCAGTTGAGATTACCGTTTCTGGGCAGCTTCAGCCGCTTTAGCACGAGCTTCTGCGGAGGCCAGTCTCTCTTCTTCTCTTCTCTGTTGCTTTCTTCCCCCGTCAAAGCAAACGAAGCACGATAGCCCCATTTCTCTCCCCTCTACCCCTCACACTCTCTCTCTCTCTCTCTCTCTCTCTCTGCCGAACCCAATCTATTGTTACAGTTTTGAATTTCGATCACTTGTATATTTATTTTTGCTGCTGCATTTGCTTATATGGCGGATGAGCTTTCACGGTCAACCGCGTGCCGCGTTATTAACAAGTATCTCCTTGTCTTTGCATATATTTGTCAGGTGCATTTACACGTGTGGGAAACGGACTTTCCACGCCATTGTCTTAACTTAGCCCAAAGGCCAAAACCCAGCGTTAGCCCATTAATTTCATACCAAAACGGTGCGTTTTTGTGGCCATCCAAAATAACTAAACAAATAAGCAGAGGCAAGGGAGCCGGAGGAATCGAAAATTCGGAATCGAAAAGAGAGCGAAATCGAGACGATTATCGAAAGCAATGAGCAGCGATTTTCTACCGTTAGAGACTCTCTCTCCAATAGAAACCCTAGAAATCGAGAACGGTCTCTCACTAGTTCCGCGTGTGAAGCTCAATTTCACAGTCCACCCTTCACTTCCGTCATCAGCTACAAAACCAATCGATGAATGGAAGCTAAAGCGATCACTCATCGAGTTTGCAAAGACCTCTCTATCTGTCACCATCCCTGAAGATGACCTCGAGATCAGACGGTTCAAGGATGTCAAGAAGCGAAAGCGCGATGATCCTGTAGCTCATGGTAGCCTCAGCATTCGTGACCTAGGGTTTTTAAATAGTAAAAAGAGAAATGAAGAGGAAAGTGAGGATTTGAAGATTTTGGGGAAGAAGTTTCGAGATTGGAGAGATACTGTTGTAGAAAAAATGGATCAAATGGAGGTGAATTTACAAGGGGAGAAGTATAGGCTTAGTGTGGCTGTACCGGAGTCTGATGATTTTGAAGGAATGAAGAAATTGTGGGAGGAATTTTATGCTTTTGCAAATAAAGGTCCGTGAATCTTGAACATATATATATGGTGTTTGCTGTTCTCTTGAAGCTGTGAGCTTTACAACTTTTAGTGCCATATCTTCCGAAACCATCTTGTGTTTGTGAGTTAATAATGTGTGTTAGTGTTTGTTTTGGTAGGGTATGTAAGAGGAGGGAAACAGGAGCCGGATACGATTGTAATGAAAGGAGTTCCTTCGCGGTGGGTTGCGGAGCCTAGGGTTTCGTCAAAGCCTTCGATGTTAGTTACGCACACAGTTTTTTCTACATTTGGGAAGATAAGGTAGTGTGATTTTCAATTGTGCAGTTTTATGATGATTTACTCGAGGCTTAATGTAGTCTTTGTTTGTAATACCTGGTGCTTTAGCATTGTTGTAGATTGGTAAAAGACAGAAAACTTGCTGCTGTAGTTTAGTAGTAGATAGCTAATACTGGTTTCTGAATTCAAGTTTTGATTTTCTGAGAGTTGGTCAGGAGAACTGCTTTGTTAAGTAGCAATGTTGGAGTTGGATTTAGCTGTCCTGGTTTGGGAAATTTAGGTGAATGAAGAAATGATTCCTTATTTGGTAATTCTCATGTTGCTAGCAGGACATATCCATCTTCTGTCTGATATCTAATGATCACTCACAATAGTCTCAGGCAAGCCACAGACTTTTATTTGCATTGAGATCGTTGGGTTCTCTCTTAAACGAGCCCTTCACATATTTTCAAAATAGGTCATAATGAAGAAGGTCTGGTAAACATCATTCTTTATAGGTTGATTTCGCAGTCAATCGCCCTGCAACTCGATCACAGTTTTGGGACCGGAACAGATATCTAATGACAAGAACTGGATGGTATTAGCTTACTTTCAAACTGAACTATGGAACTTGTTTTAGTTGTCGAGGTTGCAGGATGGGTAAATGGTTGAAGGGAATGGTGTGATTCATTAAGAATGTGAGGTTAACTTATACAACAACCTTGTTTACTGCACCAGAATTTGGTGCCAACATAGGTTCTATTACTCACCATGTTACTGCTAAATCTGAATAACAGGAGGAGTGGCTATAAATGTCAGGGTAGAAATGAAAAGTTCTGCCACATTACTTTCTTTTCATAGTGTATCCAGGATGCATGGTTTGGTTGAAATAAGGTTTTGAGGTTGTATCTCATGTGGATGGTTGACTTCATTTTTTACAATCGAAACTTGGAGAAAGAGTATTGTTGGAAGTTTATAAAACATCTACTTTGTATTTTATACTTGTTGAGCTTGTTAATAATTGAATTTGGATGATTGTTTCGTAAGATATTGCCTAGTTTATATTTTATACTTGTTGAGCTTGTTAATGATTGAATTTGGATGATTGTTTCGGTAAGATATTTCCTGATTGGAAAGTAAAGCATTATATTCTTACTGCTTCTTTGAACTCATCCAATAGGAATCTTAATGTTACTGAGGATGATGATCAAGATAAGGATGCAGATGAGAATGGCGGGGACATAATTTCAGGCCTCCACTGCAAGATTGTGGTTCAGTTTGAGAAACATAGGGACTTCTATAATGCTCTTAAGGTCTTATGTGGGCGCTCATTACAGAAGGTAGGAACTTGATCATCTCTGTGCTGTTCCTTTGAAGTCATATTTATTTGATCTTCTCTCTGACTTTAATATGCTCTGGTTCGCACCATACCTGTCACAACCCTAAAAGCAGGCACGTGACCGACACAAATGTCAAGGATAACTTGACTTTCACAAGCCTTAAAAAAACACACACTTGAACAATAAACTCGTTCTAAATAGATTTAAACATGTTATGTATAAGCTCAAAACCACACTGAATCTTTCACACAAAGGCCCTGAACCAATTGTAAACATGGAGCTCTAATATCAAGTTTACATGGGCCCTGAACCAATTCACAATATTTTTCCAAACTAGGGACCAAACTGTATTTTGTCATTGTCTTCTTGAAGATTCTGTGGACTTGACAGTAGCCTAACCCTTCTTTCTCTTTCTTCAATTTTCTTCCTATAACTTAACTACTCTCAAACCTAAATCAAACCTTAAAACACATGATACCCCTATTTTAATCAACCCCCATCAAACTAAAGACATTTATTATCAAATCATCACATTTAAATACAAATCCATATGCTCCTCCATCCAAATTATCCAAACTAAAGACATTCATAACCCACTCTTATTCAACTTTAAAACCCACCATGTCAAGAATCCACTATAAATTACAAAACTCAGCAAGCCGATTAGGTAAAGATGAAACCCAAAGTTGCCGTAAAAGTGGAATGAAGGTGGAAAAGGATACTTTGCCAATCTTTACAGTCAAATAATGGTTATATGATGCAGAAAAATTAAGCTTGTGATGAAGGGAGTGTCTGTCAGATGTGTGGGAATGAAGTGAAGTCCTTTTGCATGGGTGGAGAAAATGACACCTAGAAGCTCTATCAAATATGAAGAGTCATTTGGACCTGTGTAGTGTCTCACTTAATTTGATCATCTAAAATAAAGCCCAAATGACCAAAAGAAATAGAGAATTTTCTAAAACCAATTTTTTTTTCCTAGTTACAATACTTGTGATATTACAATTTTTTTAGAGCAAATTGTTGCACTTCAAGCTCCATCGGTGGACTTGTGGCATATATATTGCAATTGCAAAGCCACCAATACCAGTTGGAACTATACTTGCTAGATTTTGGAAAAGTGAACATTAAATCAGATAATTTGAGATGTTCTTATTGGCAAGTAACATGTCACACTTTTTTGTTCAGCAAGGATCACGATTGAAGGCTGATTATGAGGTCACCTGGGCCAAGGATGGCTTCTTCCGGAATTCAAGAAGTCAAGCACGAGAAAATAGTAGGGTGCCAGCAGCGGGAAGGGGGCACTACAGAAATGAAGCTCCCAGGCACGAACCTCACTTGTCTCAATTTACTGCTGATGACACACGCCGGAAGAGGTTCAAGGTCAGAATACATCCAACTCTGTTTTTGGCTATGTTATTGGTTCTCCAGAGTAAAATAATCTAATAAAGTAAAAGAAATCCTGTTTAAAGGTGTGTTTGTTTCCCGGAAAGTGGTTTCCGGAAAACTATTTTCCAAACTTTCCTACTTTCCTGTGTGTTTATTTGTTATTAGAAAAGTTGGTCAATAGAAAATACTTTCCGGTCAACGGAAAACACTTTCCAGTTAAAGGAAAATTTGGCTTGGTTTCCAGGAAAGTGTTTTCCTTTTATTTTGGGCGGAAAACACTTTCCGGAAGTTGTGAAAAATTTAGAAATGTTATATTATTTGCTGATTATATCAAATTTGGTCCTCAAACTTTTGATTGCTATATATATATATTTTGTTTTGAATATTGTTTTTTCAATTTCATCCCTTAAAATTTAATTTATATTTTTTTTTAATTTCATTCTCATTCAACTTTTTAATTTGTTAGATTTGTTCCTTATTATTTTAATTAACTTGAAAAAAATAAAACATTAATAAGTTATTTTCCAGTTCATTTTCCATGACATAATCAAACACTAGAAAATATTTTTCAATTTATTTTTTATTATACTTTTAAATACTGGAAAATAATTCATTTTTTAAAATTTATTTTTCTGGAATTTATTTTTTTAAAAAAATATTTTCCAGCAATAGAATATATTGCGTCACTGGCAAATATGCTAAAATTGACTTTTGATCATTGTATATTGCAATCAAAGTCAACATATCTACTCTAGTGACTTGCTTTATCTCGTGCA
>Ga0307513_10009236_pt1 | contig 12481 bp, 14 predicted proteins | sample 15_EM_MG_FD_202174 | JGI IMG/M metagenome (GOLD analysis project Ga0307513, IMG submission 202174) | Populus trichocarpa ectomycorrhiza microbial communities from riparian zone in the Pacific Northwest, United States - 15_EM | ecosystem: Host-associated > Plants > Roots > Unclassified | place... | reverse complement strand
GTCAATCAAATCGGACGATCTTGGTACTAAAACTTTTGGGGTTAAGAAGGTGCCGAAGAAAACCGCTGGCGAGGTCGAAGCCAGCACTAACCACACAAGCTGGTGGCCATTGGTGGGCCGCTCTTCAGCTTAAACACTCTCATAAAGGATCGGAGATACTCACGAAACACATGGGTATTTGCGGAAGTGCCAACGCGGTTTGCACGCAATATCTCGTCTTGGCGAAGTCCAGATCCAAAATGAAGTTTAATCCGTGCTGACTGGAAAAAGGAGAGCTGCAGAGGTAACATTTTACCCAGTTCCTAGTAATTCAATGTATATCGTAATAGTGCTCGAAAAACGCGGCAAAGAACAAGACGGGACAATTTTTGCAGAGATGAACGACATTGCGATAACTGCATTTGAAACTCCGTAGCATCCTTGAAGGAGTATTCCCTACGTTTCTATGGGCCCAGCCAGATTTGAATTAAAACATGCAAACACACAAGAATAGCCAGGTATATACCAAGTTTAAATCATGCCGATTCTACTTCAGATCCTTTGTAGTGGATGAGATTTGGGAAAGGTCCATGCAGATGCTGTCAAAACATTCTAGCACTTCCTGAAGGAAGATTACGGAGGAAGGACTCACGAATCTATACATAGATGACATCCTCATCCGCATGAAGCATTTCCCTGGGAGGGTCTTACGGTCTGGTGACATCCAGGCATCATAGAGAGGATGATCCCTTGGGATAGTCCTCTGCAACTGCTCGCGGACAATCTTCCATCCTAACCCATTGTAGTGGAGTCCGAGAACGCGTATAAGCTGTTGGAAGTGATTGTGAATGATGGTGTGGTACATCCGAGTGTAGACATCATCCAAAGTATCTGCGATAATCGAATGGCCTTCCATGAAATCGAAGTCGACTCCTGTTGTTGCCTTTAAAGTCTCTGTATGAACGCGCAGTCCACCAAAGTCCCTAACGATGAAGCCTTTCAATTCCTTGGTTTCGAAATCAAAGCGAGCCACGCAATTCTGCGGGTGGCATTCAAAAGCTACGCCGTTTTGAAGCATAGGAGGAAGAAAAGCCCGCAAAAATATGGAGACAAACCTGGGTCGATGTCAGAGAGAGTTCGCAAAAGAGAAGTGTTATTACTTCTCTAGCCAGTCCAAACGTTTGGTCTTCGTGTTAAGGTCAAACACACGCACAACAGCAGGTAGATTGCCATCTTTGCCGGTATGTCCACTTTCTACCAATGAGGTGCAGACAATCATTCTTTCGCTTCGATCTTCGCTACGATCCTCGTGACACTCTCGCACAATGGCTGCACAGTGCTTCGCGATCTCTCCGTTTGGATTAGAATGAACGACACTGGCGAGTTCTCTCGCTACAGTGAGGATATTTCGGTCCATCGTAAGAACAGGAACTACCTGCGATGAGAAGCGTGGACCAAGGTATGCCGATTCTGGTGAAATGGTTCGAACGGCAGATGTGAGCTTGACACCTACACCCAGCTTGAGATGCAACCCTTGGTATGCGTCAGGTATAATAACGGATCTGACGATGTCGTATATGTGGTGTTCGTGGGATAAAACAGAGTTACTTACCTGAGACTCTGTTGCGCAAGGATTGGGAGACTGTATTCTTCCGAATAGATTTGGGCATCGGGGAATTTGTGTTCAACGTGGGCCACTTGAAGTTCGTGGATTGGGATAACGACGCGTCCCTCTCCCACGACTAATTCCTTTCCAGCGTGGACAGACGCAGCCTTCAGGACGGACAACGTCAATCCCTCGAAATCGTGGGTAATTTTAAGGTTGTCCCGGGGAATAGAAACGAATCTCAGTCTAGGGTGAAGTAAATCATACTGACCAGGGGCGTAATCTGGAAGTGGCGGTAGGAACCAACGCGTTTTATGCATCTGACAGCCGAGAGTAATTGAGCCGATTCAAATATATCCCATTATTGCGAAACATACCGGATGCGTTGGATGGCCTTCAACGATGGATTGTTCCCATACAATACTAGGAGATGAAAAGCATGGTGCTCCGGGTGGGTGTTCATAGGAATATGCTGCGACATATTGGTCAAGCACGTCTGGCAGTCAGGCGCTGATAAGTACGAACCCTGCCATTTAATTGCACTGGAGAATTCCTGTGCGATATCACCTTGAACCGTTTTGTCGACATTGTGGCTGATGGCAAACTTGTTCCATATTGAGAATGTGTCGTCCGATTTATGAATCGCATTCTTCTCCAACTGTACGCATTTCCCGGCCCTCAGGACATCCAAAAAAGCAGCCACAAGTTCCGCATACTGAAACCGTAATTAGAACTTGAGTTTCTAGCACACTGCGAGGGGTACTTCGGGAAATCCTCCATCAAGTTTCGCACAATGTGATCCGCCAGTTTCTAGCACAAACGGTATCATGTCAAGAGGATCGAGCAATCCAATCTCCTTGCCACAGAAATCAACGCCATCTTGTTTGAATACAGGAGGATGATGCAAAGCGACGATCGCAAGGATGTCATCGGCTTGAATGTTCGATCTCTCTGGGTAGCTTGGAGGTTCAGCATTTAGGATGATGGCAAAACCAGCGGCTTCAGGAACCTTGACGGGTTGGTAGAAAGCGTGGACGAGAGACTCGGTAACAAGACAGGAAAGAAGACGTGCTGTCGTCGCAAACTGAGCCTTTTCTACGGGATGCGTTGGCACTGGCATTGTTGGTAAATGAAGGTAAGAACACCTTCCGATTGGGAAAGCGGCAGGCGGGCCGTCGAATTATTGTTGTTTTGCACAAAAAGTTTGCCGCGAGTGATCTCGCATCAAAATGTGCAAACAGCAATAATAAGAACCTTCAATGATCACAACTTCTAGTACTTGAGTCACTGTTAGCTTGCTTAGCTTCTAGTACTTGACCATGCCTATCACCATTGCCATTGTCTTCTGGTGCGTCGTGCAGGAAGACGAGACTACCACCAAATCGACTTCCTTGCTCAGCTTATTCATACTTCGTTTCAAGGCAGCTTTATGTTGCGATATATACAGGGTTTAGCCTTTAGGACTCACTTTCGTATCGATGCGGCTTGAGTCACCGGCAGGCTAAATTTTAAATATCGAAGGTGCGCAGGTAAGAACCCCCTGAACCTTGTTGATATTCCAAGGAACATACGCACAGGTATTTGAGATTTGTTGCCAGAGGGTCAGCTAGATAACTATCGCTCGCCGCCTGGTGAATGAATGGTGAAACATGGCGAGATGGCGAAGTTGAGTTCTTGCCGAGTGTTGCCTGCTCGGAACAGCTTCCGAAGACGTGCGACGGTTAGACTTCCGGGCTTGAAAGGCTCCTCTTTCAAGTTTATCATTAAGGCACGAGGGCCACACGGTACGTCACGCTCGTTTCCAGCAAGCCGATTCCGTTACTTATCGTGGACAGAAATGGGCAGAAATGGGCAACCAAAAGGGAATACTTACCCATGTCGCCCTACCTTGCCTGTTATTTTTTGTCTATGTAATATAAAGGTGAAGCCATGCGCACACCACTCTTGTGGACTTGACCGGCAAATGTCCAAGAAAGCGGCCAGAAGGTCTTCCCTTTCCCAAGAAACGTCGGACTCGGAAGTAGAGGAGAAATCCAATTCCGCTTCCGTTGGCACGACCCCCATGCACGATGGGAAAAGGGGAAATTCCCCACAAGTTGCTCATCTAGACAATATTCATCTCGATGTTGGAGACGTGCAAGTAAGGAGAAGGACGAGGTGGTGGAAACTATGGTACGAGCATTTTCAATAACTTGTTCAATGTTGACCATAACTAATCTCACCGCAGGATTCCCAGTGGACAACCTTCACCCCCAAGAAACTCATTGGCAGAGGCTCCTGTATGTTCTTTTCGTGATGGTCTTGTCGTAATATCGCTGGGGCTCGCTCATCATTAATCATTATCTGGCAGGAGATTCCTCTGACTTCTGCATCTATATTCTCGGTGCTTACTTACGCTTGGCTCACTCCGATCATGGCACGTTCAAAATAGTCATCGTGATTCATACTGTCAGGACTTACAATTATGTCTAGACCCTTGGTTATCAGAGAACCCTTCAAGCAACAGACTTATGGAGACTAAATGAATCATATGCCTCCGCTGTTCTGTCCAAGAAGTTTGACGAATCGTGGAGTTCGAGAAAGGGAAAGGCGGACGCATGGAATGCAAAATTGGCGGAAGGGCTTATTAAACCAAGTCTGCTTAGACGTTTCTCCTGGCTGATATTATCGATATCAAAAGGAAGAAGCTACGTTGAACATCGCAGCACGTTGGAAAAGCACTGGCGAGATTATCACGGTAAACAGGAAGCTAGTATTGCCCTTTCTCTCAATGACGCTCTGGGGTATTTCTTTTGGGTTGGTGGTCTCTTCAAGGTACGTTTGCAGCACATTTTTCGCCAACAGGAAGGTTCTTAGCATCACAAGATCTTGGGAGACATGTCCCAATTGATGTGTCCAATAGTGATAAAGGTGCGTAATTATCCTTCACGCAATGCAAAAATATAAAATTGCCGACAGGCAATCATAAATTTTGCGAAAAGGAAAGAACAAGCAAAGGCAAGGGGTGAATCAGAGTCCAACGTTGGAACTGGGATCGGGATGGCTATGGGACTCTTTTTTCTGACAGTGTCTGGCAGCATTGGTCAACATCAGGTAAACTTTACTTCCAGCTTATCATTTCTTGTTCTGATTAGGTCCGTAGTTTTACTGGCGCTCAATGGTAACTGGCGTTTTGGCTCGTGCCACCCTCGTAAGGTCCATTTACAAGCGCGGAGTGAACCTCACTGGCAAGGCGCGGATGAAAATATCCAATTCTGACCTGATGAATCACATATCAACTGATGTGCGTTACCTATCCTCGAGAATATCTTCAGCTCGATAAATTGGACCCCCTGCTCCAGATCAGCCGAATTGACTCATGCGCTCAGTGGTTTGTAAGTTCTTCAATTATACGCATTTCGTATGCAGACTTACCCATGTAACCTTCAAATCAGCATGCTGGTAACAAACGCACTGTTTGTTCCTCTAAATCAAACACTAACTTTCCGATTTCTAGTCTGGACTGCTCCCATCCAGATCGGCGTTTGCCTCATCATTCTTATCTTCCAGGTTTCTGCCATTTGTATATTACTTGATTGATATTCTCTCATACTTTCTACAGCTAGGACCTTCTGCACTGGCGGGGTTTGCCCTTTTTGTGGCCATGGCACCTCTACAAGAACGCGCCATGGCCCAGCAATTCCAAATTCGTAAAAGGTCTGCAAAGTCCACCGACCAAAGGGCTAAGACTTTGCTTGAAGTCTTGGGTAAGGCCCACTCTTGTATTCCATGGTCGGTTGAAATAATTCGAAATTTCAGGATCTATGCGTATTGTAAAATATTTCTCATATGAGGCGCCATTCCTCAGTCGTGTGTTTTAATGATGCTCCTTTGTCGATGAATTGATGCCAAGCCTTGCATAGGGATCTACAAAATCAGAGGAGCTGAACTTCAAGGTGTCAAGAATATCCTTACCACTCAATCTGCAAAGTAAGTTATCAATTTTCTCCATATCACAATATATGTCTAATATATTTTTCTTTTGTTTTCAAGTGTTGCGTTAGCCTTCTCGATCCCAGCTCTTGCTTCGACTCTCGCATTTGTAACATATACGCATGTTACGAATGAATTCGACCCGGCCGTAATTTTTGCATCCTTTAGTTTATTCCAGGTAACAATTTCTTGTTCTTACATGTTAATCGATGATCAATTTCCTGCCATAGCTTCTCCGCCAGCCCATGATGTTGCTTCCTCGTGCGTTATCATCTATTTCAGATGCTCGAAGCGGGCTGGGCCGCCTTCGTGGAGTTCTCAATGCAGAAACACGCTTAGACGAATCACTGCACATTGATGAAGACCTCAAATGGGCACTTCAGGTCGAAAAGGCCACCTTCGAATGGGAGGAATCTAGTTCAAGCACCGAAATTCAACCCAATTCAAATGCTGCGCCTTTCCGTGTTCAGGATATTACCATGTTCATTCAGCGTGGCATGTTGGTCGCAATCGTGGGTCGTGTCGGGTCTGGAAAATCTAGCCTTCTCATGGGGCTCATCGGAGAAATGAGGAAGGTGACAGGCTCCGTTACTTTCGGTGGCCGGGTTGCGTACTGCTCGCAAACTGCCTGGATTCAAAACGTGACACTGGTACTTACGATTTTATCATCAACCATGCGATTCATATCTGATAAATATCAGCGAGAAAACATCTTGTTTGGACAAGAATTCAACGAGGAGAAGTACTGGAGTGTAATAGAGCAGGCCTCACTTTTGCAGGATTTGGAATTACTGCCCGATGGTGATCTAACCGAAGTATGCCCTCAAATTTTTACATTCTCTATAGCTTCATTTCTAAGAGTCTTCCACAGATAGGCGAAAAGGGTGTGAATCTCAGTGGTGGTCAGAAGCAGCGGGTACGTTTCTATTTTGCGGTGAAATGTCTTTATTTTCAGTATTTTTTTCTTTTGGTAGATCAATGTCGCTCGTGCTCTCTACTTTGATTCCGATATTGTGATCATGGACGACCCATTATCTGCTGGTAATTACTATTCACTTTCCTTCCTAGTTCGACTCATCATGTCAATCTTTAGTTGATGCTCATGTTGGTAAATCTCTGTTCCACGACGCGATTTTGGGGGCTCTCCGTAATCAAGGCAAAACCATAATTTTCGTGACCCATGCTCTGCATTTTCTCTCATACTGTGATTACATCTACACTCTACGTGATGGGTGTGTAGCAGAACAAGGCACATACCACCAGCTTATTGCAGCGAACGGAGAGTTTGCGAGGCTTGACAAAGAATTTGGTGGTTCCGACGCACAGCACAAAACTGAAATGGAGAAACCCCAGGTTGCTGTTGATATGAAACAAGATGTTAAATCCAAGCTCGTATTAGCAAGCCGACAAGCCGCTATTGGCACGGGAAAATTGGAAGGAAAACTCATTGTCAAGGAGCATCGTACGACGGGTTCAATATCAGCAAAAGGCAATATTTTTCGCACTGTACACAACCGATGGCGCTCACCCGCATTTTCAGTTTACAAGGCTTACTTTACCGCCGGACGAGGATACTTAACTGCGCCCCTGCTTATTCTAGCTCTCGTGCTTATGCAGGGTAGTCAAATCATCAGCTCGTACACGCTTGTGTGGTGGCAAGCTAAGTAAAAATTTGACACCATTACTTCATACTGAAGCCTGATCGCATCTACCAGCATCTTCCACCGCCCGTTCAGTTTTTACCAAATGCTGTATGCCGTGCTAGGAATATCACAATCAATATTTACATTCTTCCTGTGCGTATACATGGTCCCGAATTCTTGTGTCCCCGAAATGACAACTTTATTCAGGGGTGTTAGTACTGACGTCTTTTCATATTTCGCATCACGAAATCTGCATCATGATGGGATTTTGAGTATCTTCCATGCACCTATGTCATTCTTCGACACAACGGTGAGTGATTCTCGCAATTCTTCAAGACGTTACTCTAAACTCTTGTTTCAGCCAATGGGTCGCATTATCGGTGTTTTCGGAAAGGATATTGACAGTGAGTTCTTTTCATTCAATTCGTCTTGTTCATTGCTTGAGCACATGTATCTCAGATATCGACAATCAACTTCCAGGTAAGCCTTCGTTCAAAAGGTCTCAGAGCAATATTATTATAAATATCCTTTTGCAGTTTCAATACGAATGTGTATGTGATTCTTCACCCGCCGGTAGCCAAAACTCTCACCCGATTAAATGCCCAGTTACACTCACACTTGCAAATGTTCTGGGATCAGTCGTGGTCATCACGGTCCTGGAGCATTATTTCCGTGAGTCATGCCCTTAACTACTTCCTGTTCTGAGAGCCAATCTTCCCCTAATAGTCATTGTGGCAGTCGTGATAGGTTTTGGCTACCAATACTTTGGCGCCTTCTATCGTGCAAGTGCAAGAGAAGTGAAGCGACTTGGTGTGTACTTTATGTCTATGAAGATGAGCATTTTCTTGAATTCTTACTCCTATTTTGCAGATTCGATGCTGCGATCCCTATTATACTCTCATCTTTCCGAATCGCTAACTGGTCAGCTAAGAATTATTGTCTGGCATTCAAGCTTAAATTTTTCTGGACCCAGGCCTGCCGACTATACGCACATATGGAGAAATGCCCAGATTCATGAAGGAGAACGAATACTACATCGACCTGGAAAATCGTGCCTTGTTCCTCACCGTGACGAATCAGAGGTAAACTTAACCTCCAACCATCGTCCTACTTGTTAATCCTCGTTTTTCATAGGTGGATGGCAATTCGGCTAGACTTTTGCGGAGCGATCATGGTGTTTTCAGTAAATATCTTGGCCTTCCGCCCCAGCAAAAATTTCATATGCTTTTCACTCCCTCCAGGTGGCACTTTTTGCAGTACTAGGCATTTCGGGGATTAGCGCAGCTCAGATTGGTCTCGTTTTGACATATACCAGTATGTGCACCAGATATCTTTGTGCTTTATAATCCCCTAAACCGTGTCACTCGGCAAGCTGCTCTAACCGCACTATGCAGCATGCTTACCAGACAAACGGCCGAAGTTGAGGTGATAAATTATTCATGTTCGTTCGTTGAGTGAAACTCACAACCCCCTTCTCCAGAACTACCTCAACTCTGTAGAGAGAGGTTCGCTAATATCCTTATCTGCCTTTTCGATATTCGACCTTGAACCTTGATGCCTAGTGGTCCAATATAGCAATTTGGAGTTGATGGAACAAGAAGCTGCTCATGAAATTTCTGAAAGCAAACCTCATCCCGAATGGCCTGAAACAGGCGCCATTGAATTCAAAGACCTTGAAATGCGTTATCGTCCTGGCCTTCCCAATGTTCTTCATGGAATATCTATGTCAATTCGCGGAGGGGAGAAAATAGGCATTGTAGGACGAACTGGAGCCGGCAAATCGTCGATCACACTGGCTCTTCTCCGAATAGTTGAATATTCTGGAAGCATAACCATCGATGGGTAATTGGCATTGTCCTTCTCCTTTCGACACTTTCTAACATTCTCGATATAGTGTGGACATTGCGAAGATCGGGTTGAAGGACCTGCGCACGAAAATCGCAATTATTCCTCAAGAGGTGTGTAACTTTATTGATATTATTCAGGTAGCTTTCCGCTGAGCATCTTACTAGCCAACGATCTTCAGTGGTACTGTCAGAACTGCCCTGGACCCATTTTCTCTCTATACCGATGCACACCTATGGGACGCACTTCGTCGTTCCTACCTCGTCGGGAGTTCATTATCACAAACTGTCAGCACATCCACAGGCACCGCCGAGACCACCTCGGGAAGAATTACATTGGACACTGTGGTCGAGTCTGAAGGTTCAAACTTGAGTGTAGGCGAGAGGTCGTTGCTCAGTCTTGCTCGTGCTCTTGTGAGAGACACAAGAGTCGTTATATTGGATGAAGCGACGTAAGATATTTCTTCCTGCCACCCCGAATTAAGTGTTGACCAATTTGCAGAGCCTCCGTGGATCTTGAAACTGATCAAAGGATTCAACATACCATCCAGACAGAATTCAAAGATCGAACGTTAATTTGCATAGCACGCAAGTCGTCATCCCAAGCCGCCTTGACGCTCATGTTGACCAAAGTTGTGTTTAGATCGCCTCAGGACCATCCTATCTTATGATCGGATTTTGGTTCTTGACAGTGGTAACATCATGGTATGTGAAAAAGGAATTGAAAGCCGCATTTTTTACAAACGAGCCCATATTTTCGCCAATTATCACAGGAATTCGACTCTCCATTAGCGTTATTCCGAAAAGATGGAATTTTCCACAGCCTTTGCGAGAAGAGTAATATCACTGAAAAAGACATCGTGACGAACTCGTAGATCAGCCCTTTTTTTCAGTCCCAAGAATTCTAAAAATTACTCATTTATTCCCATCTTTTTTGCATGTTCTTTTCTTATCAGCCATGACAAGTTCGTTCATTACTCTAGTATGCATGAGCATTGAATGTACGTAAGCAACGATGGTATCTATCGCCTGGGCCTTCCTTGTGCACGCATCTTGCGCGCATCACCCTCGCAGTACTTCCATAACCCGAGTTCTTGGGACAATTGATAAGAGGCTGCCTGAATTTATGTAGATACTAGATTACGATTGAATTTGCATACGATTAAATTTACCAATAACCCTTTATGCAACCTTGGAGGGTTTCTTATTCTTGAAACGCCGCTAAATCCTTACCCACACCCATGGAATACCCCAACTCCGACTGAGGGTAAGGGCACTGAAGGGTAAGTGTTGGGGTCAACCTGGGGACACCCTGCGGTTACCCATTCCCATCTCTATCGACGACCCTCCTTTGTTCCATTTCTCTTCTCTGATTCTCATCGCGGATAAAAGAGGTGGCTTGGTCAAGGAGTGGTTGGTTCTCCTTCTCGCCCAGCTCAAGTCCAGACTCAGGATCCTTCAGCTTGAAGCCCACCCGCCTCTTGACGAGTGCCATATACCCCATCTCGCCGAGGCTCCTGAAAATCTTGTCCATTTCGCGGCATTCAGGAGACATTTTCGCCAAAGTATGGGCGGGAGGACCCTTGCGTTGACGCTTGAGGGTGCTTTTATGGACCTCACCATGTCACTCTCTGTATTTATCTCGTGTCTTATTGCGTATTTTCCGTCGACGAGCACGGCAGCAACGGGCTCCAGTGAGTATGGATGGTGCTGAAGCTTCGGCGAAGTTAAGAGAATTGGATTTGGTGATATCCTGAATGCTTTGGAGAATGGGTTAGTTGTTCTGGACAGGCGCTACAGTGAGGATATTTCGATCCATCGTAAGAACAGGAACTACCTGCGATGAGAAGCATGGGCCAAGGTATGCCGATTCTGGTGAAATGGTTCGAACGGCAGATGTGAGCTTGACACCTACACCCAGCTTGAGATGCAACCCTTGGTATGCGTCAGGTATAATAACGGATCTGACGATGTCGTATAAGTGGTGTTCGTGGGATAAAACAGAGTTACTTACCTGAGACTCTGTTGTGCAAGGATTGGGAGACTGTATTCTTCCGAATAGATTTGGGCACTGACCAGGGGCGTAATCTGGAAGTGGCGGTAGAAACCAGCGCGTTTTATGCATCTGACCGCCGAGAATAATTGAGCCGATTCAAATTACATCCCGATATTACGAAACATATCGGATGCGTTGGATGGCCTTCAACGATGGATTGTTCCCATACAATACTAGGAGATGAAAAGCATGGTGCTCCGAGTGGGAATATGCTGTGACATATATTGGTCAAGTGTGTCTGGCAGTCAGGCCATTTAATTGCGATGGAGAATTCCTGTGCAATATCACCCCGAACGGTTTTGTCGACACTGTGGCTGATGGCAAACTTGTTCCATAATGAGAATGTGTCCGGTTTACGAATCGCATTCTTCTCCAACTGTATGCATTTCCCAACCCTCAGCACATCCAACAAAGCAGCCACAAGTTCCGCATACTGAAACCGTAATTAGAACTTGAGTTTCTAGCACACTGCGAGGGGTACTTCGGGAAATCCTCCATCAAGTTTCGCACAATGCGATCCGCCAGTTTCCAGTACAAGCGGTATCATGTCAAAAGGATCGAGCAATCCAATCTCCTTGCCACAGAAATCAACGCCATATGGTTTGAATACAGGAGGATGATGCAAAGCGACGATGGCAAGGATGTCATCAGCTTGAGTGGTCGATCGCTCTGGGTAGCTTGGAAGTTCAGCATTTAGGTCCTAGGATGATGGCAAAACCAGCGACTTCAAGAGCCTTGACGGGTTGGTAGAAAGCGTGGACGAGCGATTCGGTAACAAGACAGGAAAGAAGACGTGCTGTCGTCGCAAACTGAGCCCTTTCTACGGGATGCGTTGGCACTGGCATCGTTGGTGAATGAAGGTAAGAACACTTCCGATTGGGAATGCGGCAGGCGGGCCGTCGGGTCGGGTTGTTCATACAAAGGGTAGGTACGTCGTATGTTTGCAGTAAGTGTTGTGCAGGCTCGGCTTCAAAGCCGTAAGCCGACCCTAGCGGGCCGCGGCTAGCCGAGCCCTCTCCAAGCCATAACTCTGGCTTGGTTGGGCCTACGGCTCAGGCTTCAGTATGAAGAAGCCGTGAGCCTGGGCTCAAGCCGCGGCTCCGAGTGACTAAAACATGTGTAGTATAAACTGTATAGTCGAGTTATTTTTTATGAAATTAACTTCTTTCATGGGATAAAAAAAATCTCACGGTAAGCCTGACCTTCTCCAAAATGTCGCAACTAAAGCTGGGTCGCAACCTGACAACTGTTCCGCAGGTGATGGATATCGCAGGTGAGGATCCTGCCATTACCATTCCACAAGCTCACTAACTACCAACCACCCCACAGGAAACCCAACAGGATGACCGCCACGTAGGCAACGGCGAGGAGAACTGCGAAA
>Ga0307513_10009235_pt1 | contig 12481 bp, 7 predicted proteins | sample 15_EM_MG_FD_202174 | JGI IMG/M metagenome (GOLD analysis project Ga0307513, IMG submission 202174) | Populus trichocarpa ectomycorrhiza microbial communities from riparian zone in the Pacific Northwest, United States - 15_EM | ecosystem: Host-associated > Plants > Roots > Unclassified | place... | reverse complement strand
AAGCGAAATTGGAAGGCATCAAACCAGTTTTCCTCATTGAATTGTAGCTCTTGACTGCATCTTCAAAACACTTGTTCTGGTCAAGACCAGTAATCATGGAATTCCATGAGACTGAATCCTTATCAACTATGAGCCCAAATACTGATCTTGCATGATCAATATCACCACATTTAGCATACATATTAATATCTTTATAAATAATATTTTATAAAACGCAGTTTGAACGTATTTTCAAACAATATCTTTATTTATTTTTGTGATCAAAATATATTTTTTTAAAAAAAATTAAATTAATTTTTTATATTTTTAGATTATTTTGGTGTGTTAATAGTAAAAATAAATATTGTATTCTTTAAATCTTGGTTTGTGTAATATCTTTGTCAATTATTTTATTATTTAATTAAAATAAAACAATTTATTTAAGTCATTCACGTCTATAACTCGACTAATAAATTTTTATTTTTTTTAAAAAAAATATTTATATCATTTAAACATTATTTTTTATAAAAAAATTAATACAACCTCATGTCATATCACGAGTTCATCTAGTAGTATTTAATGAGAGATCAACGTTGGGACTTAATTTTTTTTATAAAAAAAATTCTCAATCTGACGAACCTATACATGAAAATCTTGGTTAGTGTACTATCTTTATCAATTATTTTATCATTTAATTAAGATAAAATCAATTTATTTAAGTTATTTAAGTCTATAACTCAAGTAATAAATTTTTTTTAAAATAAATATTTATATCATTTAAAAATGGTTATAATTGTAATTTATGGTTAAAATTGTAATAATGAAGTGCTAAGACAAATTTTACGATAGCATAAGTAAATTACTAATAAAACTTATAGATCTTGGGGTCGGTTACTGTACATTGCATTGTAATGTAATTTTTTTTTCTTTTTATTTTGGCTCTCAAATTTTTTATCACAATTTCATCCCCAAATTCAATTAGAATAGTCTCGCATGTTGAAATTTATTTTTATTATTTTATCACAACAACAAAGTATCAGGTATATTTTGATTATAAATTGAAGATTAATTTTATAAAATAAAAATTTATTTTGTAATTAAAAATAGAAATTAAAGGAAAATGAATAAAATTTAACCAAACAAAACGAAGCAGACATCGTTTTAACATTGAGCCTGTTTAGGAGTGTGATTGCGGTTGTTTTTCGAAGTGTTTTTCACTCAGAAATGTATCAAAATAAATTTTTTTTTATTTTAAAAAAATCAGTTTTGATATCAGCGCATCAAAATGATCTAAAAACACCAAAAAATATTAATTTAAAGCAAAGAAAAAAATAAAAAAATTTCAAATTTTTCAAAAACACTTTTGAAATGCAAAAACAAACAGGGCCAATTTGTCATGGAAAAAACAAATTTGCTCCCTATAGGTTTTAGATTCTCTATTGTTTGATCCTTTGTTATTTTAGGATTTCACATTCCAATTCCAAACTTTATTTATATTCTTTTTTAGTCTTTAAATGTTGAGAAATAAGAGAAAAAATCACTAAAAAAAATATTAAGAATAGAGAAAGTGATCAAATGATAATATTTTGGCTAACAAAAAAATTGTGATCATGGATTTAATTGGGTTCCTTTTACATGGGAGTTCGATAAAGGTGAGGTTATCCATGTTAAAAAAAAAATAGATCACTGTCAATAATATTTTTATTTGTTTATTTTAAAAAATTTTTGAGAGATTTTATGCTATTTTGGGGTTGAAAACGGGTTTGAAAGAGTGAGAATCCAACGGAGCAAAAGTGCAGAGAAATCTGAAAAATTAACCCCTAAAATTGTATACAAGTCCATGGTAGGGGTTGTGCACCTCATTACCATGGACTTGTATACAATTAAAATTCTTAAATTATAGAAGGATGAGAAGTTGAAGTGATATAATAGATGACAATTATGCTTAAGGATATATTATAAATTTTAATTGGGTAAATTATAAGATCAAAGACAAATGAGATTAAAGATATATTTAATGAGATCAAGATAAATTTTAAAAAAACAATATCAATAAGTGAAGATAAAACTTTAATTAATTTAATTCCCGTATAAAAAACTTTAATTAATTTAATTCTAGTATAAACAAGGCTTGATCCATCGCTTTCTAGATTTATTTAAATTCAAAATCATGGGTTTTTCTTTAGAAAGGCTTGTGGCACCATTAAAGAAAATTTGATTAAAGATGTTTTTTTATTTGATTGAAATACCAAGAGACAACAACACATATAATTGATTAAAAATTCTTTTCAAGCAAGGATTTTATTATACCCTACTTTATCATGGATAACAATTAGAGTTTTAATTTAGAATTATTTTTATTTTATTTTAATGTCTTAGGCTTTATTTAAGAAAATTCAGGCTTTATTTTATTATGGGTTGATGATAGTCTATTAGGTTCATTACAGGTTTTTTTTTAAGTATAAATAACATTGTAAAGACATTTGTTAGCGCCAATCGAAGGTGCATTTGATGCGCGCGTCATTCTATCATGGAGAGGATGCTGATGCCTTTTAAATATCATCACAAAAGATGGCATTTACTAACTAGATGACCCCTCGTGTGCCAACAAATATTTAAAAAATAAATATTAAATATTTATTAAAATACAAAAATGCGTTAATTAACTTGACATTAACAAAAAAAAAAAACAAAAAAACAAAAACCAAAACACCCCTGGAAGATAATTTCGAACCAGGGATAATTAAATAATTTAACTTTAAATAAAGAATTAAATTGACATTAAATCATGGTAAAAAAACCATTCCACCCCTCAATATTTTTTTGAGCCAAGGGCAAAATTGTCACCATTTAAAATAATATTGTTCATTGACACATGCTACTTTGCGGGACGGATTAAAAGTTTTTTTAATATAAAAAAATATTTAGGCATTGTTAATGTTTTTTCTAGCAAAAATATTTTTAAACCATGTGTTGTGGTTAACTTGACGGGGTCCAAGGATAACCTGAACGACCAATAAAACATAGTTTAACTTAAAATAAATATTCAAGATGATATTTTTATACATAAATATTGAGACGATAACATATTAAATCGATTCAGATCAACCTGTCAATCTGCAGCTAGGTCATGATGTTATGATAACACCATAGAAAACAGATCAAAACAAATTATAAAGTCTAATTTTTAATAAACTTAAAGTTAAATGATGAAATTCAAAACAAAAATCAAGGAAATCAAGATGTTCCTCTATCAAAACTAAAGGATGGAGTACCTGAATAACCCATCAATTTGCTAGCATCATTTTACAGTAGACAACCCAGAGGAAAAACTTGGACTTATTTTCTTCGGTTATGGAATTTAATAAAAGTACAACTTGTAAAAACATGTTATCACCGATTCAACTACACATGCTAGAACATACCACCAACCATTTTATCAAAAACACAAATGTACCTTATTGTTTGGAGCAAACAGACAACGCTACCGCAAATGTGTTGATGCTAGGTCTTTTTAATGCCCGTAGATGTGCCTTCACGAGCGCTTTTATGGATATGCAAGACATCCTACTTCTTTGTCTTACCTCTTCCTTTCACAAGAGTTGTCTTAACTCTTCCTTTTCGTGTAAAAGCAAACTCTCCAAATTTATGACCAACCTTCCCTTCAGTAATCTTAACACGAACAAAAGTTTTTCCATTGTAAATTCGTACATAATTATTAATGTATTCCGGTAAAATAGTTGATCTGCGTGTCCAGATTTTTTTGTTTGAAAGGCTCTCTTTCTTTTGCTTCAGACGAAACAAGCACGCATCAATAAAAGGCACTCCAGATGCAAAACCTAAAACACAAATAACAAAATCAATAGCAAAGCACAAATGCATAACACATCAACATATAACATTCAAAACAACAACCATTCATCACTACCTCGAATAAAAAGGTTTGTCGATGGCATGCAGCGAATTGAATTCAGCATAGGACCCATTAGAACTTGCCCATTTTGGTATATGCTCTGCCTCACCAAGCTCCCAAATTTGTTACAAAATGCAATTTCAAATAGACTGCAAAAAAAAAAAAAAAAAACCCGCCACATTTTGTGGACATTAACAGCATCCAGCCAAAATAACTTGAAAATATATACCAATTCGCAATCTAGAAAGAAGGATTCTAGAGCACCTTTCAAAATGAAATCCAAAATCAAACAAAGGGATCATTTTTCCAATGCCTAATTCATTATGGTATCCAATAGCAACACTAGCACTTGAAAAACTCAAACTTGAAAGACAAGCACAACACAAATTATTACAAACATAGATTCAATCTATAATAGATTATTCAACACCCACACTCAGACAACCACCCAAGTAATGATACATAGAGAGAAGCATTTAAAGGGTATTGTTTATAATCTACAAATCAGCAGCTAGCATTCAAAACTAGATGTAATACTAGACCACTTGAACTTTATACAGAAACCATAATATGAGACATAAACATCATAAAAGAGAACAACTTTAAGATGATTTAGGGTTTAACAAAACAGAGTAACTACAGTACCTCTGATGAAGAAATGAAAATAGTTCCTAGATGAGATACAGTAAATCAAGGGTCTTTAAACACGCGCAAATAACTCACACCATGCGCAGCCAATTCAAACTCTACCGAGGGGTGAAGAGAACATTAAGAAGATAGAAGAGAAGCAGGGGCATATGACATCAAAACAAACTAAAACGATTCCAGAGTATAACAAAATCAAATGGACTTGGTATTTATTTAGGCCTCATGGGCTAGTGGAGCCTAATACATATTCAAGTGGACTGGGCTTAAATTATTTTGTGGTTACTGTGATAATAATCCACTAGTTGAAGTCTTTCAAAAATAGGAAAAGGACTTAAGTACTGTTTAAGAAGTTAATTATTGGCACTTAGTAGCATAGTATAAAACCCGACCCGGCCATTGACCCGGTAAAATGACCGGGTCATGGGTTTGGTGGGTCAACCCGGTTCTAGAACCAAGGCACACATTAATATGGTTATTTTAGCATAAAATATCACATTAACATATATACTAGCATAATTAATTAACATCAATAGATTAAATCATTAAAAGGTGCATTTGTCTTCAAAATGACTTTTTAAATTCACAACTTAATTATCGGAAAGGAAATACTTATGAACAAACACAAAATCAGCTCAAGATTTTGTGGAAAGGACGTAGAGCATGAATTGATAATACTAATGTTCGCAAAGGTAAAAAAAAAGACTGAAAACAGATTCAAAGATTGTCTGATTAAAATAAATAAATGCATGAACAAGTTCTCTACAAAAAAGATCCAAGAAATGGTAAAGTCAGAGCCTAAATATGCAGAGTAACAGCACCTTTTGATAGGAATTTATCTTCTTTATGCTACAAAAAACAAAAAAGACCACATAACTGTTATGTTTCAATGGTTAGATTCAAAAGTTACGGTTTCTAACATCAAAGTGCAATTATAGAAAGAAATTCGATTCTAGTTGATATTATTCAGTTCCCAAACCGAAACAGAATAATATGAACTTCCCGAAGCTTTTAGCAGTGCGTCTTTGATATGCTTCCTATTCTACAAGTGAATCCCCAAGATATATGCAAACAGCTACCTCTTCCACAACAGGGTTCAGACAAAATACATTGATGCTATAACGAAAAAACAAAGAAAAAGGTAAAAACCCAGAAACCATTACCAATAGTAACTCCATAATCAGTACAATATTAACAGAGATTTCAATCATCTTCCTTGTTTTTTCTTTATGTTTAAATGAACTGAGTTTGATTTACTTGTAAATTGTAACAGCTCTTCCAGTGTTGCATCGTGCCTACAGGCAATCAACCATGGACCCAAAGCAAACTAGTGGTGATCTAAAGGATGGTTGTCAAATGAATACTTTTTTCAATTATTTGTTCCAATCCGAAGACGAGCTTAAAAAGGCATGGAAAAAAGAGGGAATCATTCAAAATCTGCAGCAATTGTATGCAATAAGAAATCTCAACAGAGAAAAAAACATTCATTCTTTCAGCAGGGGTTGTTAATGCTAATACCAGAGGAGAGCCCAGCGACGATAGGTGATATCAGTGACCAAACCGGACCGGGACTGGGGAGTACGGGCGGGCTTCCTTCCTTTCGAGCGGGGGCCCCCGGGGATAGAGAGATTCTGGGACATAGACAAAGAAACCCTATTTAGTTTAGGGAAACTAATTCCTTCTTCTTGTCCTTCGATTGTGCCCATCTATTAGGATAGGAATCGGAGTTAGCGGGCCATAAAAAAGTAAGTAGTTTAAGGAAGATAGAGTACCTGTGATTACAACTCTCTGTTGGTTGTTATTGTTCTGCAAAAGATAACAGAGAAGGAAATGAGGGGCGGGCTGCACTTCTCAGGAAATTAGGGCAGGGACTAATTAATCAGCTCTTCAGCTTTCGTTTTGTTGCCCAGCGACTCAAAGGAAAGTTAATATATATATATATATATGCCGGGTCTCGCCTGGGTTCGACCCTAATTGTAATATTACACTGGGTTAACCCCAATTGGAATATTGGTAGCAAGCACCGATTTTAGAATCGGAACTATAATTTCAAGTAGTTGGTCCGTTGGATACTTTTTTTTTTTTCTAGTTTAACGTGGATGTCCGGGTCAGCTTGCGTGCACCTCGACTAATCTCACGGGCCCTGAAGTTAACGACCATGTAAGCTTCCAGTGGTCATCATATGAGCAACCACAGGACTCGAACCTGAGACCATAGAGGAAACAAATCTCTTGGTCCCAAACTCTTACCACTAGACCACCATTTAGATAATTTGATACGTTTATTTTATTTCTTGACATTTTACGTTTAAATCCTTAAGATTAGTATCCGCATAAAATTATTAAGTTTTTTAAATCATTTAAAAAGGGGCGTGTCTTTAAAATCACCTTCAAGAAAATTTAGTGTTAATTCACCTATAAATTAATTGATCCAATAACATCTTTTTTTTTCTCGAATAGAAAATTTAGTATTATGGAACAAAATCTTGCTTGACAAATCCTTCTTTGATTTATTTTTTTCCATTCAATGGTAAGGATTTCATCGAATTAATTTGTGCCGTAGTTAAGACCAATCCCCTTCTCAAATCATTTTAGAAATACATTCTCGTATTAATTTTTGTATATACTAGATTTTTTACCCTTACTATGTTATGCTGTTAGTCAAATCAATTCTATTTAATATAAAAAAAAAATTCAAGCATTACTAACATTTTTTTATTAGAAGATTTATTTTTAAAATCATGTGGTGGTGACCGATCAACTTAACGAGTTAAGAAATAACTCAAATGACAGGTAAAAACATAATTTAACTCATAAAAATTTATGACAATATCTTTTTTATATATAAATATTTAAACGATGATATATTGAATCGACTCGAGTTAACCTGTCAAATCCATGACCTAGGTTATGATGCTATGATAACCCTATTAAAAAAATTGAGACAAATTATAAAATTCAATTTCTAATCATCTCAATGTTGAAGGATGAAATTGAAAAACAAAATCAATTAAAAAAATGATTTCAGTTAACCCGAATTAATTTGTCAAACCCACGACCCGGGTTATGAGACTAGAACAACCTCATAGAAAGTAAATTGAAGCAAATTGTAAAGTGCAATTCCCAATCAACCCGATGTTGAATGATGAAACTGAAAAGAATCAATTAAAAAAATAAAAAAACAATCCGAGTCAATATGTTTAACTTATAGAATATAAACAAAAAAAAATGATTATAGACAACCCGGGTAAGGTTGCTAAACTTACAACTTGGATCATGAGACTTAGATAACCACGCATAAAACAAATAAAAAAAATTATGAAGCCTATCTTTCAATAAAATCATTGTTGAATGATGAAATTAAGAAAAAATCAATCTAAAAACATGACATAATAAAATGATCCGAGTCTATCAGGGTTAACTCTTAAAACCGGTGACCTGAGTCATTAATCCAAGATAACCTCACAGAAAACAAATCAAAAAAATCATGAATAAATTGAGAAAATTACCAATTAAAAAAAGAAAAAGAAAACTCGATTTAATTGGGCTATCCCGCTAAACATGTGAGATGGGTTGAGATTAGAATAATCACATAGAAAGCAAACCATGATAAATCATGAAGTTCAATTTTCAATAAACAAAATGTTGAAAGATGAAAATAGGGAAAGAAACATAGATTTGTTTTTAAAAGAAAACAAAGGAAAAAAAATTTATTGCAATGACTCGCGGGATAAAAAAATGACATGAATCAGTCAAAGTTAATCCGCCAAATCGATGACCAGGTCACGAGACCGCGATAATCTCATAGGAAGTAAACAAAAAAAATAACTCGAGTCAAACTGGATTAACTTGACAAACTCACTACTCGAGTCTTGAGACTAATATAACCCCATAGAAAGTAAATTGAAATAAATTATGAAGCCTAATTTTCCAAAAACGCATTTCTAAATGATGAAATTGACAAAAATTCAATTGAAAAATAGGATATAATAAAAATAACCCGAGTCTATCCGAGTTAACCTGCAAAACTCATGACTCAGGCTATGAGACTAGAATAATCTCATAGAAAACAAACAAAAATAAATAATGAAGTATAATTCTTAATCAACCCAATATTAAATGATGAAATTAGAAAAAAAAAATATCATTTAAAAAAAGAAAAAAAACTCAAGTCAACCATATTAACCTGTTAAAATCATAACAGGGGTCATGAGATTGAGATATCCACAAGTAATACGCAACAAATTATGAAGTTCAATCTCCAATAAATTAAATATTGAATGATAAAATTAAAGAAAAAAATATATATTTAAAAATACAACAAAAAATATTACCTCTTTTAGTTTTTGTTTTGATTGGTATAAGATGTTGGATATTTTTAATAACATTTCCTGGATTTTATGCAGAGTGATCAAAATAAAATTTCAATCACTACAACGCCCAAAAAGGAGTTCTCTTAGCGTGACAAAAGAAGATAACACTGCAACAAAGGTCATTCGGTGCTATGGTAGCTAAACTTGAGAGGTTAAAACAACATCAACAGAGGTCACATTTCCTTAGCTTTTGAATTTCTGGATATATTAAGAAATACTTTAAAAGGTATATGGTATGAGAAAAATATTGTTATCCATATCACTGTTCATCCAAAGACAAATCATTTTGAATTGCCATAATATTTTTTTTTCAATCCATTTTTTTTCCTTTTAATTACATCCTTATAGGTCTAAATTGATAGCCAATTAAAGTATATTTATTAAGAAATGACAAGATTTAAAGATAAGGAACTAAAATAAAAATGCAGTAAAAAGAGAAGATGTTTTTAAATTTGGGGCTAAATGTACATGTTGGTCCTTAAACTTTTTAAATTATAAACTTTCATTCCCTAACCATTTATGAAATTTAATTTATTTAATTAAAAGAATAATTAAATTTGGTTTATAATCCGGGTCATGAGTTTGGCTAGTTAACTTCAATGAGGTAGGGATCAAGCTTCATATTTTTTTTTCTATAAATAATTCTTGATTTATTTAATTAAATTTATGCATAAACTCTTTGAATTTCTCTTGGCATTTTTTTATATACAAAAACGCATCCTATAAGTTTAATATACATGTTTTTTTAGAAAAACAATATTCAACCATTAGCCGAATCACTTTAGTGCTTGTGCCACTGTTGCCACACTAGAGCGTGGATTGGAAGTCCATGCCTGTGCAACAAGAGCTTGTTTAGAATTTGATTTTGTAATTGGGAGCGCACTTGTTGATATGTACTCAAAATGTGAAAGAATAGATTATGCATCGAGATTTTTTTATTTGATGCCTCTGAGGAATTTGTATTCCTGGAACTCAATGATATCAGGCTATGGAGACAATGCTTCGAGGCTTTTCACACGAATGAAGCTCTGTGGTCAATTACCTTATCACATTACCCTTGTCGGGGTGTTGGCTTCTTGTAGCCACATTGGTTTAGTTGATGAAGGGTTTGAATATTCTGAATCCATGACTGAAGTATATGGACTGGTTCCTCGTATAGAGCATTACTCATATGGTTGATGATCTTCTTGGACGGGCTGGCGAATTAATTAGATAAGACAGAGAATTTCATTAATAAGATGCCAATTAAGCCTAATATTCTTATTTGGAGAACAGTTCTAGGTGCTTGCTGCCGAGAAATGGTCGAAAGACAGAATTAGGTAGGAGGGCTACTGAAATGCTGTGAATTATGTTCTTCTTTCCAACATGTATGCTTCAGGAGGGAAGTGGGAGGACATGGCGAGGACTAGGAGAGCAACGAGAGAGGCGTGGCGGCGGTGAAGAAGGAAGCTGGATGTAGTTGGGTAACCATGAAGGATGGCGTCCATGTTTTTGTGGCTGGTGATAACTCACATCCAGAAAAAGGTTTATTCTATGCAAAACTCGAGGAACTTGACAAAAAAATAAGGGATGCTGGATATATATGTGCCCCAGATAAAATTCGCACTGTATGATCTTGAACCAGAGGACAATGAAGAACTCCTGACCTATCGCAGTACTGAGAAACTTGCAGTTGCTTTTGTTCTCACTCGCAATTCAGGATTGCCTATCAGGTAATGAAGAACCTCAGAGTTTGTGGTGACTGTCGATCACTCTGCCTTTAAATATATATAAAAGGTTGTTGATCGTTCAATATATAGTTTTACGTGATTCAAACAGGTTTCATCACTTTGAGGATGGTAAATGTTCATGTCGGGATTACTGGTGATTGACCAGCCAGCTTAGTTTCTCGAAACATTGGTATCATAGATCGATAACTTAACAGCATGGGATCTCCTTCGATGTTTTGAGTGATATAATTCATTCTGGGAAAATAATGCTAGACAGAAGAAGATTTAAAACGTAACAAGAAAGAAATAAGAAGCTAAGAAGAAAAAGAAGAAAAAGCCAAAGAAGAAAAGAATGACTTGTGTTAAGAAAATTGTGAAGTCAAGAAAATTACATATAAATACTAAAATCCTAGTCAGAATTAAATTTGAGCTTAAAAACTAAAGGTGAACAAAAAAACCAAAAAACCAATTAAACCGAGAAAACTGGAAAAAAAATAACCGAAAAAACCGAACCGAAAAAAACCCGATTAAACCGATTAAAATTTGAAAAAACCGGCCGGTTCGGTTTCAGTTTTATAAGCAAAAAACTGAAAAAACCGAACCGAACCGAACCGGAAAAAAACCGAGCCAAACCGAAAAACCAAGCCAAAACCAGAAAAAACCGAGCCAAAACCAGAAAAACCGAGCCAAACCGGTTTGAACCGGTTTTTGCCCTAAAAACCGAACCGAACCGAACCAAAACCGGTCAGTTTGACCCGGTTTCGGTTCGGTTTAAATTTTTTTAAAAAAAATTCAATTTGGTTACTTTTTTTGACAAAAAACGAACCGAACCGAAAATAATTACCTCTATTAAAACCTAATAACTAATAAAAGCTTTTTATTTGCAAGCTGCTTCTTTATGTTAAATTATTGTACGATCGATGACTCGTGAACTAACATGTGAGATGTGATATAAGGTCGTGTCTTTGTGAAGAATTCTACCAAGTCATTATAAGTTGTAGTAGCAAGACAATAGCGCACAAATGGAGGGCTAGTTATAAGATACTGAGAGATCCACAAATATTTTCAGTGACTACATAGAAAAAGAACTAAGAAAAACATATATAATTCATTAAGAAAAATAAATCATACACGAACTACCAGAAAATTAATAATTAATAGCAACAAAAACGTTAACAAAAAATATTTTGTTGTAATCCTGAAAGGTGTAGTTCAACTGATCAGACCATATGTTTGCTTCCTAGAGATTACCAGTTCGAGTCTCACAAATCTCAAGGCCACTGGAAGCTTACATGGTCGTTAACTTCAGACCCGTGAGATTAGTCGAGGTGCGTGCAAGCTGGCCCAAATATCCATTTTAATAAAAAAAAATATATTTTATTGCTACTTTTCAACATCAATAACATCAGAAAAATTTTGTTGATAATTGCCGATGGAAATTGTAATGAAATTTTTTATTGTATAATATTATATTCATAAAATGTCATTATTTTTTATTTCTTGTTGCCATTATATTCATAAAACATAAGTTCATGATCATATATAATAATGAAGTCCAAACATCCAAAAAAAAATTTAATAAAAGTCTAGATAGAATTATGTTAAAAAAATTATATTTCGATTTGGTAGATTTTATTTGAGAGCTTATAATCAGTATTATTTTAGTATATTAATCATGCTCATAATAATTTTAGAATTCTATTTTGAATATATTTTATAATAATAATCCACTCATATTACTTTTAAATAATTTTAATCATGCTCATTATAATCACCACCACCTTATCACAATCACTATCAATATTACCAACACCTCTTTACTAACTCCGTGCCATCACCACTTTACTCCATCATCATTCCTAT
>Ga0307513_10009234_pt1 | contig 12481 bp, 9 predicted proteins | sample 15_EM_MG_FD_202174 | JGI IMG/M metagenome (GOLD analysis project Ga0307513, IMG submission 202174) | Populus trichocarpa ectomycorrhiza microbial communities from riparian zone in the Pacific Northwest, United States - 15_EM | ecosystem: Host-associated > Plants > Roots > Unclassified | place... | reverse complement strand
TATATATATATATATATTTGTGTCTCGCAATAGTTTTGGATCCCACGCAAATTATTGTTTTTTTGCCAATATCTAAATAGGGGTTTAATTAAAGAAAAAATAAAGTTTGGTAGCCAAATAGGATCAAAATTGCAATATTTAAAGGTATAAGGACCAAAATGAATAGGAACTAAAAATTTGAAGGCTTAATTGACTTAATCAGGGGTGAAATTGCAAGAATTGAAAGTTTAAAGGGTCAATCGAGGGATAAATTGAAGAATTATGAGATCAAGGACCAATATGTTAAGCGCATGAAATTTGGGAGCACATGCAATTGAAGACTCCAGGGGTTAAATTGAAAGGATTGTTAAAGTTTTGACCAATTGAGGTTTTAATTGCTAGATGTACAAGATCAGAGATTAAATTTGAATTAGGGAAATTTAAACCCTAATTGAACTTTGGAAAACAACGGCCTCGTTTTATTTGAATCTAAAAAAAGAAAAGATCTTAAGTGAAGCGGTGAGTTTCACCAAAAATATCTGAAATGTCTATACGACGCCGTTGGGAGAAATAAGGAGGCAGCCATTCTTTTTGTCTCCCCGCATGGCTATACTGGAGGTGCATTAATGGCTCTCGGGCATGTTTTGGACAAAAGGTTCTCTCTCTCACGCGTCCCTCACCCTTTAACGAACAGTCCCCTCTTTTCATCAGATCATTTACTTTGCTCCCATTCCTTTCCTGGTCTGTATTTGTCTCAGAGGGCTCCTGAAATTCCATCGAAAAACCTCTGCCTAAACAGCCAAAAACCAGCATAGACAAATGATTGTCTTACTTCAGTCTTTAAACTCAGGCAAATAACAGGTACTGTTTACAAAAAAACAGTGGGGATGTCTTTCTGGAGATCAATGGTGATGATCTCTGATAAACCAAGAAGATCAAATAGAGTGCCTATCAAGAATCCAAGATACGGGGGTTAAGCAGGGATCAGTTTGCATGGGACATTAGCGTGTGACCTGAAGATTATGACTTAAGATTTGCATTAGTTGTTATTGCTGTTATTTTGCCTAGGAATCGGTCAATAAGTTAGAAAGAATAATTCCATTAGTGATGGCTATTTTATTGTCAACTAGCCGTTCCACTCCCTTTTAATTAGGGAAGTAGTTGAGTCTTTTTTTTTTTTTGTATTTAAAATCTGTTTCCAGTAAGCAAGGAATAAGAAAAGAATTACAAGGTTTATTCTCACCTCAAGCAGAGTATATTTTACACTTTTCTTTAAATAGCTTTGATTGGGACCTATCATTGGTATCAGAGCCATTACATTATGACTACCAATAAAGAAAGAATCGAGAATTTAGAAGCGGCTCTTGGGGGACTTCAAGCTGATTTCAGCAGAATGGAGTTGGGTGTTACCGATAAACTACAACAGCTAGAGACTGTTATTAGCAAGATATCTGAAGTTTTGCTTACAAGGCAAGAACCGTCCTCTAGCAATGTCAACGAACGCAGCGGACAATCTTTCGGTGCGCGTTCTCGTGAAAACATAGAAGGGGGTCGCTCAATGTTTTCCTCTTAATTGGCTAAGCTCGAATTTCCCAAGTATTTTGGTAATGACCCAACTGAATGGTTCACGCGTGTCGACCAATTCTTTGAATATCAGGGCACTTTGGAAACACAAAAGGTGTCTTTGGCTTCCTTTCATTTGGAAGGAGAAGCAAATCAATAGTGGCAGTGGTTACGCAAGGCTTATCACGAGGAAAGAAAGGAGGTGTCGTGGGATATTTTTGTTGAAGAATTATGGTCTCGTTTTGGTCCTACGGATTGTGAAGATTTTGACGAGTCTTTATAAAAAATAAGACAAACAGGATCTTTACGTGAATACCAAAAGGAATTTGAGAGGTTGGGAAATAGAGTGCAAGGGTGGAGTCCAAAGACATTAGTGGGCACCTTTATGGGAGGTCTTAAACCTGAAATTGTAGATGGAATTCGGATGTTTAAGCCAAAATCCTTGAAGGAAGCCATCAGTTTGGTGAGGATGCGAGATGAGCAGCTGAACCGTCAAGAGAAGACTCATTGTCCATTCAATAGGACCACTGACGTCTCTAATCGTCCATTCAGTAGGACCATTGACGTTTCTTCATCATCAAAAATGAAGTCTGCATCACTAATGAAAAGACTAACTTGGTCTGAGATGCAAAGTAGGCGTGCTCAAGGCCTTTGCTTTAATTGTGATGAGAGGTTTGTATTAGGGCATAAATGCAAAGGACCACAGTTGTTGTTGCTAGAAGGCAGTCATGAAGAAGAAGATACAGATAACGAGGGAGCTCACACCATCTTTCAAGGAGAACCTGAAATTTCACTCCATGCTCTTACAGGGTGGTCAACAGCCAGAACCATGCGTGTCTCGGCCAAAGTGGGACTTCATGAACTAATTGTTCTTATTGATAGTGGATCAACCCATAATTTCATAATTTCATCAATGACAGGATAGCTGAAGTATTGCAATTGCTAGTGGTGCCAACTGAACCCTTTAATGTGAAAGTGGCTAATGGTGGTCCTCTAAAGTGCCAAGGGAGATTTGAGAATGTTCAAGTCTTATTGCAAGGTATCCCATTTACCTTAACTCTTTATTCTTTACCACTGATTGGGTTGGATATGGTGTTAGGAGTTCATTGGTTTGAACAATTGGGTACGGTGGTTTGTGATTGGAAAAGAATGATAATGGTGTTTTTGTGGAAGAACCAGCATCATCAATTGGAAGGAATTGACAACCAACCAATTCAGCCGATAAAATTTAAAGCAATTTCAAAAGAGATGAAACAGGGCAATTCAATATTTGCTGTTTGTCTACAAGCGGCCAGGGAAGATATGCCTCAAAGCACTCAACCAGACATGCAACAATTGTTACAAGAATTTGAGGACATCTATCAGGAACCAAAGCAGCTTCCACCACAAAGGGAGATAGCTCACCACATCAATCTTAAAGAGGGGACTGAGCCAATTATTGTCCGGCCATACAGGTATGCCTACTTTCAAAAAGCTGAAATAGAAAAACAAGTTCATGACATGTTAAAATTGGGGCTAATAAGGTCTAGCACAAGTCCATTCTCTTCTCCTGTTTTGTTAGTTAAAAAAAAAGATGGAACTTGGTGTTTCTGTACCGACTATAGAGCCCTTAATGCTGTAACCATCAAGGATAGATTTCCTATTCCTACCGTGGATGATATGCTTGATGAACTATATAGGGCAACTTTCTTTACTAAACTTGATTTAAGATCCGGTTATCACCAGGTACGGGTAAATCTATTAGACATTCACAAAACTGCCTTTCGTACACATAATGGTCATTATGAATATTTGGTTATGCCGTTTTGCTTATGTAATGCCCCTTCAACATTTCAGGCTGTTATGAATTCCATATTTCGCCCATATCTTCGCAAATTTGTGTTAGTGTTTTTTGATGATATTCTAATCTATAGCCCTAATTGGATCATGCATCTTGAACATGTTAAAAAGCTTTTGAAATATTACGGCATCATAAATTCTTTCTCAAGCTTAGCAAGTGTGTATTTGGCCAACAAGAAGTTGAATACTTGGGTCACATTGTAACTTCCCAAGGTGTCAAGGCTGACCAAGGGAAAATTCAGACTATGCTTAATTGGCCTTGACCCACTACTGTTTTTGACTTGCGTGGATTCTTAGGCCTTACAGGTTATTACAGAAAGTTTGTCCGCAATTATGGAATCATAGCTCGGCCACTCACCAACCTTTTAAAAAAGGGACTCTTTAGATGGACAGATGAAGCAGATGCGGCATTCAATGCTTTAAAGCAAGCAATGACTTCTACTCCTACACTTGTTATGCCTAATTTTCATGAACCATTTGTCATTGAATCAGATGCTTCAGGTGCTGGCATTGGGGCAGTGTTAACTCAGCAACGGAGACCCATCGCATTCATGAGTCGAGCATTGGGGGTCACTAAGCAATCATGGTCTACCTATGCCAAAGAACTGCTTGCCATTGTTCAAGCTATTCGCACTTGGCGTCCTTACTTGTTGGGCAGAAAATTCTATATCCACACTGACCACTGCAGCCTTAAGTATTTGATGGAGCAGCGCATAGTGACACCAGAACAACAGAAGTGGGTGTCCAAATTATTAGGGTACGACTATGAGATAACTTACAAACCGGGAAGGGAGAATTCCGCTGCTGATGCTTTATCAAGGGTAATCGGCAGCCCTAGCCTTAATACTCCTTTTGTTCCTCAAACATCTTTGTGGCAGACACTCAAGGATGAAGCCAACCAGATCCATACATGGTCCGAATTGGCAAGCTTGCAATTGAACATCTGGGAGCTCCCTATAAATGGCTGAATGGTTTGGTATGTTACAACAACCGTGTAGTCATTCCTCCTAATTCCTCTCTTGTCCAACAACTATTACAGGAATTCCATGATTCACCATATGGAGGCCATTCTAGGGTATTAAGAACATACAAACGATTGGCACAACAATTTTATTGGCCATCAATGCACATGGTGATTCAACAATATGTAGCCTCTTGCACTATTTGCCAAAAGAATAAAGCCGACACTTTATCTCTAGCGGGTCTTCTTCAACCATTGCCCATTCCTTGTCAAGTATGGGATGACATCACCATGGATTTTATTGAAGGGTTACCGCCATCTAACGGTAAAAGCACTATTTTTGTGGTTGTAGACCACTTAAGTAAATCAGCTTATTTTTTGGCTTTATCGCATCCTTACACGGCAAAAATGGTAGCTGAAAAATTTATGGAAGGAATTGTCAAACTTCATGGCATGCCAAAGTCAATTATTAGTGATAGAGATCCTATTTTCATAAGTCACTTTTGGCGTGAATTCTTTAAAATATCGGGTACAAAGCTGCACATGAGCTCCGCTTATCATCCCCAAACCGACGGTCAATCTGAGGTGGCTAACAAGTGTGTTGAGCAATATCTTCGATGTTTTGTTTCTCAACAACCTCGCAAATGTAATTCTTTTCTTTCCTGGGCAGAATTTTGGTACAACACTACATACCACTCGTCTATTGGGATGACACCTTTTCAATGGAGACCACCACCGAGTATTCCGAATTATCAAGTTGGAGCATCTTCTGTGAATGAGGTGGACCAGACAATGGTATCTTGCAATACCATTTTACAACAGCTCAAAATAAATTTACATGCAACAGTTAATCGAATGAAACAAGTGGTTGATTCAAAAAGAAGGGACGTGGACTTTCAAGTGGGGGATTTGGTCTTCCTTAAACTCCATCCTTATCGCCAGCAAACTGTGTCTAGGAGACCATATAAGAAGTTGGCTAGTCGTTTTTATGGTCCGTACAAAATTGAAGAAAAGGTGGGAAAGGTGGCTTATAAACTCCAATTACCTGCAGGTGCTTGACTTCACCCTGTTTTTCATGTTTCACTGTTTAAGAGGCAAGTAGGGGAGCCCAATACCTCTAGCACTGAGCTGCCGCCCATAAATGATGATGGTGAGATTGTTATGGAACCTGAAGCTATTTTAGATACTAGATGGGTGAGGAAAGGGTCTAGTTTTGTTGAAGAAAGCCTTGTCCAATGGAAAAAACTTTCAAAAGAAGATGCAACTTGGGAAAGTACACAGGAACTGCGAGACAAGTATATGAACTTGAACCTTGAGGACAAGGTTCTGCTTAAAGATGGGGGCAATGATAAACTAAGAAGATCAAATAGAGTGCCTATCAAGAATCCAAGATACGGGGGTTAAGCAGGGATCAGTTTGCATGGGACATTAGCGTGTGACCTGGAGATTATGACTTAAGATTTGCATTAGTTGTTATTACTATTATTTTGCCTAGGAATCGGTCAATAAGTTAGAAAGAATAATTCCATTAGTGATGGCTATTTTATTGTCAACTAGCCGTTCCACTCCCTTTTAATTAGGGAAGTAGTTGAGTCTTTTTTTTGTATTTAAACTCTGTTTCCAGTAAGCAAGGAATAAGAAAAGAATTACAAGGTTTATTCTCACCTCAAGCAGAGTATATTTTACACTTTTCTTTAAATAGCTTTGATTAGGACCTATCAATCTCGCCAAGCCAAAGACTCATTTGCCCCTACTTTCACCTATAAAAGACCCCTCGAAGAAGGGATTACAAGAAAAAAAGAAAGAAAGAAAGAAAAAGGGCGAGGCAGTGAGTAGTTCCTGGAAAAGAGCTCTCAAGGTTAAACTTGAGAGAAAACACAGTAGAGATAGATAGGAGGAAGAAAAGAAAGTGACAAGGAAAGAAGAGAGTTTTACAGGGAGGGGTATTAAGGAAACAAAAGAAGGAAAAGAGGAATGGCGTGAAAGAGTTGATTTTATTAGTCTGTACGTATGCTCGTTTTCTCAAAAAGAAAAAATTAAAAAAAAGGGTAAAAAAATGATGCCTTCCTTTCTGTGTTTTGGTTAGTTTTGTATCCTAAAGATATGGTAAAACAGTAGCATAGGAAGAAGAAGTCTGCAGATTGCAGCAACTTGGTCTCTTGGTGAAGGTTTTAACGTGCAAGCTCGATGCGTATATAAACTTGACAGTGCATATGTTATTTAGAATGAATTTACATGGTGTGTGTGGGTATGAACTGGAGTTTCAATATTGTACGGTCCACTAGGTGTGCATGATATATGGTATTGTGTGTTTAATAGGTTATAAAAATAGATTTTATATTAAATAAATAAACAAAGAGAACATTAGCATACGTTTGAAAAGGTTTTGTTATATCTTATAGAATGAGGAACACCAAATCAATAATTTAGATGTTGGAAGAAAGACTTGGATGGAAACTCAAAATTTATACATGTGTTAATGTGTGTGATGGCACTTGCGCAGTTGGCATTATATAAAATAAATAATTTTTTATTTTTAGAATTAATTAATTATACATGACACCTCGTGCTAATTTATTCAGTTAATTTGATCAAAGAGTAGCTTTTTGAACTATACAAATATTTTGGTATAAAGATATGCACCTTTTAAACTCTTTAGACACTTTGAAGAGACGTGCCTTTTAAATTATCCAGACACTCTAGTCTAAAAGGGTGTTATTTTTTTTTTTATAAATATCAATTTGATATTGACATAAATCAATTAGAAAACAATATTATTCTCTCCTTATTTTTTTTCTACAAACTCTTTGTTTATGTTAATCATAAATTAAACAGTTAAAAAACTTATAGAAATTGTTATTTATAAGTTTAAGGCTTTGTTGTATCCTAAATGTATATTGCTTTAACCCTGCAACGAATATAGTGGGGGCAATTAATACTTTAAAGATAATGATCTTTACACCTCAATGTTTGTTTGCTATATCCATTGACATAACAAATTTAAGGTATTAATCTACAATGGAGTCCAAAACCATGGTGAATTAAGAGTTTGCAGCTGGATTGATACGATCAAAGCAAGATCAAATTCAGATTTTGACGTAAAATTTTCTACCATCCAGTTTTAATCTATTAAGTATAATTCTAAATCAAATTGTTGGATCAAGCTTAAATTTTATCAGAAGAGTCCAGAGGTATTTTTCTATGTTGGGATATAAATTTCAGGTGAATCGAAGTTCGTGAAGGCAAGATATAGATCAGAACAAGATGTATGAATTTTGTTATTTATTTTCTTTTGACTTATGAACTTTCTATTTGGCAAGAATCCTTTTCTTACAAGGATGTGACAGCTTGTATTGGAAATTTTCTAGTTATACAAGAATCTTTAATAGGCTATAATATAATTTTCAAGTGTGGCAATCTGTGAACTTCTTGCTAAGATAATAAATTTGACTATTCTTTTCAGTCAGTATCATCTATTGACCCAAAACACACCCATAATGGTTTCTATTACGATTAGATATAATATCAATGGTTTCTGTTATAGTGTTTGAGCTAGCTAAGCAAAATTGAAAGGAGCCCATTCCTAAAATTATAAAAGTACACCTTATCAGATTTGGGGAAGCTTATAAGGGCATCATATCCTTATAAAGTGGGAGTAATATCCATTGTGTCAAAAGTGAAGCATTTGTATTCAGGATCCTAAAATCTTATTAGAGCTTGAAAGCATGATTATTGGATCTTGGTTTTGAGCAATTGCACGATGTCACCATATTGTTTCTCAAAATTAGATTGGTCTTGAGAAGAAAATCTTTCCTAACAATCTAATAACTGACTCACACCCAGAGGTCTTTCATCCAACTTCATATGTTCAGGTAATTAGGACTTGAATCTAGTCAACAAGCAATCCCTTACATTCCATTAACCCTACACTGACCTAACCTTCATATCCTTGGTGGTTATATGCTCCATCATCTCACATTTTCTATAAGGGTTAGTGGAGATGTAATAAGAGCACGATATATAAAGTGAGAGCATGCATGTAAATGACATGTTATTAAGTCATGTCCTAAAGGGTCTGTTCTATTAGATAGTATGAAACCCTAGAAAATTTATAATTTAAATATACGGATGTATAACCTGCCATGTAAACGTAAGACTGAAAGTGATATATAATGGAAGAGATGACCTCCATAAAATGAATTTTGTTTTAGAATTCATAAAGACAGAGAAACTGATAACGTGTTTTGATGGATACAATAATGAGAGAAATGACAAAATATTTCTAAGAAATAAGTGAGGTAATAAATAATAAAGGATAATTTAATGAAAATGGCAGGACTGAAGGTGCAAACATCAATTAAAAATCAGTGATGTTACTTTAAAACGATAATAATACCCGATAAATAAATAAAGGTAGAAATTTTAAGATGAATATATTACAAAATAATAAAATGACCTTAAAGGTTTAGAAGGATAATTGATATTATTTTATATGAAGATTGAACAAGAAAATTTAGATCGTTGATGAAAAGTCATAAATTGAAGAATTTTACATTAGAAAGCAGAGCTCTCAATCCAATTGTCGGATTAGAATGAATTTTTGCATGAAGTCTATTAATATATTTTCCTACATTGGTGAAAGATCTCATCCCAATGGGAGTTTGGTAAAGACTAGCGATTTAAGCAGAAAAAAGTCAGATAGTTTACATGAAAAATAAAATAAAATACATAAATACATAAATGAGGAAAATAAATGTAATGAGGGGAAAATATTCCTTTAAAACAGCAAAAGGCCACTAGTTCAAAAAAAAAAAAAGGGGGGGGGGTGAGAGACAATAGAGAATTCGGCTAGAAAGAAGTGCAGAATTTGAAGGAACCAATAATTCTCCGGTAGCCATATCTCTAGAATCCACCGTTGGATCACATTGATTTATGGATATATTATTCATCTTACACTCCTCTACTAACTGACCGGAGGGATTGGAAGGTAATAACCCGTTTGACAAAAATAATCATCGGACGTTTCCTGAAAAACAAAAGGAAATACACTTACAAGGGAGTTTTGGTCGCTAGATGATTCTCTCTCTTCCACCGTTGGATCATGCATAGTTTTGGATATGTGGTGCGAATAAATGTTGTCTTCATTCTGGACGGTGGAGATCGGAAACGCACTCTTCGACAAGGTGTAGTTTATGTTGAACAGTAGCTCATCCATTTTCAGGTTAGTTCGGTTTTATTCAGATCTATGGAGAGCCAACTGTTGGATCATTTTGATTTTGAGATACATTGTACAAAGATTAATGAACTATATTCTGACCGTAGGGTTCAAGCAAACAGTCAGAAGTGAATGACTTATTGCTTTTTGAATCTATTGCTAGTCTTAGTAAAAATTTAGGAAGCTTGATTTAATTACATGTTTTGATGAAATTAAAATTGTGTGGGTGTAGGGTTTATGTAAGATGTAATGGTAAAATATGTTCTTATTATTAGTGTTGTTATAAATTAATTGTGTTGTAAAATGATGAGAATTTGGATCCTTTTAAAATTCTTCCAATTGACACTCTACCTAATTTTCTTTATATACATAAATGCTTCCATACCTAATTTACATAGAAAATGATTCCCTTTTTAATTATTCAAGATAAACCTTTACCTATTTATTTCATATCTTTTCTAACCTCATTCAACTCAAATTCTATAGCAATTAAAACAATTAAGCTCATCCTCTCATTTATATATCTAGGCCGAATCTTTGCATTAAATTAAGAATACAATTTTCTTCAAGTTTTCTTTCAATTACCACTAGATCTAATCTTTTTTAATGCCTAAAAACATATATCCATTAAATCAACAAACTCAATGTCCCTTTATCCAAATTTCAAAACTTCCCTAACACATTTTACAACACAATTAATCTATAACACTAATAACAATAACATATTTTTACCATTACATCTTACATAAACCTTACACCCATACAATTCTAATTTTATCAAAACATGTAATTAAATCAAGCTTCCTAAATTTGTACTAAGACTAACAATAGATTCAAAAAGCAATAAGTCATCCACCTCTGATTATTAGCTTGAACCCAACGGTAAAACTATATATCATTGAGTTGTGTACAATATATCGCAAAATCAGAATGATCCAACGGTTGGATCTCTACAGATCTGAATAAAACCGAACTAACCTGAAAATGGACGAGCTACTGTTCAACATGAACGAAACCTTGCTAGCCAGTGTGTTTCCGATCTCCACCGTTCAGAATGAAGGCAACATCTAGGCTCACAACATATCCAATAATAGGCATGATCCAACAGTGAAAGAGAGATAATCGGCCAATGACCAAAACTTTCCTGCAGGTGTATTTCCTTTTGTTTTCCAGGAAACTTCCGATAATGATTTCTGTCACAGGAATTATGTGCCTTCAAATCTATCCAGTCAGTTAGTAGAGGCATGTGAGAAGAACAATATATCCAAACATCAACGTGATCCAACGGTGGATTACAGAGATATGGCCACCGGAGCATTATTGGTTTCTTCAAATTCTGCCTTCTCTCTAGTCGAATTTTCTATTGTCTCTCACCCCCTTTTTTTTTTTTTGAACTGGTGGCCTTTTGCTTTTTTAAAGGCACCTTTCCCCTAATTACATTTATGTCCCTCATTTATGTATTTAAGTATTTTATTTTATTTTTCATATAAACTATCCGGTTTGTTTCTGCTTAAATCGCTAGTCTTTACCAAACTTCTATTGGGATGAGATCTTTCATCAAGGTAGGAAAAAATATTAATAGACTTCATGTAAAATTTCATCATGATCCGACGATTGGATTGAGAGCTCTGCTTTCTAATGTAAAATTGGTCAGTTCATGACTTTTCGTCAACGATCTAAATTTTCTTGTTCTATCTTCACATAAAATAATATCAATTATCCTTCTAAACCTTTAAGGTCATTTTATTATTTTGGAATATATTCATTTTAAAATTTCCATCTTTATTTATTTATTGAGTATTATTATCGTTTCAAAGTAACGTCACTGATTTTTAATTGATGCTTGCACCTTCCGTCCTGACATTTTCATTGAATTATCCTTTATTATAATGTATTCTTTATTACCTCATTTATTTCTTAGAAACATTTTGTCATTTCTATCATTATTTTATCAATCAAAACACGTTACTAGTTTCTCTGTCTTTATGAATTATAAAACAAAATTTATTTTATGGAGGTCATCCCCTCCATTATATATCACTTTCAGTCTTACATTTACATGACAAGTTATACATCCGCATATTTAAATTATAAATTTTCTAGGGTTTCACATTCTTCCCTCTTTCAAGAAATTTCATCCTCGAAAGTTAGGATTTCTACTTATATTTGCGAATATTATTGGGTACTTCTTTCTCTTTTTCATTTCTCCTTTTTGTAACATGGATAGAAGAAATGCTTCTTAGATTCTATATAAAAGTATAGGCAATTAAATTCAATAAACTATTAGCCCAACTCTTGTGTTTGTCTCGAGGAAACCATTTCACCTTATTTTTCTACTATTGAAGCATATCATGCTCCCACTAAACACACCTTTTCTTTTACACATCACTTTATTTCTCATGGTTACATAGTATTCCTATAATTACTTCCTAAATTTAACATAACTACATCTCAAACGTCATATTTATCTTATCCAATGATTGTTCTTGTTAGTCACACTGTCAATAACATCTCCTTCTCAAACAAAAGTATAAGTAACATGTCAATTATCTTAAATATCATCCACCCAACTAGTGAAGTATTGTTTCAACCACCCGAGTCATCCACCATTCAGATGACCTAGTCTCAATTTCATAACTTTAGCTTTTCATATTGTCAACTAAATATCTATTTACTTGTTAGTATTTGATATTGTGGCTAACTAATGTATTTAATACTTTCAGGATCCATCATTCAAGCCCATTACGATTAACATGTAATTCTTGTCATTGTCGTAGTTTTCCAATTTCATGTTGCACTCCTTACAGTTTAACAACTATGATTTATCTTAGCTATTTAGTTTTTCAATATAGGAATCCTCATGGTTCCTATAATTTCATACTTAACTACTTGTTCATACCATCATATTTTCACATCCTAATCCT
>Ga0307513_10009232_pt1 | contig 12482 bp, 9 predicted proteins | sample 15_EM_MG_FD_202174 | JGI IMG/M metagenome (GOLD analysis project Ga0307513, IMG submission 202174) | Populus trichocarpa ectomycorrhiza microbial communities from riparian zone in the Pacific Northwest, United States - 15_EM | ecosystem: Host-associated > Plants > Roots > Unclassified | place... | reverse complement strand
TACGGTTGATCATGGTATTGCACTGCCTCCTTGGTCTCTTCTAAACGCCGACGCGTCGCCACCTTCCGGTCACTCCCGACCGATGAGCCGCCGCCCCAACCGGATTTCACCGTACGGGTTCTTGGATTTGGCAGTTTGGCAAGAGTAGTTATATCTAGGCGTTTCTTGGATTCTTTTCTTAGTGTTACCTGGGGGCCTGCTGAAGGGTTTGGGTCTCTCTCCTGTACGTTTCTATGAGTTGTTTCCCTACGTGTCTGAGGTGCGAGTCTTAGGCGCTAGGCGGGGGAAATTTCTTCTATGGTCTCGGGGGGTTTGATTTTTCCTATGACGAGGTGAAGCGGGCAGGATGACGTTTGCTTATAGGTTTTTTATCTCCATAGCTAGCGCTGCATGAGTCTTTTGTACCTTTAAACATAATAACGATTTGATTACAAAAAAAAAAAAAAAGCGACCAAGAGATAGGATCTTCACGCAACCATCTAAGTACTTTTCTATACTTAAGATATTGCAAAACGATTACGCTTTACTTTCTTTCTATCCACTTCTCCCCTACCAAAGCCTACGCCTTAAGAACCCGGAGACTATTGTGATAGTCTCGACGGGCCGCTCGAACATAGGACTATTGTGATAGTTCTATCAAGCACGACAATCCACTCATCTTACTATCTGACGTCATAGTATCCGCTGAGGGATCGCTTAAGACAAGCAAGCCAGTTCCGTACTATCTGAAGAGATAGTACTTCCATACGCCCCATTATAGACTAAGGAGACTTGCTTACTCAGGGAGTAACTATCGTTGCCTGTTGCATACCTGATTATAATAGGATTGTTACACCCAAGTCAGACCAGTAGATGTAAAGGCTCTAGGATCTGGTTTAAATATGATGAGCTCCACAGCTGTTAGTTATTGAGCAATGGTTATAGCAGACTGAACTATATGTTATTGTAAACATGAGCAAAAAGGTGGCTTGCGTCAGATACACTCATATTGCATCCTGACTCTCCTAGCCTGGACTCTACGTCCTGTGCGTCCTGTGCGTCCTGTACCCGTGCGCCACATCTGGTTGCGTCTGGTGCGTCTGGAGGCTCTTGGCTATACTGGGTTCCGTCCGGACACATGCAACAAAGCAACCCTGCCTCCCATGCATCCTGACTTAACCCGCAACACCATAGTAAATCAGCATTCACCACTCCCGGGCGCCCCCTGATTCTCCTTTCAGCGTTCTTTATCTTCTAGCCCAGACGTGAGCAAGGAGTATTCCTTGGCAACGCAAATATAGTTAGTGCTGGCGCCTGGTGAGAAAGCCATCATACCCTTAATCTTACATTTGCGCTAAAGACCCCAAGTCACACTCAGAGTTCTATTTTCAGAACAACATCTTTGAATGAGCGAAATTGCCAGCTCACTCCAGTCTGAAAGCGAGTGATAGCCATAACACTCTCAAGTCTAGCATAGTGCCTGGTGGTTTCTCAGCACTTAGCCTTAAACTGGGCTCGATGCCAGCTATCCAGCGGTATAAGATTCATCCTGAGAGGGCTATTATTCATGAGGTTACAGGGCTGAATGGGGTGGGGTGCTGGCGATCCCAGAACTCGATGGCAGATTCCTCCACAAGCACTGATCCGATCCTGGATCCGATTGCGGGAGATTGTTGGGCGCGGCGCCAGCGACGCAGGGGTATAAAGGACGCCTCCGTCGCATCAAGACTCATGAAGTCGCTGACCATTCTGGGTGTTGTCTTTATAGGTACCCTGGGGATCCCAGAACTCGATGGCAGATTCCTCCATGACCGTTGGACCAGTCCTGAATCTGATTGCGGGAGGTTGTTAGGCTCGGCGCCGGCTACGCAACAGTCTAGGATCCATCCCTCCGCGATCTTTATTCATGATGTTACAGGGCTGAATGGGATAGGATGCTGGCGATCCCAGAACTCGATGGCAGATTCCTCCACAACCACTTCTCCAATCCTGGATCTGATTGCCGGATATTGTTGGGCTCGACGCCAGCTACACAGAGGTATAAGGTATGTCCTGAGGCGACTTGGACAATTCCCCATGGAGCTATCGGGGGTGGCTTGGGCACAGGAGGCCGGTCTCAGGCTTGGATGTGACTTTGCCTGTTTATTAGAGCAATAGAAGCCCCCTTGTAGTAAATGTAATAGTTTGAGAGAATGAAATGTATTGTGACCCGGGTGACCAAAGTCAGAAAGGAGTAAAGGGGGGACCCTTCTCTTATCTCAGGAAGGCGTAGTCTGGCGTCAGCTGGCGTCCTGAGTATTAGGTGCTGCGTCTGGTGCGTCCTGAGTACTAGGTGCTGGGTCTGGTACGTCCTGAGGATTTGGTGTTACGTCAGGTTGCGTCAGGTGCATTCTGTGGTAGGGTGGTTGCGTCCTGGTTCCCGATTTGCGTTCCAGCGTCAGGTGCGTCAGATGCACAGAACGCACAGAACGCAAGGTAATATTTTTGCTGATGAAGCCAGTATGGAGTAAAACAATCTCCTGCTAACAGAACCAGGCTCAGTCCCCAGGTTGTAGCATAATCTTCCATTTTGTACAAAGCCCTGATTCCTCACACAATACCTCTTGCTTTAAGAAGAGCGATTTCCCAAGTGCCAATCCAACAGGGCTATGCTCTATCCTCTTACATTGCCGGAATCAATCCCAATAGTACCCCAACAACCAAATCCAAATCTGTTTAATTGTTGTGGTTTCCTGGTACTGATAGTGCCAGGAAAGTGTTGATCAAGTTGGTAGTGATGACAGAGTGCATCTTGTCACAACCCAGATTAGATAGTCTCCTGACTATATCTCCTTTTCCCACTTCAGTAAGCTAGTATCTTCCCTTGCGCAAGTCTGCACTTCCGAAAATTGAACTCAGAGTCCGAGTCTTTATTGTAAATTTAAGATCAATGGAATAATAAATTTCGAACCTGATTCCAGTACTAGGCATATTTCCCCTGTTGAGAAATACACCAGGTTCAGGCATAGAGAAGATCAGGAGAACACTTAGGCATAGTGGTAAAGAAAGCAGTAATGATACTCAACAGGAGTGGTAATTCATAGTGTCTGATGCTATTAAGGTTGAAGTCATAATAGTTTGAAGTAGTATTCGTTACAGGGCCGGGCTGGGCCAGGTTTCACTCGCCAGTACCCGCTCTTACACTGAGCCAGGGGGGCTATTTGGGGAAAGTCCCCACCCAGCCCCCATCGAGGCCTACCCCCAGTGATTCCCTCGACCGGGCCACCTTTGTTAGTAGCTATCTTTAACGGGGGCCTGTCTCAGGTATGGGTGAGGCGGTGCGCTGAGTGGGAACAGGGACAGGGAATGCTGAAAAAGAGAGCCCACCACAGACCACTAAGTGGGGTAGGACGGGAACAAGGGCCGGAGGCCTACGTCTTTCAGAGGCCCGTCGGCCCAATAATGAACTCCAGCCTAGACGCTGGACTGCTTGGTTACCTATATCCCAATGGAACCCAATGAAGAAACCAGTATTCAGATTTAGAGAAGACAATCAGATATTACACCTGCATACTGAACACATGAGAGATATAGGACCCAGAGTCTTGAGTACATGAGTAGTGTTTGTTACAGGGTGAAGCGGGAAGGGTTTTCTATGGCCAGACGCTACTCTTACCGAGGACTGGGGGCTATGTTTCAGGTGATTCTGGCCCCGCTCCCTTCAGGTGCCTCCTCACACTCATGCCCTGGACAGCGTCCTCTTTGTTACCAGCTATTTTTTAAGGTAGACCTGCCTGGGGTATAGGTGAGGTGGGGGCCGACGCTGGGACAGGGGCAGGGAATGCTGAAAAAGACACTCTGCCCCAGGACTTTGAGTGGGGGGGGGTGGGGAAAAGGGCCGGGGTCCTATATTTTTTGGGGCCCTGTCCACCCCCTCCGGAATTAATTCAAGTACAATAGTCAGGAGGCACCTGGGCCATCTTATGGTGCCGGGGGGTTACGGGATTACACTCAGTAGTCCTCGGGCTTTCAGCCCCACAGGAGCCATTTCTTTTAGGTTATCCAAGCCCTGTCCCGACCCGGGGCCTACTCCCAATCATTCCCTCAGCGGGGATAGGGGCAGGGCAGGCGAAGGTTTATGCTATCCCCTGGGCCATTGGGCATGGCTGGGCTGGCAAAGAACCCTGCGGACAGCCTGTTTTCGGGATCCCAAAGGCCCCTTAACGCATGCTAGTCTATCATGCTACCTTATCACAACTCACCTTGATTTCATAACTGCATTTCCTAACCTGACTCCATATTCTTATACCTAGCTTGTGTTTCAGCCACAACTGTATACTCTTCCACTCCTACAACTAACATGTATATTATAATGGTTTATTGCTCATTTTGGGATATTATTTGAGGACGGAATATCTGCTTTTCTATACTATATTCAGGATTTTATGCATCTCTTATTTACTATTATTGATTAAGACACTCATACAACCCCCTGATAATTTCACCCACAATTCTTTCCTTACTTGCAAGCAGATCTCGGTCACATATGTTTGCACTCATGTTTCTTACATTGTGTTTTCTATATTGCTTTGATATATATGGGTACACACGTTTATATAAATATTTCACAACTGCGAACATGATTTAGAATAATTACGAACTAGAACTCTGACAGAATCCGCTCTAAACAGCTCATCTAGTGTTTCTTACAACACCTGTCACACTTGTACAGTATTATCCACACAGAATGGATTTTGCCCCTGATTTTCCCATTTTGGATATACCTGACCAAACCTATATTTTTGCTGATATTTTCTTCTTACCCTTCCAAAGAACATATCAATGCTGATAAATATATAACTTGTAATATGAGGATATTGTCTAGTAACAGGATACAGAAGCAGATATACAGGATTATAATTTTTAGTTTTATTTATATTTTGTTTAATTGACTTGATTACAGCTTTGCAATTAACCCTAGGTCAGGTAGACTATACCATGTTAGAGTAAGTTTAGTTAGCTTTAATAACCATATAATTAGGATTCCGGGTACTATGAAATAGTCTGGTGAGACCAGGGGAGGCTCCACTATCAGTCTTTGGACTTACAGGATTATCAACTTCCTGTGGGTATACACCTGCTAGTAAGGATGGGGATTGCAGAATGGGTGTATCTCTGGACTTTGATAATTAAATCAGTTTCCTGAGTAGCAGGAGAGAGCAGACCTTGCTAAACCTTTAGTATAAGAATACACTTGCTCAAGCAGAATCTGGAAGTTCGAATTTGTTCTTCAAATATGAGGGCTTGCACTACCGGTCCCTTGAAGCCTCTCTTAATCCCCGTGCAATCAGGTCTACCAACCACACTATTCTACCTTTATTAGATAGAAGTAAAATTGTTACAGTTCTAAACTGTGTTAATAAATAGTTCATTATTCCTAAGCAACATCCACCTTGGAAGTATATTACTATTATCTATGAACTTTCATTCCACTAAATCTATGGAATAGCACAAACCGTGTCTAATATAATCCTCTCAGCGGCGAAAGATTGGCCTTACCACAAACACCTCAAACTGCCTTCAGAAGGACAAGAACTGCATGTCAAAAGGGCTAGTGAAGAACTGAATGCTGGGGCCCACTTGGATTCCCCTCATGGGGTGTCTGATTCAGAAAATCTGAATCGATCTGATCGCTTATAAGAACTCTGACAGAGGAGAAGATTAGGATCTTGTGCTTGTCCAATATAATTATTAGTAACAAAAATATAAAAAGTTATTAATTCATATATCATGATTAATAGTTCTGTCATAAGCATCACAATCGTTGTGGATATCTTGCCCAAGCAAGCTTATATTCTTGATCAAGCTGCTGCTTTAGTCTGAGTCCATAGCAGAGGTAATATTACGATAATTGTAAAATTGAAAAGAATTCTAGTATTTGAAATTGGGAAGGGAAAATAGAAACAGTATCGAAGATCCACCAGTAGCTACTGTGATCTAACATGGCTTGCATACTACTAGTAATAACGCACCACCCACCTCTTTCACAGACACTATGCTAATGGACTCACTATCAGTACCAGATTTTACTCTAGTTACTGCTAGTAGTTCATCATTGGTGACTTTGATGCAACTAGTTGCCAGTAAGTAGTAAGTAAAAAGCGCCTGTCTGAAGAAATGTACTACACATGACAATATAATAGTCTCATGCTTGAAGCTGCTTGTTAACTTGTGGAAGGAATTGTTCAGTAGAATCATCAAGGTTGAAACTAGAAATAAGTGAGAAAATTGTAGGCTGAAAGTGAATAATGTTATTTGTATTATCAGATGTGATATAGAGGTAAGTAAGTAAGATGCCATAATTGGCAGATGAGTGGATGTTGGGATTATTCTGGCTTGAAGCAGGATGAAATTGGGGCTTGCCTATGAAGGTTAGTCATTGGTACACAATGAACAGGAGAGTTGTTAAGTGAGAGTGATAACAAAGAAAGAAGTTTCAAAGCAAACAATCTCAGGTTTTCAGATCAAGGCTACTTGTGTAAAGGTGGATCAGGTTTACGGGAGATGAGTTTTTTGAATGGATCTAGGATACCAGAACAGCAGATGTGATATAAGGAAGTACAGAAGTAGTGAAAGCAATACCAGGTAGTGTGAAGAATAAAGGAGCTCAGAGTGAGGAGCTAGAGCTCCTGTTATATGAAAAGAAAATTCACCTTAACCTGGCTAATATATGACTCATAACCTTGGCAAGCCATGACTCATACCCACATATGAGTCAAATATCCACATAATCTGCAAGATATGACAATTTATTGTAAACCTGTGAAAACCAATGCTTTGGGCAATCCTGTAACAAATGAAAGAATATTAGAGAAAGTAATATAGTCCCAACTGGTATCTCATGAGGTGGCCATCTGAGAGGGCTGTGTGTCATTTTTTGTTCGCTAGACAAGTCTTCCAGTATGGCCATTAGAATTGTAAACACAAAGTAGAGGACAGAATACCCTGATAAAGAAAAATGAAACTTAATGCTATAGTTGAAAATACAATTGTGCTGAACATGGGGAATTGTGGATGTGGTGCATAAGATACAAGCTAGGAACAGAGAAAGGCCAATGTACAAAAACATGAACTCGGAACAGGTAATCCTTCGTGTTTTAAGCAAAGAACTGTCAACTCTCATGACATTTTTAACAATCCCAACTCAATTACTGAACAATTAGGTGTCAATTTTAGTCTTGCAATTCCCGTTTGTTGTTATTTCAGAGAATTACATACTATACCTAAGAGCGTTAATACAGGAAGTGATTATTGTGTATGCCAATTCCTTTCAAGTTGATTGATAGCAGGATCTTGATGTTATAAAAATGGGTGACAACCTATCTGGAATTCAACCCATATGTAACAATCCCTTATAGTCTGTTTTGGATCTGATATTAGGTCTCTGTTCAATTGATAATAGATTATCTTGATTAGCTGGAGAAAATCATTCTAACGATATATTCTTTAGGTGTAATAGGGACTCTTTCCCCGACTATAATGAACTAGGTAGAACAACTTGGTAGTTCTTGTTCTCACTGAACTGCGTAGGCTTGTAATTAATCGCTAGATCAATCGTAGGTGAAATGCAATACCAAGTAAACAAATATAAAATAATCATTTATTCATCAAACTGGTAAGTTGGAAAGTCCTTAGATGATAGTGGAAAGATCTGCTTCGTAGGGTCAAACTCCCTGTAGTTATATCTGATCCTCACAGTACGCTTACCCTGATAACTTCTCCATATTTGTTATCCACCTCTTATGACTCATCACAAGTTATAATATCAAATTCATCAGCTCTCTCATATGAGTCATCTGTGCAACAACCTTTAACCAATAACAACTCATAAAACAAGTCAGATTCAAAAGTCATTCCATTATCTAATATCGCAATCATGAGTCACAGAAGATTCACCTAATAATAACCTACTGATAACTCCCTGTTGTGTAGTCATGTGAAATACTGTAAGGCAATTGATTTCATATAGGGAAAACCCTGCATGCCTATGACTAATAAGTATTTGTTATGTGCAATGATCCTCGCTTAGTCACAATTTGTGACAACTTATTAGGTAAATGACAAAAGCGAATAATTTGGACAAGTGACAACAAAGTAGGGGCTGAATGTCAATTGAAGAAATGAGCAAGAAGGAAAGAGAAGGGAAAGATTGTACCAATTTTGGAACATTTCCAATTTCTGGTATTTTTTATTATCAAACCTAAGATCTTGTGTAGTTTCTCATAGAATTTGTCTATAAAGGTCACTGATAAGCAAAGGTTTAACAAGAGATATTGTAATATCCTAGGTACCAATCACTTAACAGTCGGTCTTTGCCTCTTCCCCGGTCTCCTATGACAGTAAACCAGCGCTACAGCCGAAACTAAATTCTGACTCAGCCCTTCAAGCTAGTTGGCCACTATCTCTTTATTGCACGCAGTATTCCCAACCGTCCAGGGCAGACTGTTGGGCCCCGGGGCATGCTAGACCTGTCTGTCCAGTGAAGTTCTCTCAGTATGCCAGGTGCAGGTGTCCTTCTTTGTGAACACGGGAGTCTTTGGGGTTAACAATGGATGCCAGCTGTCTTGCAATAGTTCTATTAGGGAACTGGTTCGAGAGCAATATGCAGGGCCACGAGTAAGAAATAGGTACCTATAGTCACCAGCTGTTAGTTACCGGCACCTATAGCCACTGGCCATCCCAGTTGGTACCTCTCATAGCTGGCCGTCACCTGTACGCAGTTATAGTCATCAGCCATCACCTGCAGGCACCTCTAGTCACCAGCTGACACCTGTAGCATTCATTATGGGGCCTGTTTTTGACAAACGAAGTGCTAAGAGCAGGTTATTAACTGCAGATTAAAAAACGAAATGTCCAAATTGGACTGAATCTGATTGAGCTCTATCTTTATCAGTTCTGGTACAATTTGGATGATTTTTCTAGTCAGTTAATCAGAATAATCAGGGTTATTTTGTCCCTGCTCTTCGGAAACAGGCCCCGTAATGAAGCCTAGTCCCCTGCAGCCATCTATAGTCACCGGCATTCACTTGTTGGTACCAATAGTTACTCGCCATCACCTGTAGGTACCCATAATCGCCAGCTGTCAGCTGTAGGTCTCTATAGTCACCGGCCATTCCTTGCCATTACCTACAATTAACACCGATTACCGGTAGGTGCCTGTACTCCTAGGGTGACTCCTGCAGGGGATTGTTTCCACCAATACAGCGGCATACAATTTCCGTTTTCTTTTCCCTAATCACTTGTTACACACTACAGCGATCTCTGATCTGATTGTATCTATGGAATCACTTTGAACACTTTACAATCATCATGGACAAGATAAAAGGAACAATTATTCCAGTAAATGAATTAAGTATACACTCAAGGTCTTCTCCTTACTAATCTGCTTAAATGTCTCAGGCACCGTCCCGTATATCAACTGGTAGTCAGGGCCCCTTATGTCCAGATGATTCTATTTCACAAGTTATTACTCCATACCTTGATCAAACCTTTCACTATTATTTAGAATCACACAATGACGAATCTACAGCAAGCCATATTTTGAGTTCTGCTCCCTTGGACCTTCTAATTACAACAATAAGCGATGCATCTGGTATAACCCTACAACACTACAGCAGTCAAGCTGGTACTACATCTGCTTCAATTACAAGTCAGATATCCAGTATTCATCTTAGTATTCCGGCATTTCTACAAAAGCCCACAGCCAGGCATGATCATTCCTGGTTGACAAGCCATGCAACTGAAATCTTTCAAAAGTGTAAATACTGTTAGAGGTGCGCCTGATAAATATCAATTCTTCTCTTATAAATATTTGTTGTCTATCTTACATACAATTCTTTTTTCTGAGATTACGTCCATTAAGCCATACTCCTGTTTACGGCAATTCCTCAACAAAGAATAGGAATAACCATCTAACCCTATGCTACGGAGTGACCAAGGATCATCTGCATGGCCCATGTGAGTTCAGTATGGCGGCCAGTGATTCGCAGATTGTCGCTACGTTTGGCCAAACTCTTTCTCCTTGACAGCAATTCAATATACCTAGCATTAAGCAACCGCTTATCTGGTGGATGTATATTACGAATACGGTATCTTCTGCCTTTGAGGATCCTATGTTCCGCCTTCTTCTCCTCTATCTCCTAAGCTGCATATGAATTATAGCCATTCTCATACCATTGAATTATTGCCTATCATTAGTATAGGTTTCAAAGCCTGATGGCCTCTAGTGTACCCTACCCAACTCAAGCACAACAATCGCTAATTCGATTACCTCTACATATGATATGTCCAGGAAAGTGGTTGTCAAGTATTTCCAAGACTTACCATTCCTAATTCACCTCATCTTTGATCTTTGGTCCTCACCAAATTTTCACTCAATGCTCAGACTTGTAGCCAATTGGGCATCTGAGGAAGCTGTTCTTCAATCATGTACCATTGCCTTTCATCTATTTCTTGGGCGACATTCTGGAGTAAATCTTGCTTCATCTCTTTACAGTATTCTGGTGCTGATTGAGATTAGTGAGAAGCTGGAGCACATAACTACGGATAATGCAACAAATAATGATCAACCATTGATTGAATTATGTATACTATTGGGCAATCAAGGCATCACATTCGATCCTGAATCCTGAAGAGTCCGATGTTTTGGCCTTATCATTAATCTTGTCCTAAAAAGATTTCTTGGGGGACATGATTGTGAGGCATTTGAGATTAATAATGACACAAGTGCAGAGGAAAAGGAAAGATCACTAAAGTCTTGGAGGAAGAAAGGGCCAATGGGCAAATTACATAACATAGAAGATTGGATTTTGGGTACACCTCAGAGACGCGATTGCTTTACTGAAAAACTACAACTTACCTGTAGTGTAAACTAGAATGGCCCAGTACTTCCTATTATTGGAAATGTAACATGATGGTCCAGTGATGCTCATGGGCTGAATGGGGCATCAGCAAAAAGCCATCCTGCGTCAGATACGGTAGTGTTGCGTCCTGACTCTCCTATCCTGGACTCTGCATCCTGTGCGTCCTGTGTGTCCTGTACTCAGGCGCCACATCTGGTTGCGTCTGGCACGTCAGGAGACCCTTCTCAGTACCGGGTTCCGTCCGGACACATGCTACTAACCAACCCTGCCTCCCATGCATGCAGACTTCAACCGCACCACCATCCCACATCAGGATTTACCACTACCCCTGAGTACCATCCCAGCCTTCGGAGTCTCAGGCCCAGCCCTAGGGTGAGGAAGGGGTATTTCTTGGCAGAGAAAATATAGTTCAAGTTAGTGCTGGCGTCAGGTGAGAAACCCATCGTACCCTTAATCTTAAATTTACACAAAAGACCCTATGGCCATGTAACACTGGCACTCAGAGTTCTATTTTCAGAACAACATCGTTGAATGAGCTAAAATGCCAGCTCACTCCAGTCTGAAAGCAAGTGATAGCAATAACACTGCCTGGTGGTTTCTGGGCACTTAGCCTCAAACTGGACGCGACGCGACGCACTCTTCTCATCACAAAACTCAGGAAATTGCTCACCCTTGTGAGAGTTGTCTTTCTAGATGCCCTAGTGATCCCAGAGTTCGATGGCAGATCCCTCCACGACCACCACTCCGATCCAGATTCTGATTGCGGGAGATTGTTGGGCTCGACGTCGGCTATAAAGGGGTATAAAGGACGTCTCTGTCGCATCGAAACTCATGAAGTCGTTGACCCTTGTGGGGGTTGACTTTATAGGTAGGTACCCCAGCGCTCCCAGAGCTTGATGACGGATCCCTCCACGACCGCTTGTCCGATCCTGGCTCTGATTGCGGGTGATTGTTGGGCCCGATGCCAGCTTCACAATGATGTAAGATTCATCCCTCCGCGATCTTTATTCATGAAGTTACAGGGCTGAATGGGGTGCTGGCGATCCCAGAACCCGATGACAGATCCCTCATCAACGACTGCTCCGATCCTGGATCAGATTGCGGGAGGTTGTTGGGCTCAACGCCAGCTACACAGGGGTATAAAGGACGTCTCTGTCGCAACGAAACCCATGAGGTCGTTGACCCTTGTGGGGGTTGACTATATAGGTAGGTACCCCAGCGCTCGCAGAGCTTGATGACGGATCACTCCACGACCGCTGGTCCGATCCTGGATCTGATTGAGGGACATTGTTGGGCTCGATGCCAGCTTCACAATGATGTAGTATTCACCCCTCCGCGGCCTTTATCCATAAGGTTACAGGGCTGAATAGAGTGCTGGCGATCTGTAACAGGTTTATTCCTGTCTAACGAAAATACAATAGGACCGGCGGTAGACCTGCTAGCGCTGGTGCTAAGGGGGGCTTCAAGGGACCGGAGGTAAGAGATAATAGTTGAAGGACAAATAGAACTCAGGGACTCAGGGATTGCCGTTCAACCAAGTGTATTCTTAGACTGAAGGTCTGTCGAAGTCTGCTGTCTCCTGCTAGCCAGGAGACTGGTTTA
>Ga0307513_10009231_pt1 | contig 12483 bp, 12 predicted proteins | sample 15_EM_MG_FD_202174 | JGI IMG/M metagenome (GOLD analysis project Ga0307513, IMG submission 202174) | Populus trichocarpa ectomycorrhiza microbial communities from riparian zone in the Pacific Northwest, United States - 15_EM | ecosystem: Host-associated > Plants > Roots > Unclassified | place... | reverse complement strand
AACCGACGGCGAGTGCGCACTCTGTCTTCGAAGGGCACCATCTCCAACTCCGCGCTTGACGGATTGAGTCCCTGCAACCTTTAAAGGTCGTGATTTTCGATGTTAGGCTTCCTCATCGGCACCCTAGACCGCCAAAAATCCTCGGTCCATTACTAGATTCAACCCAAGCCTATTAAAATGGCCTCCGTCGTATGTCTCGATTTCGCCGTAATTTCTGATTGCTTAGCCGTTGTCGGTGTAGCCCTTCAAGGCTCAAGTCCTGGTCATTGGTGGTGGCCCAGCTGGTAGCTATGCGGCCTCAGTGCTCGCGATGGAAGGCTTCGATGTCGTCGTTCTCGAGGCTGCCAAATTCCCCAGGTGATATTAAATACAATCGGAAACACCGAACACCGATTTGCGTATTGCTCATACAGCTACTAGATACCATATTGGCGAGAGTCTATTGCCCTCGATTCGCTATTTCCTGCGATACATAGGTTTGGAAGAGGAATTTGATCAGCACGGTCAGTATGACCGCCTTAGACCCTTTCGAAACTGCCCTAAGCTCCGCTTCTGCTTCGACAGGCTTCTGTGTCAAGGTATAACTGCACGTCTCGTTGGTGGCACACACACACTCACAGCCCGCCCAAAAATATAGCCTGGGGCGGCCGTCAGGTTCAGCAAGTACAAACGTGAAGGGTGTGAGTCCGTTTATTTCCGATTGTGATCCCTGCTCATTGGCTCAGCAGATACAGACTTTGTCGGCCTCGGGAAGACCCACGGGTCTTGGAACGTTGTGAGTGACTGCTCGAGATGTACGAGTCAACAGGAACTTAACTCGATCCGTTACAGGTTCGTTCCGAGGCCGACGAGATGTTGCTTCGCCATGCCGGAAAGCTTGGTGCAAAGATTTTTGAAGAGACCAAAGTCAGCAGCCTTGTTTTCGAAAGTGACCCAGCTACCACTCGTCCTACCGCCGCCAAGTGGACCAACGCCCAGGGAAAAAGTGGCACAATCGAGTTCGACTACCTCGTCGATGCATCTGGACGTCGTGGCATTATGTCCACTACGTATTTGAAGAATCGTAGGATTAATGATGCTTTCAAGAACATCGCATTTTGGGGTTACTGGAAGGGATGCAACAAGTACAAGCCCGGGACTACTAGAGAGAACGCTCCCTATTTCGAGTCTCTGCAAGGTAGGAGACCCTTCACCAGTTTTATGAACTATATACTGACTCGCGCTGTGGCTGAAGATGAGTCTGGCTGGGCCTGGTTCATCCCACTGCACAACGACACCGTCTCCGTCGGTGTTGTCCTTCACCAGGATATCTACAGCCGCAAGCGCAAGGAGCTCAGGGAGAACAGCGACGACTCGTCATTGGAAGCGCTCTACCACTCGACACTCGACAACTACGCGCCAGATATTACGGCCCTGCTAGGAGAAGGCGAACTTCAGGAGAGCGAAGACGGTGCAACTGTCAAGCAAGCCAGCGACTTTTCTTACAATGCCCCACGCCATGCTGGTCCTCGTTATCGTATCGTTGGAGATGCAGGCGGTATGCCCCGGTCACCTGTATTTCGTTCCTTTTCCTCATTTCCGTATTTCTAGCGTTTATCGACCCCTTCTTCTCTTCCGGTGTTCACCTCGCTGTTGCTGGTGGTCTGAGCGCTGCCGCCACAATCTGTGCCGAAATCCGCGGTCACTGCACCCCTGAGGCAGCCGAGGAATGGCATACTACCAAAGTCGGCACGTCCTACGTTCGGTGAGCCGTTCTATGGTGACATTTGACGCGTGGTTAACCATTCTTTCGATTGCAGGTTTCAACTCGTTGTCATGTCTGCCTACAAGCAGATCCACAACCTCGATGCCTCCGTCCTCTCGGACGTCGATGAAGACAACTTTGACAAGGCGTTCGATTTCTTCCGCCCTGTCATTCAGGGCTCTGCCGAATTTGGCAAAGCAATGAACAAGGACGAACTTGAGAATGCGTAGGTCACATTCAATAACCCATTGATTTTTCTTGACGCCTTATAGTGTCAACTTCTGTGGCAACCTCTTCGGTGAGATTCAACCAGACGATGTTCTCGCCGTGCAGAACAAGATGGTTGGTGAAACTACGAAGCAGGCCGAGGAGGTTATGAAGATGCTCGACGCTCGCAAAGTCATCAATCAGGAACACTCCAACGGCTTGCGCATGTTCGGAGCAGACCCCGTTAATGGCTTCGTTGTGGAACTCGAGAGCGGCAAGCTAGGCTTGGTGAAGGCGTAATGCCACAGGTACCCCTACTCACGCGGTTGGAAATAGAGTCATGGATTTCGTTTTGTCCCCTCCCCCGGTCACGCCACAGAATCATGTATTTAAATTTGCTTGGATATTCTATGACGTTACAAGCGTCCAATGTAGTCGCGTGTGCCCGAAGATTATTGACTTGACTCGTTTATATCGTTCGTCGAGGCTCGCGACGAAATTTGGAGAGAATGGGCCGGAAAGAGCGTGGATGGGACTCGACTCTGGTGCAGAACCTTTTCAGCCCTTTAGCCGACAAGCGGCCGGAGACTTTGCCCAAGGCCCTGGATGTCAAGAGGGAGCTAACTCGAATGAGTTCAACAAGCTGAAGTCCTCGGCGCTAGATGCGACCACCGGTTTCACATCCAATGTCCGAAGAACGTACCAGGCTGGGAAAAGCAGGGATGCAAACGACAGATGGCGCCTTCCCGTCGTTGAGATTCAGAGGTAGGTCGAAGATACGATGATAACTACATATGAATAGGTCTATTTCTATCCACGGCCATAGGACTTCGAAAGCACCGCATCCCGTCCGATCTGCGCAGTTAACCGGAGTGCCGCCCAGTTAGTACCACGGTGGGGGACCACGCGGGAATCCTGGGTGCTGTGGTTTTTTTTGATCACTTTGCCATAGATAGAACCTCCCTGACCTAAACACACCCACGGTTCTCGATATACACCCAAACGTCCCGGAAGTATACGCTAAGTATGCTGTGTTTGTGATATTCATTGCTCTCTGTGGTTAGGGGCTATGGTCAGAATAAAAGAATGTCATGATCAATTTTACAGAAACGTGCATGCAATCTGGGAGAAAATGAGAGATACTTCATGTTCTGTGACGAGGCGTGTTCGAAACAGCTCCTTCGCACCATATGACGGTACCCGAGCTCCCATCCTCATTCACTTAAAATTTTAGCCAATGCACGTTCTCCTCACTCCTGAAATTTGGCGCATTTCTCTCCAATGGCAAGACTATTGGGGTCTGGCCACGCAAGTAAAGTAAAGAGAACACATGGTATTTAATTTTCATGCACAGTCAAATATGTTTCCTATACCCGATGTGTGTAACCCTGAATCTATCTGCCACACAACTATCGACTGTCCATGGCAAAATGTCCGCGAGCGTAGGTCATGTGTGATAGCTGCTGCTGACAGTGTGGTAGATCAATCGATTGCCCACGCCGGGTTCACTATCCTTGTTTACTGGAGTTTGGCGAGATGCTCCTTTGCTACATTGTCCTCGCTGCTTTTCAACACCTAGAGTAGACACATCATAGGACTGGTGGGTAATGTGGTTGGGGGACATACGGCGATGAGCTTGTCAACGTAGGCCTTCTTTGCCTCCTCCTGGGAAATGTCCTCGCGACCTTTCCAAGCATCCCTAATGGGAAAATGGGTTCAATGCATCGACCGTGACACTCGAATATGCGCGACTAACCACTTTGCCTTGCCTGCCATGTCAAAAAGCCCTGTAGGCCGGGCAGTGTTTACGTTTCCGATCGTGGCTACGGATGGCAAGGACGACAGATCACAGTGAGAGGACGAAGGTGGTCAACCAATGCGATCTGGAAGGGGGATCGAAGAGGAGAAATACCCTGTTTGAAGTTGGCATAGAACTGGGGGACGGTTCGTATCAGCAATGAGACCGTCGGCAACAACACTATGGGCCAGCCTTACCTCCAGCTTGTCGCCCTGGCTAGGCTGAATTGGGCCCTCGTTGGGCAGATTGCTGACTAGTGTGCAGAGGGATATGATGATGAGCGCGATCCAGGGCGGAGGACACCAAGGAGGGGTATTACCAATATCTACAGCACTCTGAAACTTGTCTGCCATTTCTGTGAGGACGGAGGAGTAGCTAGCTTGGTAAAGGAGGAGGGGAAGGTGCAACAAAGCAACTGCAACTTGGTACTCGTCCCAAATAATCTAGAACCCCGGCAATGTCGACAACTCGGCTCACAACTGTGAATACGCAGGAGGGCATCCACCCTACCTCGACAGCTACCACGCTCGATACTCAGTCCCTCGGATCGCCGAAAGCTCCACCAACTCCCCAAGAAATCCAGCGTACACTCTCCGTAGCGCAGCGTACTCAAAAGGTATGCGTATGTGTTACCTCTTATATCTTTACCGAGCGCTCTGCTGTCTCTATTCTCCCCACTCGCCCCGTTGCTTGAGCGCCAGCGGTGTCACTCGTGGTACATATCTGTGAGGCTCTGTCCAACCGCCTAGCAACTCTCGAGGCCATTCTGGTGCTCAGTGCCGCCCTCTGGTTATCGCCACTGCTATTCTTGATTCGCCGAATGAACAGCCTGTGGTGTCGGCGTAGGCTCCCTCTGATTATGCACTGGCCCTTCCATAGTTAAATTATATTTCGAGTTCTGCCTTAACTTGCAATACCGGACTGCCGACTACATGGACTCGATCTGGCCAGACCCAATGTTCTACGCATGGAGGGTCGCAGCTGGATTTTGACCCTCGAGATCTCAAGATCATGGGTATTATGGGTGTACCCTCTCAAGGAGTAGTTTGGAGTTCGTAATGGACCCCTCCATTTTTCTGGAATTTTGCCAGATTGCGTTCCCGTTGCCTGGCTCTAGTGACTTCGTCACGTTGCCAATCACCTTAATAGCTAAGGCAACGGTGTTAGTTGTGTGATCAGTGCGGTGTTAGTCACGTATCGCATTATTGACAGGTTGAAAGTCCTATGTTAAGCAACAGAGGGCGTGTCAGTTGCTTCCTCTGCGCATCACTTTACCTACTTCTGCGTTCCCTTGATATTCCTTTTTTTTGACGATGCCTGACACATCCCCCATCTTAGGGCAAGAACAAAGCCATAAATGCAGGCCAATCTGGCACAGAATCGGAAGACGAATTTGTCTTGTCACCTGAGGCCGCGCATGTTGTTGGAATCAATGCTGGTGCGAATCAGGGTCTTTCTTCAATTGCTGAGCGACCAATGTCGGGTGGCGAAGAGAGCGAAGATGATGAAGACGAGTTGGCTGGTGGATGGAAAGCCGCAAAGCCAGACCAGAATGCAATGATCAAGGCTGACAAGAGTCTGCAAGTTCTCCACTCCGGCTCTCTTTGGAAGAAAGGCAATAGGAGAAAGGTGTGTTGGCGACTTGTGTTTCCAGTATCACATTCGTACCTTACTCTGGCAACCGATAGACATGGAAGAGGCGGTGGTTTGTCCTGCGCCCTTCTCACCTGGCGTACTACAAAACACCCGCCGAGTACAAGCTTCTCCGGTTGCTCGACATTTCGGAGATCCATGCCATTACTCCTGTCTCGCTCAAGCGGCATGAAAACACCTTTGGTATCGTCACCCGTGCCCGAACCTTTTACCTGCAAGCCGGAACTCAAGATGAAATCGAGGTCTGGGTGGCAAAGCTGAATGAAGCCAAGGGCGCCTTGCAATCCACCAACTCAGCTGAAGCAGTGCCTATCGCTAACCCGCCGCCTCCAGCCCCTTCAGCATATCAAGCTGCCATCGTTGGCTTGCCAGCCTCACCAGCAAAGGTCTTGCCCACACCGCCTCAGCTGGTCGTGCCACCATCACCGAAGATTGTGGCGTTCAACGAGCCTTCTTCTCCCGTTCAAACGAACGCCAACAAAAGGAACTCGAGGACAAATATAGTCACCTCATCAGACTCGGAGCCTGACGAACCCACTAAGGCGCCAGTGGCAACCAAGGATGCCGGCAAAGTGATCATGAGTAGCTATCTCATGAAGTGTGGGAGCAAGAGGAAGACATGGCGCAAGCGATGGTTTGTACTCAGTGGGGATAGGATGATTTATACTGGCAGTCATATGGTACGTAACACGCCTGGATCATGTCAAACTCGGATGGGATTGCGTCTGTACCACCCCTCGGTGGCTTGAGAAAGGCGAGGCTCATGGCCACCCTAACTGATAGCGCTAAGCGCTGTATGGGCTGAAGTCCGGTGTTGGCTGTTGGCATTTGGCTTGTGGTGGACTGCGTCCCTTGCCCTGAGTATAGTCTGGGTTGGACAGTCGAGCAGGCACGCGCAACCCTGGATGAGGCACATGGGATATGGATATGATTTACCGCGCTTCGCGCCTATGCCACTGTGCCAACATGGTACACAAGTGCGCTCGGTCGTAGTCTGTTTCCTTGAACTCGGCATCTTACGTTCTTAATTCTAACACGAGGGGACCCATTTCGCTGATACGGATTCTATGCACCGACGAATCGGACAATTAATTAATTTCAATACAGGATACAAAGCCCCACCGGGAAATTCCGTTAAGCCAAATTTTAGATGCGATGGAGTACAAGTCACACCACCGGGAGACGAAGCACCTGGGGACCGGGAATAGTACTAGTACCGGAGGGAGTGGGGGAATGACTGGTGGGGCTGTGACGGGGGGCACTACTGCCGCTACTGGAGGGATTGTGACCAACACGAACGCGTCCGCTCAGGCAGGCTCGTCGGGTGGACAATCTGGAGCCGAGGAAGATGGTGCCGGCACGCTGGCGCTGGCGGGTACGCTGACTGGTGGGAAATTTACCTTCAAGGTGATTACGCCGAAGAAGACACTACTACTTTGTGCACCGAGCGAGGAAGAAGAAGTCAAATGGATTGGTGCGATTCGTGTGCTAATTGCCAGACGGACGAGTGCGGAGGCGGGCTGCTCTGGGCATGTGCAGATGGCGAGTGGGAGTGGGAGTGGGAGTGGAGGGGGTGAGGTTCACAAGAAGAAAGAAGGGAAAGAAAGAGAGAAGGAGAAAGAGAAGGAGTATGAGAAGGAGAAGGAAGCGGCTGGAACGAGTGGGGCTAGAAAACGGAGTATCAGTGCTACTGGCCCCGCGACTGGGGTTTTGGGAGGAGGCGATAAGGAGAAGTAGGAGGCAGTTTGGGCAGTTCGGAGCTTGGAGAGGGGGTGATACGTGGGCCGATCAGTGTCCGATCGGTTAGGGATAGAGCACTTGGTTTGGAGTACAGGTTTGGTACCTAGTAATGTTTTGTTTTGATTAATTGCCAAGGGAACTAATATTATGGTCGGCCCCTGTGCCTATGTACGTTTGGGACGGAGAGAAGGGGTGCGCTGGAGGACTGGATGAAAAAAGAAGAGGGAAGTCGAAGGGACACTCTCTTAGGGGGCGCCAGCGTGGTGCTGGATTGTCTGTAACAATGAGTCGGATATCGGGATAGATAGAGAGAAGGACAAGGGTTCGTCGGTGGACTCTGCGGTGCGGTAAGGTGGAGGCCCGGAGGACTGCCATGCCGGAGTGAGTGGGAATAGTGACAAGCACTGGGGGGGATAAGTCGCCTTGAGCCCGGAGGGGAGGGGCTGTGAAGGTTCGCCCCTGGGATAGAGATTGATAGTATCAAAAAGGCAAAGGATTGAATGATTGAATGAATGCTTTAGAACGCCACGGAACGGGAATTGAGCGGGACCCTGTTTAGAGCACTGCCTTGTGGGACTTGGCAGGTGACGCTCGCTAAGGCATTACGTGGGGAACGGAGGTGGAATGAAGGCAGGAACAAGAATCGGTGGAGGTCGAGACCATGACGAGGGAGATGAGGGAGGGGAGGAAGAAGATGGGTGGGATATGCAAGGATGCAAAGAAGGATGCAAATGGATATGATTGGAATGAATAGCGGGGAGCATCGCGGGCGCGGGCACCTGGACCATGTGTGTGCATGCCATATATGGCCCGTTGAAGGTTGAAGCCGCAAAGGCCGCGGTTAAAAAATAAGAGGCTGCGGGCGGCGGGGGGTCCAAGGGTCTGGGCTGGACTGGATAAATGCAACTCATGCAGGACAGGAGATCCGTGGGTAGATGGTCATCGGAAGAATCCAACCTCCTCTCGCAGAGACACAGCGACCGGCGAGGTGCCTGACCCTGGGGGAGGCCAGCCACTCGACATGTGAGTGCCTGGCGGAGGTGATCGTTGATCGTTGTTGTCCATTTTTGCGCGATAGATTACAGGCCATCTGGGTCTCAAACGCAGAAACGGCAGAACCGTACATAACCTACCTTAGGATATCCTCCGTTTCGATCGATTCCCGGAGCCTTTCGAGGCTGAGCGTGCGGGCAGCTGGGCGCTTATGCGGAACAGCCTCGGCCAAAACGAGAGGCCAGATAAAGCAACACCGCAGCTTTGCCGACGTCTGACTCTCGGGGATTGGCGGCGGAGAGTGTGCCAATTACGGATTTCGGTCAGAGGCGAGTTGCTGTGGAACGAGGGGTCCTCGGTGAATTTTTGTGAATATTTTACACGAGGGCCGCAGGCTCGGGCGCTCCTCGCCTCCGGTGGTTTGCGATTGCAATGCAGGCAAGGTAGGCAGGCAGGCAGATGAGCTTCGCTTCGTTGTGTTGTGCCCTGACATTCAGATGTGTCTGACAGAGGACAGTTCAGACAAGACAGTTCACAGTTCAGTCTATCCAACTCCCACTCGTCTTAAATATCAACTTACCTGGCGCTCTCTTGTTACTCCCCGTCCGAATCTCCTCGCTCCTCGTTCCACGTCCACGTCCTCCCCGCCTCCATTTCGCTCCATCGCGTCCCGTCGACCGCCGTCCCCTGCCCACCCACGGTCTCGTCGTCGTTGTCGCCACTCACGCGTTCTGTACTTGTAATATCGTCTATTGTCACTTTACGAAACCCAACCACACTCTACCACACCCACCATGGTTGCCCAGACACAGCGCAAGCCACAGACCGCCATCGCGCCCCCAAAGCGAGCCACAAAGACGGCAAGCGCGCTCGCTGCCGCTCATGCCGTCGCAGAGGTCAAGCAGAAGCGCAAACGCACTAAACAAGGTTGCATTACATGCCGAGTCCGCGGCAAGGTGTGTACCACTCTCCTTTCCCCCCGATCCTGTCCCGCGCTTAGCCCCCCGTGGGCGCTCTACTTCCCCCGTGGCCTGCCCCTCCCCCCTACCCGCTACCCGGCAGTCAGCGCTGACTAGTCGATCGTATCGTATCTAGAAATGTGACGAGGTCCGCAACGACGACGGTACCTGCAACACTTGCAACAGGCTCCGCATCCATTGTCTCGGCTTCGTTGACCGCCGTCCCGAGTGGCTCAGAGTAAGCCTCAGCACTGCCCACTGTTCTCCACTCATTCTGATGTACGTCCTCCCTCTCAGACCAAGGAGAACATCAAGGTCTGGCGAAAGCGCGTCACAGACTTTCTCCTCTCCCAGGGATTCGTAAAGGGCTACGCCGGCTGTGGTCTCCGTTCGGCCAACGTCCCCGAGCGCAGACTGACACTTCCGGAGATGCGCGAGAACCTCAGCACCGGCGACGCCTCTGAGCCAGACTCTCCCACTCCCCATTTCACCGACCCCACGCCCCCCACCGCTCGTCTCACCAGCCTCCGTGATGACCCCACCTCGTTGTACTATGGCAGTGGGGTCACCACATGGCCCCCGCATTCCCATTCCCATCCTCATATCCACTATACACATTCAGACTCGGAATCGAACAGTACACCGCCCCAGCAGACCAACGATCTCAGTGTTGATGTCATGTACCAGGAACAACAACAACAACAACACTCAAGTCAGTCTTCCTTCCTCCCAAGCCGTCTGCCGAGCTGCCTCTCATTCTTTCCTTCCTTCCTTCCAGTCGCTAACTACTCTCCCCTCAAAGTTCCATCTCCATCTCCCTATAGTTCGCCGTCGTATACTATATATCCGACGACGCTCCCTTCCCTTCCTTCACAACATCCTGGCTATGTAGCTCCCGGACTCGTGTCCGGTGCGTCCATGTTTTATTAAAGTATCCCCCTCCAACCACCATCCCCCATTCCCCATTCCCCATTCCCCATTCCCCATCCCTGTCCTTCATAGTTTCTGGTCCTGGGACACTGTATACGTTTTCTTTCTGGCTTACGTAATAGCCCGTCGCTCGCCTCGCTGCTTTCTATTTTCACATTATTTCTGCTGTATATTTCCGTTCGTAAATTCTTTCTAATTGGATGCTCTCTGTTTAGCAGGTTCCACTGCGCCCACCGAACCCTCTATGGCCCTTGTTCCGTGTTACTCGCCCTCGTCCGATTCTGGTTCACCCACTGGGAACCAGCAGATCGTGTTGCCGTATACATATCCTACTACATACAATATTCCGATATTCATCAGCCCCACCACTAACTTCCAATACGAATTCTACATTGAACGCTACTTCACCCAAGTCCTCGGTATCCAATATCGCCTTGCAGACCAAAAAGCTCTCCGCTCTATCATGTCCTTCCTTGCCCAACAAAATCCCGCTGTTAAATCGTCCATCTCCCTCCTCTCCGTCTTGCACATTCAGTCCCAAGCCCAAGCCGTCTCGGCAGCCACAGGCCTCCTCCCGGCCCCATCCCCGTCGGCCCAGCAGCTCTACGACAAGCTGTACAAGCAGACTCGCAACCTCCTCCAAGAGTCCAAGGTATTCAAACAGGGACGTCTCGACGAGGGCGATGCAATGGCGTGCCTGCACCTGATCTCCGCCTTTCTCTTCTCCGGCGGGCGCGGTACCTGGTACGAGTTCCTGCACACAGCAGGTGACTGGGTCGAGGCGACGATCCACGACTACGGCGAGTCGCCGCACCTCGCACTCCTCGGCCTCTCCGAGCGCGGCCGCTTCATCTTCCGCGCGACGATGTGGATGGACGTCTTCTCGGGCGTGTCGCTCTGCCGCCCACCACGCTTCTTGCGCTGGTACCAGCAACTCTTCCGCCCGGGCGTCAGCCTCCCCGACGATCTTGGCATGGAGCGCATCATGGGCTGCCCGAACGATATTATCTTTGCGTTTGCGGAGACCGCCTGTCTCGAGCACGACAAGGAGTGCGAGAGCGCGACCATGAACGCGACTGCCGGTGGTAGTGGTAGTGGTAGTGGTAGTGGTAGTGGTAGTGGTGCTGGTGATATGATGCTGCAGTATATGCTCCGCGGGAGGGGTATGCAAATCGAGGCGTACATCCCTGAAGTCATGGGCCCCGCGCCGCTGCCCAGCTGGGAGCGCTTCGTCGAGCTGAAGGACATGGAGGATGGATCAACGGACGCTGAGACTGTCGAACGAGAGACGAGGATGAAGGTTGCCGAGGTCTTCAAGCAGGCTGCAAGGGTCTACTTGCACTCTGTCATCGAGGGGTGCGACCCCCAGGTACCCATTATCCGACGCGCTGTCCTTGCTTCCATCCAGGCGCTAACGGTACGTATTTCGTGTTTCGTTTTCCTACAACTATTCCCTATTCATTTTATTTTGCAGGCACTCCGTTCGTCCCCACTCGACCGCGCTCTCGTGTTCCCCATCACGATCACCGGCTGCCTGGCCGCGACACAGGTCGAGGTCGATTTTTGCCTCGCCCGCCTCGCCAACGTCGGCAACGACGCCAATTCGTTTGGAAATTGCTTGCAGGCGCGCGAGCTCATCCACGCCGTCTGGCAGAAGCGCATCGCCGTCGGCATTGACACAAACGGTGTACCCGTCAAGTCACAGCCCATCAATTGGCGCATCGTCATGCGCGAACTCGGGGAGGACCCGCTTTTGTTGGTCTGACCGACCCGTCGATATGAACCTTTTTTATTATTCCCCCCTACCCCTACCCCTACTCTCTCTTGAATCTTTCTTGGTCGACAACAGGGGAAGAAAGAAACATAATTTAAATTTGCACGATTCGAGAGAAACCCGACTCTGTGATGAGGATAGAAGGCCATGCGGATCTTGGAGTGGGTGTGTTCGGTCACCGACGCCTCCTGTTTGATTATGCTTGTGCCTCGAGGCTGCTGCTACGAAAGAAGCTTGAAACTCTCCCCCCTTGGTTGAGTTCGGTTGGTTGCGAGAGATGGTTGCGGGCTCATGAACTCACGATGGACGACGAACGGCTCATGGGCTTTCTCTCTGGCGCCCACTCGTTTTTTCCGATATGTTACAATTCTGTATCCATTAGTCATGCACCTAGCACTTTTCATTGTACTGTATCTTATTAGTCTTGCAATTTCATTGTCGTATGAACTGCTTACGACCCTCTTAGGGCCTGCCCTAAATTTAAGTTCATCACGAATAGATATTGCATGGTTTTTGGACAGTCTTACGAGGTACTAAGATGAATAGGGAAAAAAAAACAAAAACCACAGCACCCAGGATTCCCGCGTGGTCCCCCACCGTGGTACTAACTGGGCGGCACTCCGGTTAACTGCGCAGATCGGACGGGATGCGGTGCTTTCGAAGTCCTATGGCCGTGGATGAAATT
>Ga0307513_10009230_pt1 | contig 12484 bp, 12 predicted proteins | sample 15_EM_MG_FD_202174 | JGI IMG/M metagenome (GOLD analysis project Ga0307513, IMG submission 202174) | Populus trichocarpa ectomycorrhiza microbial communities from riparian zone in the Pacific Northwest, United States - 15_EM | ecosystem: Host-associated > Plants > Roots > Unclassified | place... | reverse complement strand
GGTGGTCCGGGTAAGCGAGTTAATAACAGGCTATCCGGACCCCCCGGCTCCCTCACAGTTAATAACAGTTACTATCACAGTTATTAACAGGCCTGTGAATATTTCGGGTGATTCTCACGGAACCCTAGTCAACACCGTCCCTACGCGCGATCGAAACCAGTGTCGCATTCGAACGCATCACGAACCTAACACAATACACGTAGAGTGAGCCACTCTCATTGCAGTTCTATCCGTGTTGGATGGCTTTATAGATGGGCACGACACTGTGGCGAGGGGTAACTTTAAAAAAACGGGAGCGAGGGGAGAGTGGCCGAGCGTGCGAGGTTCGCTTCGCCAAGTGGACGATCGCCAGCTCCCAACGACCATGTCCACTACCACCGCCATCGCCATCACCTCAAGCCAGGGTCCTCCTATCTCTCAACGCTTACGCGCAATCAAGGAAATCCTACAAGATGCGACTTGTTTGGCGACGTGCGTCCAGGGCGGTGTCACACGTCGCGTCAGACGACTGAAATTTGAGTTTGCAGGACCTCAATGACCCAGGGCAATGCTGAGGTTGGATAAACGGACGATGTGGACACGTAGACTGCTACTGATGCGAGTTTTATTCTAGTTTGATATTCTCGAGCGAGACGCTTTCGAAGTCCTCCGCCTCATTCGATCCTGGAGAAACACGGTCGCACCAATCAACCAGATCCCTCCAGAAATCCTCGCTCTCATTCCGGATTTTTTGGACATGGACGCGAGAAATAAAGACGTGAACGCGCTCACCCACGTATGCCGGGCTTGGAGGGAGGTGTTCACGTCACGGCCCTCTCTGTGGACCCATCTCGACCTTGACAGCCAGGACGAAGACGAGGCCCGCGTCTACCTCGAGCGTTCAAAGCCCTTGCCCGTCCGGCTGTCACTGAACAGAGATAGCCTCATGTCTCCCGATTCCTTCTTCCGGATTACCTTACAAGTTACTGGACGACTCGGATATCTACTCCTCCGAGGGACGCCCGAAAATATACAACATATCATCAATCACCTGTCTCGTCCTGCTCCTCTGCTTGAGCATCTGACCATAACTGCTTATTTCAAACCACCACATCGGCACCCCGTGCTCACGCACACACTTTTCGACGGGGATCTCTCTTCGTTATGCAAATTGAACCTGGATTTCATTCATACCGAATTACCCTGGAGGAACATGATCAACCTCACGACTTTCTCGCTGAGCCACACGCCACCGGGCAAGTCCTCCGTCGGACACTTTCTCGACTTCTTCGAAAGCGCTCCCCACCTCCGCGAAGTTAGCCTCTACTCCGCAACCCCAACCTCTGGCGTTCAAAATGGGCGGTTGGTGTCACTTGCGCATCTGAGGGTGATGGAAATCATCAACCGTGGACCGCCTTCGGTCTTGCTCGACCACCTGTTGATCCCGGTCGGTGCGGAGTTGCTTCTGCAGGCAGACTTCGTCAGCTCCATGGCCGGGGACCTCCTCCCTAGGTCTCTCGATAACCTCCGGAACCTCTCCGACTTCACCATAGTCAAAGTATACATCGGTACAGGAAACTTATACATGAGACTCAGTGGACCGAATGGGCGAGTCGGGATGACCTCCATCGTCTACCGAGCCAACAAGACCAGTTTAGTGCTTGAATCTCTCGCCCAACTTGACACCTCGAAGACCGAACGGTTTAAAATCGAACACTACGAACCTCTGTCCGAAGATCTTTTTTACCGAGCACTGCTTCGCATGAAAGACCTACGCGTCCTTGTGCTCTACAAACGCCACAACCTACAAATCCCCGTCCCCGCCTTGCACCCTAGCACGAGCTCATCAGAAGCTGTAATCTGTCCCAAGCTGGAGGAGCTTATCCTGGTGCTCCGTAACGAGGGGAAGGTATTTGATATGGAGGATGTCATAGGAATGGCAGAAGCGAGGGCGTCGAGAGGGAGGGAACTCAAGACTGTTAGGATCGTTGATGGGTGGAATAAACTTCGTCAGAAGGACGTGGTAGAACTCAGGAGGCATGTCGGGCACGTGGAATACAGTCTTCGGGTCGGTCAAGTCGATGACGTCGATGACTGGTGGCAAGGAAGGTGGTAGGAGAGGATCCTGGTGATGTCTCTCTGGTGGGCGGGTTCGCGTCCGTACGCTGATGCGGTGTCGGCCCTCAAATTTCAACGTCGGATCATCAGAGCACTAGGCCTTTATGGCTCTTCGGTCGTACGATGGCGAGCGGCTAGCCGTCTCGCTATTATGCTTTTTTGATTCCTACGTTGCATGCTCTCCAAATGTACATGCAGTACGCTTATGCGCCTTGACTGTTGGAGTCACTTTCCCCGCAGGTCTTCCGTTATCGAAGATGAGATAGTAAACATACGTGCTATTCAGCCCTGGTTTCGCGGGTTAAAATCCTCTCATGTACCAGACCACTGTCTCGACGTTTAAGCAGGAAATGGTACCCTCTATGTCTGGTCGTGCGTTACGATCCTTCGACCAGCACAGCTCGATGGTCCTCCATAGTTCGTTGCTAAATCTGAGACGCGTCGCCCCCTCCGGTTCCTTCGGTCGCCCCCCCCTCGGTGATCGCATTGACTACAAGGATCTCCGACTTGATTTCAACGACGGTACGTGGAATCCATCCCTCCGACGTCTCGTTATTTGAAGATGTGCCTGACTCTGTGACGTGCGACGATTTAGTGTTGTAACTAATATCAGGATTTCATCACGGCGTGCCAAATAACGTGTATTGGGAGACCCAGAGTTTCGGAAGACCGCCATGATGGATACGCAAGCCGAACCCATCCACAGCCCCTCAAACCCAGAACGTGGGATTTACCGATTGTGGATCGTGTGTCAGGTTCTGGAACAACTCGACAAGGACGTGATATACAAATCCTGGAAGGTGTATCGCCTCCACAAAAATGGACGAGGGACGGTAGTGCTAAACTCGAGTTCTCTCCCAGCGATTCCGATTTCTCGGGAGTCTTTCAAGGTCTGAGTCCTGAGTAGTGTGTTGATGATATTCAATAAATACATGCGGTTCCACCATGTACTAAGTATAAAAATGTAACGAGAGATGCGCATCGAAAAAAATAATGAGTGGAGATAACATCGTCAACGTACATACCATCCTGCTCTGCTATCACGAATCAGGGCTCCCTCATATACCAGAACGCCGTAGCATCGTTCAAGTAAGAAAGGATATCCCCTACGTTGGGCCGCGCATCGCGATCTTCCAGCCAACACTGCTGAACGATTCTCCACAGCCCGTTTCTGAACCCGAGGCTTTTCGCATCCTCCGGTTTCTTCGGTCGATCCCCCTCAGTGATCGCGCTAACGACGAGAATGTCCGATTGAATATCAACGTAGGGGTGGTGTCCACACAACACCTGGGGGGGGGCACCAACAGTCAGCGGTCAATCGTTCGTCACAACGATTCCATTCACACAAACACCCACCTCGTATATGACCATCCCAAGAGCGTAGCAATCAGACTGTTTCGTCGGTCTATTGCCTTCCGATTGCGGGATCCCAAACCTTTCCGGGTCAAGCAGTTCAGGACTCATCCACCGATAAGTCCCCCCCGCAGTGAACGACATCAGCGTGTCGTTCGAGATCAACGACACTTGGGATGTTCTAGCGGTCGCATGGGTCACAACGCCGGTGATAGTTATAAGGCCAAAGTCAGCGATGCAGGCGCGCCGGTCTTCATTGATCAGGATGTTCGCCTTCGTGAATGAGGAGTATGTTGATATTTGATTCGAGAGAAACGCGTACCCCTTTCAAATCCCCATGAACTATGTTGAGGTCATGCATGTACTTCAAGCCGTTCGCAACGTCGACCAACTGGACGATAAAGATAAATTAGTCGAGCCCACGTTGAGCCAAGTCTATACTTATCACGTACAAGCTTGGCTCGGTTCACATGCTTATCCTTCCCAACGAACTCATTGATATTCCCATTCTCCATCCACTCAGAAACCATCGCAAACCGCTGTTTGCTAACTGTGACTCCGATCAGTGGTAAGATGTTTGGATGTCGGAGATGCTTCCACGCGACCCCCTCTCGACAGAACCTCTGCAATCCATTCATCTGTATCGGTGTGATAATAGAGGCAGGAGACTCACGCTGAGGATGACGTCTAGGTCGCTAGTGATGTACATGCGTACAACCTTGATAGCTACCCGGCGTCCCTTGTATGTACCCTGCGATACATCGGCATATCCCCCGCTCGCAACTTCCGCGGAGCCTTCTGAACAATCTGGGACGTGCATAGACTTCGGGATCACGCGATGCCGGCTACACGTTTTGCAGAACTTATTGAATAACTTTGTTCGTTCCCGATCCGACAGATCGGGGCTCTCCAGACGCTGCAGCTCGCGTTAGTCATGGAGAGTGGAAATTGTGGAAGAACCTGCCTTATCCATTTCGTTAACATGCCTCTCAATTTCCGGTTCCGAAACCCGCAGGAACTGGAAGAGGGAGGTAATCCGTGGAATAATTCTTCCGCGTTGCTGTTGCCGCGCTCCGACGCCCAGGTCACGCCCGGGCCCAAGCGGAAGGCCTTCCCTTGCGTTAGCCTGTTCAGGGTGTACCCCTTATACAACGATAAAGGTTATCACAGAGTTTCTTGTGTTTCGGGCGTTCAATTACCTGGCGTGGCATTCTGGGCCTCCTGGAGACTCAATGTTGAAAATAGGTCATACATGGCTGAAACTTCCCATCGTTCGTCTGGGTCCTTGCTCCAGCAAGTCGTAAGCATCTCCCAAACGCTACCATGCAACCATTGATTTCCACTCGGACGGACGGGCAAATCGCCAGCTCTAACTTGGGAGGTGATGGTTGAGTGGTCATGAACGTCACGATATGGCAATGTTCCTGTGAAGACCTGGTAACAACAGGATAATCGTATCAACTATTAATCTGGTTAAAATTGGAGGAACATACGGAAAAAGAAGTCATCGCGAGAGAGTAAACATCGCTCTTTTTCGAAGTGACGGCGGTGGTGGTGTGCTCATTAAGCTGTTCCGGAGCCATATAGCAGGCAGTCTCCAGCTTGACCCTGGGGCGCCAGTGATTGATAAATGCGCCTACGATCCCGAGTGTCCCCGCGGTCCCGAATGCGCCTGCGATCCCAAAGTCTCCAAGACACGCCCTGCCGTCTTGAGTAATCAGGATGTTTCCCTAAACATACCGGGTATCAATCTTCGGGCTGACGTACGGACTGTTTCATTCTACCCACCGGAGCGATAGAACCATGTAAAATACCTAGCCCGTGAAGATGCAAGAGGCCCCGGCAAACGTCTGCAAGCTATTGCGTGTGTGGTCAGCGGTGTATCTTCATAAATCTTGGCGAATGCATACCAGCGTTAGCCGATCAGCATTCTGATTCTTCTGGGTGTATTGCATGATGTTCCCGTTGGGCATCCATGGGGTCATAATACAAAGCGGAAATAGTGTCTCCGAAACTTCAATGATGGGGAGTAGATTCGGATGGGAGAGGTGATTGCTTCCTTCAACTTCACGGCAGATGATCTGGTGTGGGGGACGGTAAGTTCACCGCTCGTTCAATAAAAGACCCGCGCACCCTTTTGATTTCCTCCAGGTGTGTCGGACTCCGTGACCGGATTGCCTTGATGCATACCGGGTCCCCATGATAATCGCCCTTCCAAATATCAACGAACCCAAGGGGCGCATAGCCCGGTGATGCATCATACAGTTCTACATCGGGGAAGATGCGAGGGAGGAGGGCGTGGACATAAAGTCTGAACCACGGGTACTGTAGGGGGGAATCGTCGAGAGAGCAAATTTGCGCGGTCTAACCACCAAAGGATTCAGAGGGCGAATGAAAGCTTATTGAGGAAGAGATACCTCTTGGAATTTTTCTGCCAGCACCTCCGCATCCTCCAGGGACAAGCCCATTGAAGACCTTCTAGCCTTTGAGACCACCTCAGAGATCAAGTCCACATATTCCCTCTCCATTGGGTCTGTGGCATACGTCGGATTGGGGACAAGCGATGCACGGATGAAGTCTTCCGCCAGCCTGGCCAGGTCCTGGGGGCCAAGCGAAGTGAAGTCGACTGGATTTTCACCTCGTCAGCTGCAACCGCTCAGAGTTGTGTAGATTCGTGGCTCACTCTCGTGAAGAGGGACATTGAGCATGAGTACTCAATCGAAGGAAAGGATCGTGGCGGCGGAAAGGAAGACCTCTGGCCAAGATAAGCGGATGTGCGCCTAGCCCCGCGGAGACCGCGCCGTTCATCGCTATGGTTACTAGAGCACCCTGAATCAGTGTATTGATGCCCTTGTTATCGGCGTCATCGACAACGAATCTGGACGCTAGAAGCTTCTCATCTGTGACTAACTGTGTGTGGACGGAGGTGGTAGATTCAAAAACCTTTGACTTGCCGATGCCAATCCGTGGACGCGAGCCCATGGGAAGGGCACGGTTTTCGGATGGAGTGTGGTTACTTTGCCTTCTCCCCCTGCATACTGCGTGTGTCGGAATGAACTGGGCGCCTTTCATCAGGAGAACGGCGGAGTAAGGAACACTGAAACCCACGCGAACCTTCAATGAACTGGCGGCTCCAGAAGGTCGGTAACGAACGCTCCCCGACAGCCATTCACGGGCTATCCCCTACAGAGGCCATGTAGTATCTTCGGAACACACCAAGGGATCCCTTGGATGTCTGGGAATCCAACGGGAACGATGGATGCATGGGGGCAGAATGTCGGGTTCTATTCGTTCTGTCGGCGTCGACGCTGGCGTCAGTGGTGGAAGGAGTGGGGGTGGGTTCCGTCGTCTCATTTTGGGCGAGGTCGAGTCTGGAGCGGAGAAGTTTTTTGCGGAACTAACGACGTCGGTGGCGACCTGGGAAGAGGGACGAGTCGCGTCGGGTTTTGGGGTTGAGGATGCGGAACGTGGGACCTTTGGCACTAGCTTGCAAGTAAGCGCGCAAGCTGGTTAAGCTCGCGGCCCCAACTCCGAGTCCCTTTGCATCCTTGCCTCGCCAATCTCCAGACATATCCGCCGTACCTCTCGTGCTCCTTCTCCAAGGCCATCGACCGCCGGCATCGAACAAGCCATTGGATAAAGACGCCTCTTCCGTCTGCCGCGCCAAATCCTATGTTCCCAATCGGGACAACCTTCGGAGTCGTTTAACGCTTGTCGGCGAGCGCCTCGAGTCGTATTCCATCCCTCGTCTCAGTGCAGATGGGGGAGCTCCTCCCCCAGACAGTATGCAGGGATAAGAGCTTGTAGTCGTTCAATCCTACTCAGAGTGGTGTTTCTACCCCATCCGGGGATTGCCAAAGAAACTCGCTGCGGAGACCTCCCGACATGTCTGCATGCTCCCAGCGACAGGTGGATACTTTACTATTCCACCGAAATTTGCTCCTCTCTACCGACATCCGCGAACGGCCATCGGGGGGGAAAAGGCAAGTCCCCGCACTCGACCATTCCGACCTCTTATGAGCCTGATCATAAATCTAAACTCGGGTTTCTGGCGGTTGTGGCTGCCTCATCACGTCTCTGGCACACCCCAAACACCTTGAACTCTCGCAAGGGCCGGACGTGGGGTGAGAAAAACTGAACGCAGAATCGAAATCCACCCGGGCGGGATAGTAGGGATGAGTGATGGGGCGGTTTCACATACGGATTCCGGTTGGACGGCCATCGCTCTGTGCTGTACCCCCCTGTACTACCCCTGGAGTAGTTATACAACACCCGCAGCTGTGGATACATCTCCTGGAACGAAGTGCACTGCAAAGATGTGACACAACACTACGTAGAATATGCCTTTTCCCGCTGTGACACTCACCTTGGGTCTCAATTCGCGACTGCTGTACCACACATACAGCGCCGTCTCGGATCTTGTGTGACCAAAGGCCCGCGGGGCGAAAGAGGGTGACCGAACACGCGAAGGCTGAATCTACTCCAAGCGGACAGCCGCTGGTTCCCTGGCAACGATCATGTCTACTACCCCTACCTTGAATAAGGGCCGTTCTATCTCTCAACGCTTACACGAAATCCTACAAGATGTGGTCCATTCTGCGAAGTACGTCCGGAGAAGTGTTATACGCCGCGTTAGACGACTGAAATTTGGGTTTGTAGAGACGCGATGATCCTAGATAACGCCGAGGTGGGACAAACCAATGAAACGGATCCGTCGACTGCCACTCATCCATGCTGTGCTCTAGTTCGACGTTCTCGAGCGAGACGCTTTCAAAATCCTACACCTCATCCGGTCCTGGAGAAACGCGGTTGCACCCATTAACCGGATCCCTCCAGAAATCCTCGCTCTCATTCCGGATCATTGGGATTGGTACAATACAGATAAAGACGCGATCGCACTCACCCACGTATGCCGTTCTTGGAGGGAGACATTCACGTCACGGCCCTCCTTGTGGACCGATCTTGATCTTGACAACATGAACGAAGACAAAGCCCGCGTCTACCTCGAACGCTCAAAATCCTCCCCCCTCAACTTGTCGTTGGAAAGGCATGGCGAGATGTATCCCGACGATCCCTTCTTCCAATTCATCCCACAAATTATTGGGCGACTCGGATATCTGTTTGTCCGGGGGGGCCCCGAAAGCGTGCAAAATATCATCACCCACCTGTCTCACCCCGCTCCTCTTCTTGGGCGTCTGGAGATATGTGTTGATTCTCTACCCGCCCCACGTCTCACGTCGGCACTTTTCGATGGGGATCTCTCTTCGTTGGACGTGTTGAATTTGGATTCCGTACGCACCGAGCTACCTTGGAGGAACATGGTCAATCTCACGTGGTTCTCACTGGCCGGGATGCCACCGGGCGAGATCTCTGCCACAGAACTGCTTGACTTCTTTGAAAGCGCTCCTTGCCTCCGCGAGGTACACCTTAACTTCGTACACCCAACTCCTGGCGCTCAGAGTGGGCGGCTGGTATCGCTGACGTGCCTAAAGTGCATGATAATCGGTGATTGCGGACCGCCTTCCGTCTTACTCGACCACTTGTTGATCCCGGTCGGTGCGGAGTTGGAAATGCAGGCAGACGTCGTCAGCTCCATAGTCGGGGTCCTCCTCCCAAGGCATCTCGACAACCTCAGGAACCTCTCCGACTTCACCACAGTCAAGCTATACCTCGATAACTCACGTCTGCGCATGGTACTCAGTGGACCGAACGGGCGAGTCAGCTTGGCCTCCACAGGTTCCCGAGCCAACGAGACTAGTTTGATGCTTGAATCCCTCGCCCAGCTGGACACCTCCAAGACCGAACGGTTTAGAATCGAGAACGGCAGACCTCTATCCAGAGATCTTGTTCACCGAGCGCTTCTTCCGATGAAAGACCTACGCGTCTTCGTGCTTTGCGAATGCAGTAGCCCACACATCTTCATCCGCGCCCTGCACCCCAGCACGAGATCATCGGAGGTCCTGGTTTGCCCCAACTTGGAGGAGCTTGTCCTTCATAACAATGGGGAGGAAGCATTTGATATGGATGATGTCATAGGAATGGCAGAAGTGAGGGCTTCGAGAGGGAGGAAACTGGGGGTCGTTGGGGTCGTTGGTGGGGTGAACGAACCCGACCCTGAGGATGTGTTGGAGCTCGGGAAGCACGTCGGGCGCGTGGAATATAATATTCGACCCGGTGTAATCGACGATGACTGGTGATGAGGGAGATTTATTCACGGGGGATTTAGGTGACGTCTCTTTGGTGAGGGGGTTCGCGTTTATGCCCTGATGTGATGTTGGTTCTCAAACTTCGATGTTGATCGTCAGCGGGCCGTTCTGACTCTTGGTTGTACGAAGCAACTGGCCGTCTTACTGTTACGAATTTTGCCTCCTATGCTGTATGCTTTCTAAACGTACATGTATTACACTTATGTGCTTTGACTGTTCAGGCTGTACCCCGGTGCTGTGGGGAGGTCGGAGTTGTTTTCCCCGTGGGTCTTGTGTCATCTAACATTCAAGAGGGGATATTCGATATATCCTCACGACGAGGGACGCGCGACTCCACAAACACCAATCGCGGGATGTGTTCTCACCCATGTATAAACTTAGCGCATGCATCGACGCACCAAGCAGATTGCAATGTATCCTCCATAAACACAGCGCCCACGCCGGACGCCCGGTGCATTTCTTTTTTTTTTTTTTTCAAGTTTTGATTTATCCCGATCACTTCGTCACCTCTTAGGCTGGAATCCAGCCTCGAATTCAGAGGAAGGGAAGGTGTGGGGAGGGAGTCGTCTCTGAGGAAGCGCAGGGAGGGGAGGGTGCCTCTGAATTGAGGCTGGGACTAAACCCTAGCGTTTTGGTGGGGGGTTGTAATCCCATTGTTTCGGGTCGCGATTCCAGGACTCTTGCACCAAGTTTGGTAACCGGTCCCGATGTCATCTTGATCGTTTGCAAACATATTGTGCACGTTGGCCCGAGTTCCAATCTCGCACACCACAAAAGATGGAGATGACTTTTCCTCGAGGTATTTGCCCAAAGCCTGCAGCAACTCCCCTCAGTCGCGTCGAGTGAACGAGCGTCATTAATCCTTGCAGCAGTATTAAGCAAGTTTACCAGGAAGGAATCAGCTGCAGTTTCGCAAGCTTCGGTGCACTTCCATGCGCCTCGATGCGATTCCAAGCGCTTCCAAGCGCTTCAATAGTAGTTGAGACCAGGATCAACCTATATCCCAATTCGTAAAAAAAATCCCCGCCAGCCAAATGGTAGAACGGTAAGCGACCAGGTCGCGGCCTACCTCTTTTTATCCTATGTCTAGCTTCATCCGCTCCCTCGGTTCGAACCCAGCCGCGGGTATCAGCATTTAGGCTTCGGTCGTCGCCGAATACAGTCCCCTAACAGCCCCCCACCAAAGAGCGAGAGTTTGGTCCCAGCCTAGTCACCTCTCACACCTGCCACGATGGCGACTCCTCCAACAACCAGTGGTCCAAGTCCCTCAAGGGGGCCTGTCTCATCAGAATCGAGTATGTTACTCTCACTGGTACACATAGGTGGTTCTGATCTCTGCGCCGTTCGCACTGTAGGGACAAACCCCTCTGATGATCAAGGGAGAGACAAGGTCAATCTCCCGCTCAGCAATACACCACCAAAGACTTCTACCACGCACGAATCGAGATGCAGCCTGCCACATGAAATCACGGAAATGATCATCGCCCATCTCACCCGCGACCTCGATGCCCTCAAGGCGTGTTCACTGACCTGCCGCTCGTGGTATATCGCTGCGGCCCCACACCTTCACCACACCCTTACGCTCCAGGGCTGGACGCGTGATAAAAATCGTCGCGAGCTGAAGCCGCTATCCAAGTTGCACGAGTTTGGTCTGGCGCCTCTCGTGAAGGAAATCCGAATGAGGCAACGCTACTTCGAGAAGTGGTTCGTGCCTCAGGAACTCAGCCCCGATGACCTGCGCCACTTTTCTGCTTTCACGAACGTTCAGACTCTGATGCTTCGCGCGTTGGACATCGACGAGTTTATACCAGACTTCGAACGCTATTTCGGACACTTCACACCAACCCTACGATCCATCCACTTGGCCGTCCCATATTGTACCCCTCGACAATTATCATATTTCCTCTCTCTCTTCCCAAATCTGGACGATGTCGATATCTCTTTCCCCAAGAGACCGCCCGGCGCGGCCGTCCCTGATTTAGAGCTTGTTCCGTTCTCTGGACCGAAGCTACAAGGGCGGCTGGAGCTTTGTGACGGTGGTTGGGTCGAAACTTGGACAGACCTGGTCACTTCATGCGGTGGCCTGCGGTTCAACTACATGGATCTACGCTGGGTTGATGGTTGTGTACCCTTTCTGTTGGGAGCATGCGCCGAGACTCTAGAGACACTGGGATGTTCGCTTCGTAAGTAGTTCAAATGGGATGATCTATGAGCTTGGGCTGATGGTGAATAATTGGAGTTGATTCATCACTGCTCCCTGGATTCGATCTATCGCGGCTCAAGGTTCTCCGATCTCTACGAATCGGGGATTGGGTGGCAAGGGTTGATACAGAAAACCGTCACACCACGGTCATGGAGGTATTCTCGACTATCACATCTCCCGTGTTCTCCGAGCTCGTCATCGTCGTCAAGGGCGATGAGATCTCTGACATACCCTCGGACATCACATTTTTCGAGGCGCTGCGCACGATGAAGGAAGTCAGACCCTTCAAATTAGTGTTTTCGTTCGACACCCTGGCTCAATTCACCTACGACGAGAAGGACCGACGGAGGTTGGCGGGAATTTTAGACCTGGTGAACGCGGAGGGTTTACTTGATTTCCTCGACTCCCCGCCAGTCATCTGTTGAGTATGTAGTTCTGTTATTTGCCCTCAAGAAATGGATGTAACACGAGAAACCCGTTTGTGCCACTGTAGAAACAACTTTGGTCAATTTTTGACCAACAGTTGGTCAAACGCTTCCCGGTTGGTTAATCTGAGGAATTTGTAATGCACGGCATCGTGCCGGATTTGAACTTTACCAAAGTTGGGTTGGGTCCCGGATGCAAG
>Ga0307513_10009229_pt1 | contig 12485 bp, 5 predicted proteins | sample 15_EM_MG_FD_202174 | JGI IMG/M metagenome (GOLD analysis project Ga0307513, IMG submission 202174) | Populus trichocarpa ectomycorrhiza microbial communities from riparian zone in the Pacific Northwest, United States - 15_EM | ecosystem: Host-associated > Plants > Roots > Unclassified | place... | reverse complement strand
ATCCATTTCACTACCTTCAACAGGACGGCATCCACTTTGTTTCTGATCTTCTGAATCGCGTTTTTGATCTTGTCCGTGATTGCGTTCAGGTGGAGCAACTGCGCCAGGAAGCTGATCACTAGCGAAAGCCCGCGCGCCAACCCGTTCTCCATCGCGTCGGCGGCCGCGCCAATGTTTCCGGCGGCAATCTCACCGATGGAACCAAGAAAGTTGCTGATCATTTGGAAGATTTGTTTCGCCTTCTGGATGAAGAAAACGATTGTGTCGTAGATCCCGATGGCGGCCTTGATAAGACCGGCGCCGGGAACGAAGAGGGCGACCACCCACTTGATGGCTTCCTCGACGATCTTCTGCTTGATGAAATCCTTGACCGCGTCGATGAAGGCGTCGCGCATTTCGCCGGCCATCTCTTTGAGTTGTTCCCAAGCGGCCATCGGTCCGTCCCTGACCAATGTCTGAACGAGCTCGAACCCCTTCTCCATTCCTACCACCACCGGTTCGGTCATGACCGTTACCATGTGTTTGCGAAGGTTGTCGTAGGAAATCCCGATCATTTGGAGGCCCACGCTGATGATGCCCTTGAGGTCCCAGGTGGAAGGCAGTTTAAGTCCTTCGAGCGATCCGGTGAGCCACTCGAAGAGGGCATCCTGGAGATGCTTCAGGAAGTTCTTGCCAAAGTTCTTGAAGCCCGTGATGGCCGCGCTCATCAGGTTCTTCACGAACTTGACCGGCTGGGTGAAGATGGCCTTGAGCACGGCCGCGCCTTTGTTAATGATGCCTTCGATGGTCGCGAGGGAGACGCCGAATTTCTCCAGGGCCCAGGTAAAGAATTTCTTGGCCGCCGCCAGGAGTAGTTTGCCGAGTTTCGACAAAGCGCCCGCCATCGCCTCTTTCATCTTCTCGATCTTCTCGTCGATCGCCTTGATCGCGGCGGTCTGCTTATCCTTGAGCTTGTTCTGAAGGTCTTCCTCTTTTTTGGCGACGAACTTATCCAGCTCGTCCAGCTTCGAGTTCATCTCGGCGGCCGCTTTCGTGCCGACATCGCGCAGGGCCGGTCCCAGCTTGTCCACGTAATCCTTGATTTGGGTTCTCGCGTTTTGCAGCTCGTCCTTGCATTCCTGGACCACGCGCTTGTTATCGGCGGCGATGTCTGCCACCAGCTTGTCGATCGTGGCGACAAACTTTGCCCGGTTCCGATCGAAGATGGCCTTGACCTCAGGCAGCTCATCGATCCCGCACAGCCAGTCTTTCGCTTTTCTGGCCCAGCCAAACCACCCGGAGTAGCGGTCGTCCTTGAAGGCCTCGATCTCGCGATTGACGTTGTCTTCGAATTCCTTGGTGGCCTTGGCATTGCCATCATCGAAGCGCTTCATCGATTCCGTTTCGAGGTCGGCGAGTCTTTTCTTCACCTTGTCCTGAGCGGTTGTGTAGATGCCGTTGATTTTGGCGGCCACTTCCTCCCGCTTCTTCTCCAGGTCGCTCTTCGCCTTCTTCTGCTTGTTCCCGGTAACGCCAAGATCGCCTTTGCGCTTGGCCTTCATGGCCTGATGATTCTTGTTCCCTTCCTGCTTCAACTCCTTGGCAACATTGCTTCCCTCATCCTGGGCGAACTTCTGCACGGCGAGTGGCTCGGTCTTCGCCGCTGTCTCCATTCCTTTCTTCTCCTTGTTCGCGCTGGCCAGGTCGCCGCTGTCCACCATGTCGAGCTGCTCCTGCGTCACGCCCTCTTCTTTGAGCTTGCTGTCCGCTTCGTTCGTGAAGCTGGAAACGTCGGTATGCTCCTTTTGCAAAGGAGCTATCCCATCCTTGCCCAGGTTTAGATTGCCGGTAGGCGGCGCTGTTTCCTGGCCCGGGAGTGACTCAGGCTCGTGCTCGCGAGGGGCAGGCGGCGGCGTCTGTCCCATGTCCTGATAGGTGGAGACCACGGCGTTCTTGTCCGCCAGCACTACCGTCATTACGTCGGAGCCCATGTGCTGGGCCTTTTGGTCGCGCTTAAAATTGTCGACGTCTTCGATGGTCTTCGGGACGTTCTCTTTGAGTGACTGCTGGAGTTTCTGCTTGCCTTTACTTTCATCGACGGCCGGAGCAGGGCGGGCACTTACCTGGTTCACCTGGCCCGTGTTGCCCTTGGCCTGACCTTCGCTCGCCGGGATGACGACGGCTTGTTCGGCCTGCGCTTGTTTCTCAGCGGCATTGTCATGGGTCTGCTCGTTCTGTTTCAGCTTCTGGAGAGCGCCCATGCCTTTCGCGAGAACGGGTCCAGCCTTCGCCGCCAAGAACTGGGCCACCTTGCTGGAGCCGACTGCCTTGAGCACGGCCGAGACGGCTGCGCCCGCGCTGGCGCCTGTCTTGCCCGGTTTCTTCCCCTTCTGGCCTTTGCCCGCCGGTTTCGGCTTATCTTTCTTCTCTTCTTTCTTGGCGAGCTTCTTGACGTCGGGGACTGGTTGGGGCGGAGGACCTTTTCCCAGTTTGGTCTGCGCCGCGCTCGCTTCGGTTTCCAGCTTGGCGGCTTCCGCGGCCGTCATATCGGCCGGCAATTCAATTTTTTTCCCATCACGAGTTACGTAGATGCGGCTTTCGCCGCCCCCTGATTGGAGGGTGTGGCTAGGTCCCTGGGACGCCGCGATGCGGGCAGGCTGGGACCCCGCGGCGCGCGTCGCCGACGAACTAGACGTTCGTATCGTCGACGCAGTGACAGGCGGCGTGGGGGATCGGACGGCGGTGGCAGTTGCCATGGCTAGTTACAGCTTCTCAACGAAATGGGAGGCAGTGAGCAGACGAGACCAGGAGCGAGGGCGGCGGCGGGCATGGCTAAAGTGCTTTCAGGAAATGACGAAGAGGTAAGGAACGCGCTGCTCAATCGTCTTCATCCTCTTCTCTTCTCGCTCTGATGGCGTCGGCCAGACCGCCGATTCGACTTTCTACGGCCCGAGCTTCGCGGCTCCCCTTTTGTCGCTGGCCCTCCTGATGTTTCCCCTTTTTCCCCTTGCTCTTCCCTTTTTTGTGCTCGGCTCCGCCCCCCACTTTTTCTGCGTCCTGAGTCCGGGCCTTTCCGGTATCTAGGGCATTGACTCGGTCCGCCAAGTTCTTCTCTGCTTTCCACTTGTTCACATCGTTCTTCGAAGGGTTCTCCTTTCCCAATTCAGCTGCCGCCGCCGCCTCCATCATCGTGTCCAAGTTGCGCAAGTCGTCGCGCGTCGGTTTTTTCTTACCCTTTTCCAAGTATCCAATGAGTTTGTCCTCCAGGCTTACTAGCTCCTTCTTCGCTGCCTCAAGTTTGGCCGCAGCTTCGGAGGAATCGACGATATCCACATCATCGCCATCCGCTTTTACGGGGTCGGAATGGATTTCGCCGTGGATGTGATCGGTTTCTTTTAGTTTGGTTTTGGCACCAGTGACTAATACAAAAATGGTGATCTTATATTTGGACTTGATGCCGGGAAGCTTCGCCTTGATCTGCTCCGAGTTGGCCTTCTTCGCTTTTAGAAGAGCCTGGGCTTCTGCAATTCCCTTTCGAAGGTCGTTTCTCTTTTGATCCTGGGTCCGCTCATCCGGCTTTCCGTCCTTTCCCCCAAACAGCTTGGCGAAAAGCGCCTTCGCTTTGCTGATGATCCAGGCAATCGCCGCGTCGATGGCTTTATCCACGCCGGCCTGGACCTTCTTGATCACACCCATCACTTTATCCGCGACCTTGCCCAGGCCCGCGAAGCCGGCGAGGAAGCTGATGGCGAGCGAGAGAAGGTTGGCGAGCACGCTCTCGACCTTGGCCGCGGCGGCGTCGATGACGCCATTGGCGATGGCGACGATGGAATCGATGAAGCCGGTGACGACCTGGATGATTTTCGAGATCTTATCCACGAACACCATGATGGTGTCGTAGATGGAAACGATGGCTGAGATGAAGCCGGCCCCGGGGATGAACATGGCCACGAGCTTCGGCACCGCCTTGGTCACGATCATCTCCACCACCATGCTCGTGATCCCCCCGATCACCTGATCCTTCAGCGCCGTGAGTTTGCCCTCGATTACTTTCCACGCCGCGGCCGGTCCGCCGTCCTTGAGCGCGAGGACCACGTCGAACAGGCCCTCGAGGCCAGCCATTATTTTTTCGCCGTTTGGCCCGAGCGCCTTCACAAGCTTGGCGCGAATTTTCGCCCAGGTAATCCCCAGCACGCTGAGGGCGAACTTGCCCACCTCGGGCAATGAGATCGCCTGCGGGATGTAGACGCCGGGCAGTGAGCCGGTGAGCCATTCCAGGAGTTTGTTCTTGAGATGGGTGAGGAAGTTGTCGGAGAATCTCTGGAAGCCGAGCTTGGCCGCTTTCACCAGGTTGCCCACGAACGGCAGCGGATTTTTCAAGATGCTCTTGAGCGCGGCGCCGGTTTTTTGGATATAACCCCACGCACCGGGGCTGACGACGTCGAAGACGATCTCGAGCAGGTTCCACATGGCGGTCCCGGCCCAACTGAAGAAGTCACCCAGAAAGTTTGCGAAGACGGCGCCGACTTTTATCAACGCCCGCGGCACCAGCACGATGTCCCAGAGCTCGAGCGACTTGAAGGCGTTGATGGCGAGCGTCGGTATTTGCTTCACGAAGCCGACGAGCTCCTTCATCGTGCTCTGGAACCACGACCAGCAGCGGCCAATCGCGCCCGTCTTCTGGATCCTGGCCCAGACCTCCTCCTCCCCGATCAGCTTCATGAAGCCGCCGATCAGAGCGTCGGGGCTCGGGGCCACGCTTTCGCCGGTGATGGGATTTTCCCCTAGGACGGCGCAGAGCAAATCCCAGCCCTTTGTCTTGGAAGCCAGGACGGCGAGCGGCTTGAGGATGGCGTCTTTGACGAACTGAATGATTCCGTCGACCAGACCCTCGGCGAAATTTTTGATCCGTTCGATCGGCTCGGTGAAAATGCGTTCGCCGCGTGCCCAGACTCCACCCGGGTTGGTGATCAGTTCGGTCAACTTCGTTTCCGCGATGAAAGTGGTGACCGCCTCCTTGATGGCGCTGCCCACCAGGCCCAGAGCCTTGACCTGCTCCACCCCCCAGGCGGCGACTTTTTCGAAGATTCCGGAATTGTCCAGCGCTTCGGTGACCAGGCCTCCGCCTGGCATTATCTCGATGAGTGCGCGCAGGATGTTGGCCGGGCTCGAATCGACCGAGCTCATGTTGATCGGGTTCACGCCGAGGATGATGGTGAACATGCGAAAGCCCGGGATCAGATTTGCCTTGCCCGCGAGCCAATCGAGCGGATTGGGAAGATCCGGGAGCCAATCGGGGAGCCAATCGCCCTGCACGTGGGAGCCGTCGGTCCGGCCGGTTACGGTAAAGCGTTGCCCGCTCACCACCGCGGCGCTGGCGCGGCGTGCCTCGCTTTCGTGCGCATTGCCGGAGTTACGGCTGTAACGTTGCAGCGTCCGGCCGCTGCCAGACGCGTGCATCACGGACCCGAGATCGCCCCCGCGCCTTCCCGAGCCGAGCACGATATTCGGTCCATAAGCAAAACCTTTCTCGCTGAAACGTTGCACCATTCGGCTGCTGCCTTGCTGGATGGTGTGCGCAGCTTCGTGCGCCATGAGCCCGAGATCGTTCGCGCGCGCTCGCGAGCCGAGCACGATATTCGGCCCGTAAGCAAACGCTTTCGCCCCCATCCCGTCGGCGGTCGCCGCCGCGCTGGAATTTCCATGCACGCGCACCGCGCTCAGGTCACTGCCGAAACTCTTTTCCATCCGGCGGCGCATCCGCCAATCCAAAGGTTTGCCGTCGTTAAGCCGCAGCATGGGGGGCCCGCTGGCATGGACCGGCGCCTTCGAGGAAGAAGCCCGTCTTACGGACGGGCTTCTGGACGACGGCGCGCGCTGAGCCGGCTTCGGGCTCTCTCGCGCAGCAGCGGCAACTGAGGCGGGCATAGCTACAGATTTTCCGGGAAACGACGCTGCCGATAGATGGCGAGCTTTCTTGGTTACTCGCGGCTCGGCCTAAAGCTTTGCAATTGGTTATGGCTTGGGAGTCCGATAGCGGATCGCGCCTTCTTTTGCCGTTATCTCCTCGCCACTTTCGCCAGTCATGACTTGAACATGATTGGCCGTACAGAATTTCCTTCTGGTCGCGCCATCCGCTGCTCTATAAAACTTCGGGATAGGCCAGAAGAAATACCCCTTTTGGAAGGGACCAGGAGTACCGGGAGGGTAGCTGCCTACCGTGTCGTAGCCCAAATATTTGTTGGCGTTGTCAACTTTGGCCCATTTGTCTGCAGGTCTATGTAGTGCACCGTCCCAAAGGACAGGGTAAATATTATAGTACCCCGTCGCAATCCCTTGGACGGTTCCTTCTATGAGCTCTAGACGGGAAAACGATACACTCTTCGGCTCGACGTCTATATTGCCGAAGAATCCTGAGCCTGCCAGACGCGGAGCATACTGTATATCGCCTGCTCGCGTCTGTTTACAGTTACGCGGAGGTATTGTGTGCATCGTGATCGAAGCAGCAACGCCCGCTTTCGGCCACGCCGTGATGGTCCAAAACCCACCCACATCCGGGGCCGTCCATATGATGGATGAATCGGGGCCGGGCAGAAGCGCTCCACCGGTGGCCGACCATGTTGCCGGGGACGGGAAGGTCATTTCGACCCGCTCGTTGACGCCCACGATCTTCCGCGTGTCTGGCTTGCCGTCAGGAGCGGGTTGCAAAGTCTTGGTGGTTATGCGGCGCGTTTCGTCGAGCAAAAACGCAGGTGGCATCGATCGATACTTCGGTGCCACCTTTGTTTTGTCCGGCTGGGAAAGATGTTGCGACGATCCACCTTTCCGTTGCTCGATTGTTTTCTCCGGAGTTTTTTTGCTAGTTGGAGTTTGCTTTTGAAAAGCGGTCACGGTATCGCGGGTTGAAACAGCGCTACTGGCTCTCCCCAAAATGCCGCAGCGGGCAGACGCCGCCTTGCTTGATGTATTCGCGGCGAATGGCGGAATCGAGGGTGGCGGTTTTGACTACGCCACCGTTGTCGAGCGCGGCCGCATGCAAGGTGGCATTCCGGATCTGGCCGCCGGTGAATTCGCAGCGGCTGGCGACCTCGCCCAGGAAGTCTTCGTTTACCTCGCGCCCTTGCGGGAGGTGGAGATTCCATAAGGCCCAGCGCTCCTCGGCATCGGGCGGAGGGAATTCAACGGTGACATCCATGCGCCGCTCGAACGCGCTGTCGATGCGGCCCGCCTTCGCATTGGTGGTGACCAAAAGAATTCCTTCATAACTCTCGAAGCGCTGGAGAAGAAAATTCGTCTCGAGATTCGCGTAGCGATCGTTCGCGTTCTGAACGTCCGTCCGCTGGCCGAGGAGCGCGTCGCCTTCGTCGAGGAGCAGGATGACATCGAGCTCCTCCGCCGCCTCGAGAAGACGGCTCAGATTTTTCTCGGTCTCGCCGATGTATTTATTGACGACGGCCGAGAGATCGAGCTGGTAAAGATCTTTTTGGAGCCGGGCCGCGAGCAAGCGTGCGGCGAGCGTCTTGCCGGTGCCGCTCGGTCCCGTGAAAAGCGCGCGCACTCCCACGGCCGGAACGGCATCGAGCAGCGCCGGCAGATGTTCCCGATGGCGGCAGCGGCTTTCCAGATGCTGAAGCTCGGTCAGGGTGCGTGCGCTGGCCGAGAGGCAGCTCCAATCGCCTTCCGCGGGCACCCGGCGCGCGAGGGCGTCGAGCGCTTCGCGATTCAAAGTGCGAAGCGCTTCGAGCACATGAGTGTCCGCTGCCTTCTCTCCCGCGAGCGTGGCGCGCATTTGAGCGAGCCGGGCGGCACGGTGGATTTGGCCCGAGGGAATGCGATGCCGCGCGCTGATTTCCGCAATCAAATTCGGCGCCGCTGCTGGAAGACATCGTCGCCAATGGGCGCGGCGGGATTCGAGGTCGGGCAGCGCGAGGGTCAAAGTCAGCGCCTCGGAGACGAGGTCGCCCACCAGTCCGCCTTGGCGTCCGAGCACCACGCCCAGCGGCACGGCAGGCGGCCAATCTTCCGGCAGGGCCAGCGTCTCGCCCGGCGCGAGGTCAAACGCCACGACCGGCAACGCGTGCCGAAGCAGAGCCAGCGCCGCGGCTTCGCGCCAACGAATCTCTTCGATTCTCGCGGGACCCCGCACCTCGAGCACACTTCGCCCCATCGACCGGGCGAGGGCGCCGAGCAGCGTGCGACGACCGCTATGACGGGCGCCCCGCACGATGACGGCGCGCGTTTCCCCACTCATGATCAGCTCGGGCAGCGCCGCGACGGCAGCGCGAATTTTCGGAGCCAGGACCAATTCATCCAACGCCAGCAATGACTCCGCCGTCCTATACCGGGCCCAGGGAACGCTCGAGCCGAACGCATCGCCGCGCAGCGCTTCCCAGATCGCCAGCGGCATCTCGAGTGCCAGGTCATGTTGCGTCGCTTCCCCATTCAAGATGCTGAGCAATCCGAGATCGCACGCGCGCCGCAGCAGTGAATAAAAATCCGTCCCGTCCAGACGTTCGCGCCAGCATTGCAAGAGCAGCCCGGAGATCGGGCGGCGCTGGCCGGGCGTCCCCTGGAGGCTCTCGAAAAGCGCCCCGAAACGAGGATCCTCTTCGGGCAGGCCAACCATGACCAGACACATGGCCACGGCCGCCTCTCCTCCGAAAAGCGTGCGCACGGCGCGCAGAGGCAAGTGTTCGGTGGTCCGCGCTTCCCATGCCTCGAGCCCGGCGCACCACCGCCCGAACGCTTCCTGGGAGGAGAGTCCGCCCACGCGTTGCGCCAGTTCGTTGTTGTAGCCGACCAGGAACGGATAACGTTCCATCGCCGCCTCAAACGAGCCGGCGCAGGTGGCGGCATGTTCGATCGCGACCAGGACTGCGCCGAAGAAATGCAGACGAAAATGATTCGCGGGCGTGACCGCGAAATCCGCGAAGAGCGATTTCTCCGTGGCCGGCTTATTCATAGTGAAAATAGATGCTGCGTCCGCCCGCGGGCACCCAGCCCGGATCGCGGTCGAGGCCGGCGAGACGCAATTCGATTGGGTGATCTGCCAGCGAGAAGTGGGCGTCCAGCCGCGCCGGGCTCGTTTCGATTTTCGCCTGCTGATTCAGCACGAGATCGCGCAGGTCGCAGTCATCGCCGAGTCCAAGTGAAGCAAGAACGCGCGCCTGCATGCCGTGGCAAATGCGCTCGAGCCAGATCGCCGGCGGTTCGCCCGCGGGCGGTTCAAATTGCGCGGCGGGCGGCTCCTCTTCGGCGCGCCCCGAAAGTCTCGCGAACAAGCGGGAAAGCGGATCTTCAGCAAATTCGTCGCCGATCATCCGGCCAGCGAGAAGGGCAAGAAAATCCCAGAGCGACAAGGCGAGGCCGGTCCGCGCCGGAGAGGCAAAATCTCCGTAATACCCGAGAGCGATTGCGACGTTGACCAGATAAAGCGAGCCGCCCCACGCCGTGGAGATGCAATCCGGTGCCGCCGCCGCCGGCAGCGCAATACACTCATCGACCGCGGCCGGAATGGAAGGAGCCGACCTCGCCTCCTCGAACCGAACCGGCGCCACCTTGCTTTTCTGTTCGTCGATCTTCGGCGAATGCTTTTGGGTTCGCGGAGGCTCCGGGTGATCGTCGGTAGATCGCTCCTTCCGGGCCGCGGCATTCGGCGATCTGGCGGTGGTGATGCTGTTCCGGTTCGACGCTCCGGGGAGGGCGATGCGCTCCCGGCCCAGCCGGTTGACGGGCTCAACCCGCTCCCCGTCGAGTATTGGCTCTTGGTCGAGGGCAGATGGAAGATCGGCTGGCAGCCCCGCGACCGGAGCAAGTTCACTCTTTCTCGACCCCTCCTCGACGAACGGAAACGGCTCGTTCGAAGGCGGCCCAGAGACGTGATCGGTTATTGTCGACTGCTGGATCCATGCCCGAATCTCGCGCGCAAATGAGCGCGAACGAATTTTCGCTGGCACGCGTTCAAGCAGGATGGCGGTAATCAAGACGCGGGCTGCATCCATTCCGAGCGAAACGGGCGGAGTGATCCAGGCCGACCAGGGAGCGGCGTCGAGAGACCGGCGTGTCGCGGCAGGATTCGCTTTTCCGTGACCGGTCTCGCTCCACGCTGCCGCGAGGTCCTGGAGCTGAAATGTTTGCACGAAGTTTTGCCACAGCGCCCTGAGATCGACCGGTGAAAATTTCGCAAGAAATGGCGAGGCCAAACCGGCCGCTTCGAGCCGCGCGAACGCCGCGGGCAGAGGCCGCGCGTCGTTCAACCACACGCGCCGCACGATCGCGCCCAAGTCGTTCCGGGGAAAAAGGACCGTCCACCACCAAGCGCCGCCGGCGTTGCCCGCGCACCAATCGCGGGCGAGGCAGGCCAGCAATTCCGCGCGGTCCGCGAACAGGACCGCATTCGCGCCTGCCGGCACAGGGCCGCCAGCGGGACGCGCCGCGCCGGACGCTTCTGCCCGAAGTGCGCCGGATACGGGCGGCGAGCGTCGAAACGGGAGAGCGAGCCGGCGCACGCAAAGAATGGACTCATGGCCGAGACCGCTCTCGCTTGCAGCGTCCTCGAGCGCCGCTTCCACCCTGCTCCGGAGGCGAAAAGGATAGGCAGGCCGACCTCGATAACGCAGTCTGCGAACGCTCAAGATATGTCCGCTCACAGGTCCGGTTCCTGGGGTTGGAATACCTCGGCCGGAATTTCCACGTCCGTAGTCCTTCCGTTTACGATGTTTGCGCTGACAGGCGGCGCGAACATCCGCTGGCCGAAAAAGTTTCCGGAAAAATCGGACCTGAACTGCCCTTGGACCCCTTCAATTTTGATCTGTTCCGCGACGATGGTCTCGGGGGCGGCCATTTTTGCACCGGCCTTTTTTTTCGCCTTAGCGCTGGTTTTAGCGGTGGATTTGGCCGAGGTCCGCCCCGCGGCAAAAGCCGTTTCGTCGCCGGAAAAATCACCTTCAAAGATCCGGGCCAGCGGCGCGAGGAACCAAAGCTCGACGGTCCCTCCCGGGAGATCGTCGAAGATTACAGGCCAGGAGGTGGCTTCCGGCAACTCGCGATGCCGAATAACTCCGTTCGCGTCACGGATAGCGACGATCACCATATTGCCTTGCGTTTGCGGGCCGGAAAAGATGCGAAGCCGGCCGAGCGGGGAACGAGCAAAGAGCAGATCGGCGCGTTCGGGCACTCTATATACTTTCAAGGCGGCAAAGGAGGGCTCGCCAAGATTCTTGGCATTCGCGGCCGGGATGGCCACCGGCTCGCGGGTGAAGGTGTCGCGCAGGAGCCGCGACCAGAGAGAGGCATCGATGGGCGTGGCGAAGGATGGCGCGAGCGGACCAAGAAAGACCTGCCAGTTCGCGGTCCCCGGAAGAATGCCTCCCGCGGGGAGAAACGAAAAACGGTCCCCGGCGAAGCCGGACGGCGCCTGCGCGGCAAGTTCCCCTTGGAAATCGAAGAACATCGCTTCGCCTTCGGCCACGCGCCGGGCGCTGGAAAAATAAGCCCAGTCGGTCACCGGGTTGCGGCGTTCGAGGCGACGGCGGACCGGCCAGCGCTTCAGGAATCCGAGGCCGTCGTTCTTCCATTCAAAGACCGCGAGCGGCACATGGTAGTGCGCGTCGAATCCCGGCGGCATGAGTTTTTCCCAGCCGTATTGATACTGCTCCGGCAGCGACCCCGGCCACGCGCCCGCCGAAATGACGGGTGAAAGGCCAAAGCACGCTTTCGCCAGGAGACTGCGCGCCTTGGGTGTTCCGTCGACCGGAAGATTTTGGAGACGGAAAGCATCGAACCTTACACCCTCGGCCGAGAAACGTGAATTGCAGATGGCTGTGGTATTGCCCAACCCGCTCACGGGCGCCTTGCCATCTGGCCGGGAGGCTGGGGCGATGGTGAGCACATAATACCCGGTCCCGCTGCCGAGGGTGGCGCCGGCGCTGGCGGGCGCGCAATCGTGGAAGACGCACGCGTCTTTCGCTCCCGGATCGGGCGGCGTAGTGAGCGCGACGCGCTGCTCGCATTCGAGGCGCAACGTCTGCCCGCCGCGATTTACCGCCAGGCCTCTGGTGACCGAGACGACCGGTCCGCCCGGAGGCGAATCATCCGCGCGCGTGACGCGCAAACCGAAAGCCACGCCTTCACCGGTCGCCTCGCCCAGATGCCGGGCGTGCGCATGCTGGACGCCTTGCTCCGCCTCGAGATCGCCGCCGGTGAGAAGCCGGCCGTTGAAAAAATTAATGTGGCGAAGCTCCGGATGGAGGATCGCTTCGGAGAGAGAGTAATCGGAGTTCATGGAGCGCGGGTTCCTTTGCAGTTCGGGGCTACTTGTCGAAGAACTGGCTGACCTCGATCATGAATTCCATGAATTGGAGGGTGCTCTTTGGGTACGGTTTCCCCGAGCCGTCGGTGACCAGCAATTCGAAGCCGTCCACGAGAAATTGCTGGAACAAGACAACGATAACAGTCCCTTCCACCTGCCCCAAAATGGGCAGCACTTTGACAATGTACTGATGCCT
>Ga0307513_10009228_pt1 | contig 12485 bp, 8 predicted proteins | sample 15_EM_MG_FD_202174 | JGI IMG/M metagenome (GOLD analysis project Ga0307513, IMG submission 202174) | Populus trichocarpa ectomycorrhiza microbial communities from riparian zone in the Pacific Northwest, United States - 15_EM | ecosystem: Host-associated > Plants > Roots > Unclassified | place... | reverse complement strand
TTCGCCATCCTTACACTGCCGCCCATCCAGCCCCTGGCAGTAACCGCAAGGTGACCCTCGGGGTGTCCTGTTCATCGCAGGAAGGGTGTTGGCCGACGTAAGTTTCGGCGCGAATCGAGCCTCAGCCGTACACATATATATGTGTCGTGCGCGGGCGCGGCTCCAACTCCACTTCCCGCCGGAGTTGCCCGATGTCCGCCGCCGCCAAAGAACTCACCAGCTATCGCAAGTATTGGGCCTCACGCTTCGGCGTCGCCCCGTTCCTGCCCATGTCGCGCGCGGAAATGGACGTGCTCGGTTGGGATTCCTGCGACGTCATCATCGTCACCGGCGATGCGTACGTGGATCACCCGAGTTTCGGCATGGCGATTGTCGGGCGCGTGCTCGAAGCACAAGGCTTTCGCGTCGGCATGATCGCGCAGCCCGATTGGCAGTCCGCCGAACCGTTCAAGGCGCTCGGCAAGCCGAATCTGTTCTTCGGCATCACCGCCGGGAATATGGATTCGATGGTGAACCGGTACACCTCCGACAAACGCATTCGCAGCGACGATGCGTACACGCCGGGTGGGCAGGGCGGCTCGCGGCCCGATCGTTCCGTGATCGTGTATGCGCAACGCGCGCGCGAAGCGTTCAAGGATGTACCGATCGTCATCGGCGGCATCGAAGCATCGCTGCGTCGTATCGCGCACTTCGACTACTGGAGCGAGAAGGTGCGCCGCTCGGTCTTGTTAGACGCGAAAGCCGACATCCTCGTGTTCGGTAACGCCGAGCGCCAGATCGTCGAGATCGCGCATCGCCTCGCGGCCGGCCAGAAGATGGAAGAGATCACCGATCTGCGCGGCACCGCGTTCGTGCGCAAGAGCCACGACTTCATCGAGATCGACTCCACACACGTCGATATGCCGGGAAAGCTGAACCCGCCCATCGATCCGTATGCGATGGAGCCGGAGATCCGCAAGGCGAACGAGCAGGCCGCGGCGGTCGAGGCCGGCGAAGCCGCGCCGGTCACCGAGACGGTGGTGAAGTTCGCGCGGCGTGTGAAGGGCGAAGACCGCGAGCGCAGTGTCATCCGGATGCCTGCTTACGAGCAGGTTGTTAGCGATCCGGTGCTGTATGCACACGCCAGCCGCATCCTGCATCTCGAGAGCAACCCCGGCAATGCGCGCGCGCTGGTGCAGCGCCACGGCGATGCGGATGTGTGGCTGAACCCGCCGCCGATTCCGCTGGCCACCAAAGAGATGGACGCCATCTACGACCTGCCGTACGCGCGCGTGCCGCACCCCGCGTATGGCAACGCCGAGATCCCCGCGTACAAGATGATCAAGTTCTCCATCGCCATTCAGCGCGGCTGTTTCGGCGGCTGCACCTTCTGCTCGATCACCGAGCACGAGGGCCGCATCATCCAGAGCCGCAGCGAAGCGTCGGTGCTCAAGGAAATCGAGAAGGTGCGCGATACCGTACCCGGGTTCACTGGCGTCATCAGCGATCTCGGCGGGCCGACGGCTAACATGTATCGCATCGCGTGCAAGAGCCGCGAGATCGAGAAGGCCTGCCGCAAACCGAGCTGCGTGTTTCCCGGCATCTGCCCGAATCTCAACACCGATCATTCGGCGCTCATCCAGCTCTATCGCAAGGCGCGCGCGCTGCCGGGCGTGAAGAAGATCCTGATCGCGAGCGGCGTGCGTTATGACCTCGCGATCGAGAGCCTCGAGTATGTGAAGGAGCTCGCGACGCATCACGTCGGCGGTTATCTCAAGATCGCGCCCGAGGCGATCGGCGAGGGCCCGCTGTCGAAGATGATGAAGCCCGGCGTCGGGTCTTACTACAAATTCAAGGAGCTGTTCGACAAGTTCAGCAAGGCCGCGGGGAAGGAGCAGTACCTCATTCCATATTTCATCGCGGCGCATCCGGGTACCACGGACAAGGACATGCTCGAGCTGGCGTTATGGCTCAAGACCAATGGGTATCGGGCGGACCAGGTGCAGGCGTTCCTGCCCGGGCCGATGGCCACTGCGACTGCGATGTATCACACGCTGAAGAACCCGCTGCGCAAGGTCACGCGCGACAGCGAGGAAGTGGTGATTCCGAAGGGGATCAAGCAGCGGCGATTGCACAAGGCGTTCCTGCGGTATCACGACCCTAACAACTGGCCCGTGTTGCGAGAAGCCCTGAGGCAGATGGGCCGGGCGGATTTGATTGGAAATGGCAAGCAACAGTTAGTGCCTGGTTATCAGCCGGCCGGAACGGGAGATGCCGCGGAAGGAAAGAGAGGGGGCGGCGCCAATCGACCGTTCAAGACGCAACACACGGGGCTGCCAAGAGTGCCAGCTCGAAAACCTCGGCGACCGAACTAGTTTCATCGAACTGAAACGCTCCCAAGTGGGAGGTTTTCAATCCGCGTGACAGAGATATTGAGCACGCATGTGCGTTGTTCGACATCTTGGCAACCTGCACGAGGACAAAATGATGCAACGTCGCGACCTCTCGATGATTCTTGCCGGCTCCGCGCTTGGCAGCATTGCGCTTAGCAGCAAAGCACAGGCCGCCTGTACGCCTCCGTGTTTCCCACTGACGCCGACGGAATCCGCACCGACGATCGTCGACTACCAGTATCCGCCCGGCGACGTGCGGCGCTATGGTGCAACGGGCAACGGAATTACCAATGACCAGCCCGCCATTCAGGCAGCGATCAATGCGGCGCCGGCGGGTACTGTAGTCTTCATTCCACCGCATGTTGCCGGGGCATTCTTCAAGCTAAACAACGGCCTTACAATCACGAAACCCCTGCGGCTTCTGGGTGCGGGCGCTGGGCAAACGACACTCAATGCAGCGGGGCTCGCGTCCGGCGCCGTCGTTCTCGATATAGATGGGACGGTGCATCCCAACCTCGAGTTCGTCGAACTTACCGGGCTCACCTTGATGAGTGACAACAACAGTCCAGATCTTCTTCGCGTGAATCGCGCGTCGAACTCCGCCTTTCGGGACATCGGTCTGCACAATGGACGGTACGGTCTCGTCATAACGGGAAACAGAACCTTCTCCAACACGTACGATCGCGTCATCTGCGTGAATACGAGTCTCAATACCGCGGTTCGTTTCTTGAACTACACGGGTGGAGGCCACCACACATTCATCGGTTGCGGATTTCTCGGCGGTTACGGACTGATCATTGAAAGCGATAGTTCCGTTGTGGGGCTCTCGCTGACCTCATGCACTTTCGAGGCTACGACCTTCGAGGCGATCTACTCCAATGGACTGGTTCAAGGACTCAACATCAACGGATGTCGTTTTGAAAAGTGCGGAGGGTCGTCGGATATTTTGATTGATCCTGCAGTGGGCAAGTCGGCAGCCGGCATCACCATTCAAGGGTGCTTCTTTGAAACCGACGCCGCGCAATACGTAGTCCAGTTCGGCGGCTCAGGAAGCACGGTTCGCGGGTTCAGCATTGCCGGCAACTACGCGCAAGATTATTCGAGCGGTCTAGTTCGGCTGAACGGTGAAGGAGAGAGCGGCGCGATTGTTGGCAACCGACTTCAAAACGTTCCGGCGGTCGTAAATGCAGTTCGACCCGCGGTTCTCGTTGCCAACAATGAGAATCAAACGGGGAAATTGGGAGCATCTTGGCAGCCGCCGCTCGTAACTCCGACATACACAGTGGCTAACTTGGTTGTAGACCGCAGCTACGACGTCAGCGCCACGTCGACTGCCGAGCTCGCGCGCGTTCTGGGTAGCTTGATTGCTGATCTTCGAGTAGCGGGGCTCGTGAAATAGATCGGAACACGATCGCCGGGAGCGAGTCTCCCGGCAATCCGATTATTTCTTCAGGCGGGCTGACTCATGCGGTTGACCATCCACGGCTTGCCGTGGAAGTTTGACAAAAGGGAAGGCTGGAATCGGCACGCGCCAACAATTTTTTAGCGTATTCAGTCAGCCCTCCTGCATCGTCACGCCACCCCTCGCTGGTTACCATCCAACCGCTCGTGTAAAACGGGCGCATGCTCTCGCGCTTTCAGAACGCCGCTCCGGGCGTCGTCACGGCATGCTGCGCCCTGGCGGGGCTCGTTGCCTGCGATCGGACTTCAACTTCGACATATGAGCAGGTCGTGCTCATCGAGCGGATTCAGCTGACGCGCGCTGCCAATGTCGATTTCGCGAGGCGCGAATGGGTTGCGAAGGACGACGCCACCTGTGTCGCGGTCGTCGAAGAAGCCGACTCTGACGTCACGCTGACCCTGGCTGCAAAGGATGAAAATCCGCAGAGCAAACCAGTCGCCGTCGAATCACTCATGAGTGGTGAAGGGATCGAGATCGCAACGTTGCACGTGCCGCGCGCAACCCCTGTCACTCTCTCCATGACGGCGCCGCTATCGGGCAAAGCGGCGGGATTTGCGCCAACTCGTGTCACTTGTTACGCCGACGCGGCGGAGCGCGAGCCAGGAATTGCGGCACGCCTGACTGCCTATCGGGCGTGGACGCAGGCGACGCCAACGGGCTCGTTGGACCCAGAGCATTCCAGGGACCGCATCGCAAACATGGACTTGGCGGTCGCCCGCCTCGAGTCGCCTGATGGCGATGCCCGTATGGCGGCATGGGCGCGGCTCGTGCGAGCCAATCTCCTTTATCGACTCCAGAGCGCCTGGAGCGATTCCTATCGCGGAGCGCTGGGCGCCGAACTCGCGTTCACCGCGCTGGCGCAACCTGATCCGCGCAATCAAGCGCGAGCGCGTTTTCTTGCCGCAATGGCTCTACTGGAGATCGTGAACGACGGCAGCGCGAGAAACCCGTCCTCGGTTGAAGCCGTGGCCGGCGTGCCCGTGATGCTGAAAGCGCTCGAACAGCCCGCGACGGAGTTGAGCGCAATCGAGCACCACCGTGTTCTCAACATCACCGGCATCTATTGTTATGAAATCGATGACTATCCTTGCGCTGAACGCTACATGAAGGCGGCGCTCGAGGGTGCGCGCGCCAACTACGACCGTGGGGACGAGATGAAGATCGTCAGCAACCTCGGCGTTCTGGCGATGGAGCGCGGCGAATATCTGGCCAGCTCCACCTACCTTTCGCAGGTCATCTCGCGGCTCGATGAGATGGTGGGCTCCAGCGCCCAAGTACTTCCGCTCGTCAACGCCAGTTACGTCGAATCCGCTTTGGGCCACACCGAGCGCTCCATCGAATACCTGGCGCGGGCATCGAAAATCGCCAGTGGCAATGGATCTCGGCTCGACCAGGGGCGCATCGCGCATGGCTTCGGTCACACCTACTGGCGGCGCGGTGACCTCGTGCAAGCCGAAGCGTTCTTCGCCGAAGCGTTACGTGTGCGCCGGCTGGCGAGCGACGCCAACGGCATGAACGCGAGCTTGCGCGTAAGCGGCATGCTGGCGCGCGAAACCGGAAATCTGCGAGAGGCGATACAACTTCACCGCGAAGCGGTGGCTCGCGCAGCGCTGCCGTCGGCAATCATGCGCGCCAAGATGCAATTGGGGCGCGACTACGCGGCTTCAGGAGACTTCGTTCGCGCGCTCGCGATGACGCGCGAGGCGCTCGCCGTCGGGAGCGCGCCGGCACCCATTGCCTATGCGATTGCGCAACTCGCGGTCATCGAATATCAACTGGCGCGTGGGATCACGCCCGCCGAAATCGCGGCGGCGCGCGGCCCGGCGCGCGCGGCGCTCGATCTTGCGGTGCAGAGATCGGATCCGCTGCTGGAGGTCTCCGCGCGCCGTGCGCTGGCCGCGCTGCTGGCGGCCTCCGGCGATCTCTCCGGCGCTCGCCGCGAGTATGAACGCACGATCGCGCTGATCTTCGACTTCCGCGGGTCGAGCTCGAGTCCCGAGCTGCAGGCTTCGTCCGTCGCGCACGAACAGGAGACGTTCCGCGAGTACGTGGATCTGCTGATGGGCGCCACAGTGGCACGTGGCCCCGGGCGTTTCGCAGCTGCCTCCACTTCCGAGGAGTACGCACTGCGCGTGTTGGAGCTTGCGCGCGCTCTCAACTTCGACGCGGTGCGCGACACGCAGCTCGATCCGGCGAAACAGGCCCGTCTCGACGACTTGCTGCAGCAAATGGCGGGCAAGCGCGTGCGTATGGCGGCGCTCCAGGATCGCGGCACGCCGCTGGGCCGGGATCTCGAGCAGTTGCAGCTCGACATGGCCCAACTCCGTATCGAGGTCGACCAGTTGCGCGGGCCCGCCGCGAAGGCCCCTTCGTCCGAACTACCGTCGCTGGTTGCGCGGCCGATGTCCGCTCTCGCGCCGGGTGTTGCGCAGCTTTCGTATGCGCTGGGCAAAGAACGCACGTACCTGTGGGTACGCGACGGGCAGGGGTTGCGCGTCGCGGCCTTGTCGGAGTCGCCGGCGCAGATCGAGCGCAAGCTCGACGCGCTCGCGAAACTGAATCACGTGCGCGATGCGGAGAAGGTTCAGGCGGCTTTGCTGGCGCTATCCGGCACATTGTTGCCGCCGCGAAGTCTCGCGACTGATTCCGCCGCGATCGACGTCGTCGTCGAGGGGCGGATGGCCAACGTGCCGTTCGCTGCGCTCCGCTCGCCTCTCGATCGCACGCGGCCGCTGGTTGAAACGCACAGCGTGCGAATGATCACGTCGATGTTCGAGACGCGTGCAGGCACGCCTCCATCGCGGCGTGCGATGGCATTCGTCGGGATCTCCAGCGGGAGCGGCAAGACGCGCTCCGCGACGCAGGTGTTCCCGGCCCTCGGAACGACGCATGCCGAAGGCAGGGCACTTGCCGCATTGTTCGAAGCACGAGTCGGCGACCCCCGGGTCAAACTACTGACCGGTGCCGACGGCAATGTGGTCTCCATCAAGACCCTATGGGCGGGCGGTGCCGATGTCATGCACTTCGCGACGCACGGCCTCGCCAACCTGCGGCAGCCGATCGCATCGTTGCTCCTCTTGCCGGCGGAGTCGGAGAAGGGCGAGCCGACGTACCTCACCGCCGGGCAGGTGCGCGAATGGCAGGGCGACACGGCCCTCGTTTTTCTGGGCGCGTGCGAATCTGCAGCCGGCCCCGCTCGCTTCGGCGATGGCATCCCCGGTCTGCCGCGTGCGTTTCTGCGTGCCGGGGCGCATGGCGTCGTCGCGACCTTGTGGCCGGTTGAGGATGTGTCGGAGACCCAGTTTTCCGTCGATTTCTACCGTCGATTCGCCGCCTATGGGGATGCGGCGCAGGCCCTCGCGGAAACCCAGCGCGCGTGGCTCACGCCGGTCCCGGGCGCGCGCTCCGAAGATCAGGCGCGCCGGCTCATGACGGCGTGGGCGCACGTGTTTTATGTGCGGTCGTCGGAGTAGCGCGGGAGCCGCGCACAAACGGATCCTGACAAGCGAGGTCCTGAAGAAGCGACTCCGGTGGCTGATTCAGGGTGACGGTGCGACGTCAGCGTGTTGGCCTACAGACCATGGGCACCTTCCACGGTACTTTGGGTGGTTAGATCGAACCCGGTACTCCGCGCTCCTGCGGGTCGCAGGGCCCGATCGTCGTAATCGCCAGCCATGTGCACTTTCGATGCATCCGCGGCGCAACTCTTCTCTTTGGGCCGGCAAAGCTCCCGCCCTCAATCAGCACCCCATTCGTATCCGGAGAATCTTCAATGCTCACCCGCAATCTATTGCTTGCCTCTGCCTTTGCCGCCGCCATCGGGGGCAGCAGCGTCGCCTACTCGAACGCCAAGCCTTCGCAGGAAGTCATCGAGGCTCGCCAGGAGTCGCAGATCTGGACCACCTACGCGCTGAACCCCTATCTACGGGCGCGCGACCTGCAAGTCTCCGTGCATGAAGGCAAAGCGACCTTGACCGGCAACGTGCCGGAAAGCGTCAACAAGGATCTTGCCAAGCAGATTGCGCTCGGCGTCGACGGCATCAAGTCCGTGGACAACAAGATCGAAGTGCAGGACAAGTATGTCGAGCCGGCAGCGCGCGCGGATCGCAGTTATGGTGAGAAGGTCGACGATGCCACCATCACTTCGACGGTGAAATCGAAGCTGCTGTGGAGCCGCTACGCTGACGGCCTCACCGCCGACGTCGACACGAAGCGAGGCAAGGTCTTGCTGACGGGCAAAGCCGATACGTTGGAAGCCAAGAATGCGGCCGGCAAACTCGCGATCAACACGCGCGGCGTGTCTTCGGTCAACAACCTGCTCGTGATCGAGAATGCCAAGCCGAGCCTCGTGAAGGCGGAGGTCAACAACATCGCGGATGGATGGATCACGACGAAGGTGAAATCGACGTTCATGTACTCGACCAACGTCGACGGTTCGGACATTGGCGTGAAGACCCACGAAGGCGTCGTGACACTCAGTGGCAAAGTGAATGACGGCGCGGAACGCGCGCTCGCCATCGAGCTCGCGAAGAACGTGCGCGGCGTCAAGAGCGTGGATTCGAAAGAATTGACGATGTAAGGAAGCAATTGATGATGGCGCCGTGCTCGCCGCTCAAAGGGAGAGCACGGCGCCTTCTTCGTTTCGGGGCGTTGCAGCGCTCCTCAACTCGAGCCGCGGCTAGCCGCGGATAATGGCTTTGGCCGCAAGGGCGAGATCCCGCAGCGCTTGCGCGAACTGTTCGCCTTCGCCGACTTCGACGAGACCTCGCGAGCGCAGCGATTCCAGATACTGCGGACTCAACTTGAATGTGAAGGAGCCGGCGCCTTCGCCGCCTTCGATGAAACCCCTGCATTCGATGCGGCCGATCTCGCGTTCGATCACGAACGTCACCTCGCGCTTGCCACTCGAATCCAGATCGAGCACGGTGAAAGCCGAGACGGGCCAATCCGAAACCTGCTTTGACAATCCGCTTGCCTTCCGCAGCGTCACCCCGAACTGCACTTTCCCCCGCTCGTGTGATTTCGACAGCGACCAGTGACCGGTGAATTCTTCGGCCGCGTGCGCTGGAGCTGCAAACGACAGGCACAACCAGAGAGCGGCGAGGGTCGCCGTGACAATCTTCATGGGAATCTCCTGGGTTCGGTTCTTAAAGAACGCTCGAGAGCTCGAGCTGAATCAGCTTGTCGACCGTCAACTCCTTGAATCCAAGCTTTTGCGCATGTTCGATGTGCTCCCGCGTGATGCCCATCGCGCGCGCACGAATCACGTCGGCTGCGCTGCCTTTGATCCCGGCAGCAAGCAGCGCTTCTAGATAGTCTGGCGCAACGCCCAAAGCTTTCATCGCGATGATCTCGCCGCTGCTCGGTCGGAAGTTGCCGACTCGCATCGCCCGCATGTAGTCCGAGGTGATTGCCATCGCGTGCATCGCGGCGATGTCGGCATCGGTGGCCCCGAGCGGCTCGCGAGCGTTGCTGCCGACCGGAGAGTTCCCCATCCCGGTATCGCGCGAGTCGTAATACTGGTTCTGATTGTGATTCTGATTGTGGTTCTGGTTGCGATTGAGCCGGACTTTCTCGCGCACTTCGAATTGCACGTCCTCAAGAACATCTGTCTCCTCGAGCTCGCGAGTCTCGATTCTCCCTTCACGATCGACACTGGGCTCGCGTGAGACCTTCGGTTCTTTCGGAACCTTTGGCTGTTTCACGGCCTTCGGCTCTTTCGGCGGCTTCGGGATTTTCGCGAGCTTCGGCTCCTTGGGGATCTGCGGAATTTTCGCGACCTTCGGTTCTTTGGCGACCTTCGGCTCTTTCGGAGCCTTCGGTTCCTTGGCGGCTTTCGGCTCCCGCACAGGATCCGCGTCGTGCACCGGCTCGGGAAGGCTCACTGCGGGTACTGCAGGTGAAAGCGGCACCACCTCCAGTGCGGGAGCCATCAGTTCGGGAGCGTCGGTAACGGGTGGCGACAGTTCGAGTTCGGGCACTGGCGGAGCAGGCGCGACGACTGCCGCCGCAGGCACTACGGGCTCGATCTTGATCGGAGGCGCTGGCGGCACGCTCACCTGCGCAACCGCGGGGCGCGCAAGACCCAGTGACACCAGCCCGGTTGCCAAGGCCGTCGTGAGCACGAGCATGGCCGCAATCGCACGTGTTGCCCGTTCGCCCCGCTCGCCGTGGTTCACGCCTAACAACCGCGCCACACGCGCGGCCACCGTGCCACCCGTGGCGGCCATCGCGAAGCTCGGCGTTTCCCGCCAGCCTTCCATCGCGGCCAGCGCCCGTGCATAGGTGACGCGGCTGCCGCACGCGGCGACCGCGACGTCGTCACAACAATCCTCGCGATCCGCGCGGATGCGCTTGTTCAGCCACCACACCGCCGGATGGAAGAACAGCAACGTCTCGACGATCACCTGCAGGAAGTTCACCGCGACGTCGAAGCGTGCGACGTGCCCGAGCTCGTGCGCGATGACGGCGTCGAGCTGTTCGGCGGACAGGCCCGTCAACGCGCGCACGGGCAGCAGCACGATCGGCCGGAAAATCCCGATGACCGCGGGCACGCTCACCGCATCGCACTGGCAGTAGCGAATCACGCGGTCGATCCCAAGGCGCGACTGCAGTGCCTCGAACCGCGCCGTGAGCCGCGGCGACAACGCCGCCAGGCTGCGGCGGCGCAACCGTTCAATGGCCAGCAACCCGAACACGATGCGCAGCGCGAACACGAATACGCCCGCGAGCCAGGCGCGTGCCATCCATACGAACGCGTCGGAAGAGTTGGCCGCTTGTGACGTCCAAAGCATCGAAAGCGACGTCACAGTCGCAACCTTTGGGGAGGCGAGGGCGGCGGCCGGTGCCCTTGCAGACAAGAGTTCGCTCGCGCTGTCGCCGCCGCTCAGCAGTGCGACGGTCGCGGCAAACGACAGGAGCATCAACACGAGTGCGCCGACGCCGACGAGATAACGCGTCGCGGGGCGGCGCAACACCAGCATCAGCGTGCCGGCCAAGGCGGCGATGGCGGCGCCCTGCCAGAGAAAATGCAGCAGCGACAGCGCGATGGTGTCGACCAGGGACGTAGAGGTGTTCATCACAGCTTCCTCTCATATTCGTCGAGCATGCGACGGATCTCGTCGAGCTCGGTTTTGGAGCGTTTGCCCGACAGCACGTGCTGCATGAGCTGGCTCGCGGAGCCACGGAACACGCGCTGCAACACGTCCGTGGCGAATTGTTTTTGCGTCTTCTCGGCGCTCTCGCTGGCGGAGTAGACGTGTGCACGCTGCTCTTCCGTGCGGGTCACGAGGCCTTTCGTGGTCATGATCTGGAGGAACTTGAGCGCACTGGTGTAACCGACGTCCTTCGCCTTTGAGAGCTCCTCGTGGATCTCGCGCACGGTGGAGGGCCCGCGGGACCAGAGGATGTGGAGGATTTCCAGTTCAGACGGAGTGGGCTGGGATTTGGCTACTTGCTTCATGGAATCGAAGCTACTACGAAGGACTTCGTACTGTCAACGAAGGTCTTCGTAGCTAACTCTTCGCGGTGCCAGAGCCGATGCTGAAGCCGCTCGGTCCCTATGCGATGCACACGATCATCGATAACTAGTTGATCGGCGAACATTTATGGGCATCCTGCGGCGCTACCTAACCTTTTCCGTGCCCCACCGTCCAAAGCCCGTGCTCACCCTTCTCAAATCCTGGGTTCAACCGGACGCCTTCCACACCGTCCTCTCTGAACGAAGCGGCCGCTGGTACAACGCCTGCCTGCGCATCACCCGCGACGCGGACCTGGCCGCCGACGCCGTCCAGGAAGCCCTGCTCAAAGCCTGGGACCGCCGCCACGAATTCCGCGGCGACGCCGCGCTCGATTCCTGGATCCACCGCATCGCGCTGAACGCGGCCATCGACCTCACCCGCAAACGCAAACGCCGCGCGGAAGAAGAACTGCACGACGACGCCTTCGAAACGCCGTCCACCGAAACTCCGGAAGCCGAGTTCACCCAGGAAGCCCTCGGCCGCGACCTCGCCGTCGCGATGCAGCGCCTCTCGGCCATGGAACGCCAGGCCTTCCTCCTCAAACACATCGAAGGCTGGCGTCTCGACGAGATCGCCGAGAGCCTACAGACAAACATCAACAACGTGAAGAGCGTGCTGTTTCGCGGCGTCCGCAAACTGCGCGTCGACCTGCACGTGTGGCGGAGCGAATCATGATTTCCGACGACGACCTGCTGCTCTACTACTACCGCGACGGTCTCGACCCGGCCGAACGCGCGCGCATCGGCGCGGCGCTCTCCGAACAGCCCGAGGTCGCGCAGCGCCTGCATCGCCTTGTTAGCCGGCTCGACGCAGCGGCCGCGATTCCGGAAGTCCCGGTGCCGGCGGAAGCCCTCACGCGCTGGCGCGCGGCTCTCGATCAGGCGGCAGTCAATCAAACGGCCCGCGCTCCGCGAGAGATCCGCCGCACCTTCACGACCGCACGCTGGCTTGCCGCGGCGGCGATCGTGCTCGTGGCGATCGTCTCGGTCTTCCAATTCACCCGCCAGCCGACGCCGCCGCAGATCGCCAACGTCCCGGTCCCGCAAGCCACTCCGCCAACCGGCGAAGCCAGCGCTTCCGCCTACGAGCGCGGCTTGAAATCCCACCTCGCCAGCTCCGAGCAGCAGCTCG
>Ga0307513_10009227_pt1 | contig 12485 bp, 16 predicted proteins | sample 15_EM_MG_FD_202174 | JGI IMG/M metagenome (GOLD analysis project Ga0307513, IMG submission 202174) | Populus trichocarpa ectomycorrhiza microbial communities from riparian zone in the Pacific Northwest, United States - 15_EM | ecosystem: Host-associated > Plants > Roots > Unclassified | place... | reverse complement strand
CACCTCGCCCCGATTCGCCGAGCTGTTGATGTCGGCGGCCGCAGTGCCAACGGCGGTTACATCGTAGCCATCAAGTCGAACACGGTCGACCCTAACAACCGAGCCCGCTGGTTAAACAACGTCCTCACAGAGCAAGGCGTCACCCTCGACGATGCCACCACCCGCTCACTCAAACTCAAGTGGAGCGAGGACATCTTCAACGGTATCGCCGGTACATTCTCAACTGACGCTCTCACCGCCCTCCAAAAGCAACCCGAAGTCGCCTGGGTCCAAGAAGGTCTGTCTCCCTTTTCCTTCGTCCTCGTCCTTAGCTGACCAACCTCGTTACAACATCACCAGATATCGAAATGCACATCACTCAGCTTGTCCAACAGACAAACGCCCCTTGGGGTATCGCTCGCCTCTCCAGTGGCATAAACCCCATCAGCGGCAATCCCAGTGCTCTCAACTTTAACTACCTATTCGACGACACTGCTGGTACCGGTACAGAGGCCTACATCATTGACACCGGCTGCAGAGTCACCCATCAGGAGTTCCAAGGCCGCGCAACTATGCTCCAGTCTTTCATAGAGGGTGAACCCGACGACGGTAATGGACGTGAGTACCCCCTTGATCCGACGTGACGGCCTGGCGAATCATCCTTCCCAACCGCGACTCACCCTCCCAACTAGATGGCACCCATGTCGCTGGCACAATCGGAGGCAGTGTCTTCGGCGTGGCAAAGAACTCCGCGCTCTTCTGCATCAAAACCATGACCAACGACGGCTCCGGTGCTACATCTGACATCATCTCTGGCATCAACCTTGCCGCTCAAGCAGCCTTCCAGTCTGGCAAGCCCTCTGTCGTTTCGATGAGCTTGGGCGGCCCGGTTAACCAGGCCCTTGACGATGCGGTACGCACCCCCCCCTCATGACAATACTACCACCTCTCATTCGCTAACTCCCCTCTCCATAGGTGTCTAACGCCATCAACCAAGGCATCCCCTTCATCATCGCGGCCGGAAACGGCGACGCACAGGGCAACCCCGAAGACGCAAACACCATCTCCCCTGCTCGTGTCCCTGAGGCCATCACCGTCGGTGCCACCACCATCGATGACACCTTCGCCTCGTTCTCCAACTTTGGCGACAAGGTCGATATCCTTGCCCCAGGCGTGGACATTCTCTCTGCCGGTATCCAGGCTGATGACGCCGTTGCCCAGCTTTCTGGTACTAGCATGGCTTGGTGAGTCGTCCCTTGCTTGGGTTGCTCTGCGAGTTTGGACGCTCATCCGATTTCGTTAATAGCCCTCACGTCTCCGGCCTCGCACTCCTCCTCATGGGCCAAGAGGGCAAGCTCTCCCCCAGTGCCCTCGCCGACCGCCTTAAGGCCCTTGCCATCCCCAACGCTATAGGCGGCGTTTTACCCAACACCGCCAACTTGCTCGCATCCAACGGCGTTCAGTTTTAAGTACTTGGGCGTTGCGCGTACACTCTCCCTTCTGCTTCGTGAGCTTGTGCTCTCATACTAACCCCACCCCCTCACATCCCGCCCTTCCCCTCGTTTATTTTATTCTATCTCCATTCTCTATCTCCCCTCCCCTCCCCCTCTCCTGTTCATTGTGTTCACTGTGGATATCGGGTGCAATGGATGCGAAATGCAAAAATGAAAATGCGAATTGCGGAGACATGCCTGACCGTTGATTGAGGTATTCCTATGCATCAGTGGCGCGTGTCTAGTGAGCTCTTACACATACCACGATGACCACGACTGCGGTGGCAAACAAAGATTGCCGTCCACGCAAACGCGGGGTGTTCAAGGCTCTTGATAGTGCTCACTTCTCCTTGTCGTGCGTCCCTAGGTTAATTCAGACTATGCTGCCGAGACCTAAATCGTACTCCTTCATCCACCCAGGGCGGGGGGACCCTCGGAATGGTTAACTTCTCGTAGGGCCACAGTAGGTACTACGGGCCATCGCAGTTTTACAAATATAAAATTAGCACTAACTCAGTATGATACATGGATCAGTGATATCTGGTCCAAGGTCGTAGGCGGTCCATCTCGAGGGAGACAACGGGTGAAACGGATGAAAGGTCTGAGGTATACCTCGAAATCGTAAGACCTTGAAATAATCGCGCCATTTCGACCGAACAGTGCCCGATTGGACTTCGTGCCACAGAACTTCATGTGGAGGAAGGAGCAGAGGACGGCCGGGTAGCCATCAGGATTCGGGCATTATCTGCTATCTGGGTGATCACACTCTTGCAGACCCACGTACGAGGGACGACCACACGCGCGTCTTCGGGCAGCCGTGCATTAAGGGGTCATTGCTGAGGGGACCGTACCAGGCAGACTTCTTCATCCCCATGAAAACCGCACCAGAGATACTCAGTTGGAACCACGCCGGAGTGAGGGAGATTAATGAGGAATATATCTGGTCTATAATCACCCACGATGGCTTCATCTAGTATCTCATCTTCACGTTCTTCCTCGTTAGAGCCGCCGTCCATGCCCGGTAGTGGCGTCGTCGGAACACCGCCCTGACTCTCGTGTTGATCACTTGTGGTATGGGAAGGCATTGCGGCATCGGCATCATTTGCATGGCGTCAGTCGGGGCATTTCCCATCATTAAGTTCACAAAAATCATCCGCGCCTTTGATCCCACGAATGGAGATGAACCCCACGGTCCGTATGAAGAAAAGAAGGGTGAATATCAATCCAGGTCCGGCGCATGCACATGCCGTTGTTCTCCTTGTCGTCCGGACAGCTAAGGGGCTTGGGGCCGTCGGTTGGCGTGCGCCTTTGCTCAGACATGGTGTGCGATGAAGCACATGAAGCAGAATCATTGGCATCGGATGATAGGCTGAGCACGGGGGATACGGATGGGGTCGGATCGAAGTCCGGGGCCGGAGTAATGATCTTGTAACGAAGCATCATCATCCTCAGGCTGAATAATGAAGGTAGAGATACGGGGAAGCAATGTGACCTGCCACTTTCCCAGAACTAGAACTGCGACTGTGGTGGACATAGCTGGTGGCCATAGCTGCTCACCATCACAATGTACATACCCAGTGGTCAGGGTGTAGGAAGAGAAAAGATGACCCGGCAGGGAATCGAACACCTATCTCTGCAAATCCACCCTAACTGCTGGGCCCCTGGACCGATAATGGGTGATAAATCATCAACTCAACACAATGACCACGTTCTCAAAGAGAAGATTACAAACCGCCATACGCTCCCCAATCATCCTTTCAATAACAGCCATTCTGTCGGAAAGGTGTGGCTTTCGAGGAGTTTTAGCTCATTTCGAATTTGGCCGCAGATAGGCGACTTGACCTCCTGATGACTGTGGTCGAGATTGGTTAGCTCTTGGTGGCGTGACTTGCGCTATAGAGTACGAGGGAAGAATTGGACAGAGTGACAGGTTACAAATGATACGCTGTGAGATGGGGGACACACCTGAAGGGCTCGTCCCGCGTCCTTTTATGCATGGCGGAAAGGTTTGGGTCCAAACGAAAAGACAAAGGACGGCCATTGACGTCCGAGGATTATTGCTCCTGAGCAAAGCATTGGCTCGCAGCTGGTGGAGAGACGAGAGCAGGTAGGAAAACTATAGGCCAGACCTTATACAGAGAGGACATTTTATAGATCCATATGTGTGACAAAGTACGGAGTTGAAGGAAGAAGGGACTAGAACTCCAATGCCTGAAGAGTGGTAATACACCAAACTACAACACAGAGTGAAGAGGGAGGAGAGACTATGGCTGTGTACTGTAGAAATTTTGGACCCAAGGGATTCCATAGGCAAAATCATTGAAATCAAGAGAAACAGATCGACCATGAGATGTAGGAGGGATTGTCAGAAGAGAATGTGAATGCAAGCAGTTACGACAGTCTGCGGGTACCCAATATAGTAGGCGGCCTTCCGAGTCATGGACCCAACCGTCTTCGTCTGGCGATATATAAAAAGGAGGGTGCATTGCGTTCGAGACGGAGGGATATCACATAGAAAGAAGTCGAGGCGCGTCCCACGCATGAATGGCGTTGTCACCAGATCCGGAGATGATGTGCTGCCCATCAGGGGAGTAAACGACAGAATGCACCCAGTGATCATGAGTTTTCCAGCTGCTAGAACCAGTCTCAGCATCCCAGATTCGACTGGTCGTGTCGTCAGATCCGGGGGTGATGTGCTGGAAGCTGATCGGGGCGTATCATAATTTCGATTGTATTACACTACTACGAACGTTCCTAACATCGAGGCTCTACAACGCAACCTCGATGGATCATGGGGTGGTAATCCACGCCATTGACTAGCCCGATATGCAGTGACTCGACACACCAAATTCGACAAAAGAAATCTGTCGACAGCAAGGTCTGTGAATCGACCGGACTTCGCAGGGAGATGGGTGAGTTGCTCTCAGTTATTCTTGAGAACAGTCACTAAGCTTCCTTCATTACCATTGATGTAGTTCACACCGGCTCCCGTGGTCTAGGGTCTTCCATCCTCCGATCGTCCACCAAGTCGGACGCCGACCCGTACTTCACATTCGCGAGTGCAGAGTTCCAAGCATACCTCAACCATCGCGACCGCACAGTCAAATAAGCACAAGCAAACCGCGACCTCTTTGCGAGGATTGTCTCTTCGAGAAGGGACCGAATCTGCTCGACGCCGAGGGAGAGGATACCAACACGCCTACGACCACCATAGCAGACGGGTCCTATGCAGGATATGGTGAACCCGGTGTCGATCCGGTGAGGCAGGGCTGGATTGTCAATGGACAACGACAAGAGGTGGGATTAATCGAAGAATGCTGCACCCAGTGATCGAGGGTTTATCCCTTGCATTAGAAGTCAGGGCGATTCCCGCCGGATTCTTCAGGTATCGGGGGATGGCCAAATCAATGGTGTGTACCCTCTTTGTAATCCTTCTCCAGTTTATAACCACAATACACTAAAAATAATGTATTCGATGGCTCACTCGCTCCCCGGCCGCTTCCACCTAGTAACACCCACATCCTCCGGCCACGCCCGCACCCAGGCTACCCTGCGCCTGACCTGACCTGACCTGACCTGACCACCACCTCTCTGAGCTCACAAGTAATCTGCAACGACCCACAACTTCCCATCGAGGAACGGCCCGAAGCGTACAAGTCGATCCGAGCCGTTGTGGAGAAACGGATCGCCGAAGGGGTTTGTGTGTTGAGGCGTTTTATGACATGCAAGGCTGGGAATCCGACTGGACGCGGATTGAGTGCTAGGGGACACGGCCGTGTTGACCCGCCAAGGGGTCGCTGTCTTCGGGCTAATGGGTGGTTTGTTTCTGTTATCCACTTGGAATAGAAGGGGAGAACTGATTTAGAACGCGTGTCAGTCTCTGATCGACTACACTTGCTAAACCGATGTGGTAGAGCCACAAAGGTTGGTATTGGCCCCGCGGGGTACACTTTGGAGGTGCCTCCCATGATGGCCTCTCTCCATCAATTCGTGTAGAGTGGAGCCGGGGCGTACTGCGGAGGTAAGCGGAGAGTTCTTATGCTTAGGCCCGTTCTAGTGGTTACAGTGGGCGCACATAGATTGTCTACAGGAGCCTGGTTGGACGATGAAGATGGAATAGTAGGAAGTGAGTGTGTCACTAGATGTAGTGAACTGTTTTCTGAGGTTGCGTCGTCCATTTGACGAGACTAGAATGAGCACAACTACCAGAGATGCAGAAACATCATCCTCCTGACCATGCAATCTAAGTGGGGACACGCAGGAGAGCATATCCACATGTTGTAACCCACAACGCTTTATAGCCTTATGAGGCCGCGAAACGAAAACGACGTTGTGAAAGGTAGGTCGAGATCGCAATTGCCAACACGTAATTTGTTTTTTGATCCCATTTATACCATATTTTCACTCTCTTGGGCGACTCAGGACTTAAATATTTAATATAATGTGGGCCATTACGCAAGCTACTGTTTCGCGAGGTTATTTCTCCTCTTTAGTTTGCTTCTTAGCGTCATCCCCTTCTCTTCACCACCATTCCTCTTCCTCTCATTTAACTCCGCCCATCGCCTTGATTCATGTTCCTTCTTGCCACCAACCCCCACTCCTTTTCTCCTTGTCGTGATCAAGAGGCGGGACAGTGGGATGACCTTTGGTAGTCTACGCTATTACAAAGCAGCGTTATCCGCCGATATAGGAGTTTTGTTCCTAATTTCTGGATGTGCTCGAAATCCAGGCACTTTGATTCTGGTCAACCTTGAATGAAAATTCCAGCTGAATCTAAGACCAAAGACGAACACGACATATACATGACGAAAACAAGACGACGTGAAGTAAAGGAAGCGCTCACAAGCACTTAAGCCCGAGCTTGTGTTACCGTCTAGCCGCGGTAGTACTTTGTCTCGATGAAGGGCATTTTGGTGATCCGAGCGGGACGCCTTTTCCCACGGACTTCTACCTCGACGTCCGTTCCCTTCTTGGAGTACGTGTTCTCAATATAACCCATCGCGATGTTGTTTCCGAGGGATGGCGACGGGATTCCGGAGGTGACTTTCCCAATTTGTTTCTCACCTGAAAATATGGTGGCTCCCTCTGCCCGGGAGAGCGAGGTCATCAGCAACGCCCCATAGCTCAGCCCAGTAGAGGTACGCACCACGAGCAGGGGATCCCTGAACAAGTATTCCAACGCGCTTGCGACTGACGCCCTCTTTAAGCTCACGCAAAACTCTCTCATTACCCAGGAAGCTCGCCCTTGGGTCACCCAGTACTCTACGGTCCTTCCCAATGACCCAGTTTAACCCGGCTTCAACGGGAGATACACTTTCGTCAAGGTCATGACCATATAGACATAAGCCAGCCTCCAGACGCAGTGAATCGCGAGCAGCAAGACCGGCAAGTTGCACCGGGAACTTGTACAGGTGCTTGGTCAGTTCAACAGTATCTTCTGGTCGCATAGATATCTAGAAGGCACTCTTAGCACAGAAAAGGAGAACTTGAAGGCAAGTGCGAACCTCGAATCCATCCTCTCCAGTATAACCCCCCCGCGCAATGTGGACTTTCTTCCCGTTTATCTTAGCCCACCCAACTCTTCCGAATGTCAGTTCCTTGAGGTCACCCATGAGTTCAGCCTCCTTTGGGTCATCAATGAACCCTTGGAGATACTCGGCTGCTTTTGGCCCCTGGAGCGCGACTAAGCCCCATTCCTCCAGAACCTCGTGCTGGACACCATTTTCGCGGCCATGCCTTGCGTTCCACTCCTTCAGATGTTCTGCAAAGTATGCGAGGTCTACTTCTCGGCGACCTGCATTTGTGACGATATAAAATGTATCGGGGGAGTGGCGTGTGATCATTGTATCATCCAGGATACCTCCAGTAGAAAGCATAAAGACAGAGAGGGTTGAGCCGTTGTTGGGCAGCGCGTTGAGGGACGACGGCGTAAGGTATTCAAGAAATTCAGTCACCGTTGAGCCGCGGAAGCTAGGTAATGGGTCAGCTGCCGTGGAATGGTATCTGGTTTCCAGTAAGAGTGTTATCAATGCATCCCTTCAGGCTTGAAAACCTGAGCGCCAGAATTTGGCACAGGGCACAACATATTGGTGTCGATACTCGTTGAGTAAATAGCCATCTATGGACGATCCTCCCATACATACGATACCTGGTCGCCCGGTCCATTGTCCGAGACAGCTCCTCATTTCCGGAGAGTGGAATGCTCGTGTTATTCTGAAATGGACTTACACATGTTGGACCATATGCCCGACGTCGAAGAGACCGACGCTCGATCGAACGTGTTTATGAGAATCACCTGTAGGTGGAGAGGTGAGTCCCCGAGTTACTACATGTGATGAGAAAGGAGCAGGTGTCGTTTAAGATGTATCATGGGAGCAGCTCTCCCACGAAAAGACACAAACTCATGACATGTGTGGCACACAACCAAAGCCGGTGAGTGTATACGAGTACAGCCGAGCGACGACCGCGATCAATTCGCGTCTTCTGCGCATTCGCGGGGTTTCTCGTCTGGGAGGCAAAATTAAGCAGTCCAAACATACCATAGCTAACACCGTCGTACCCAAGAGGCATGTCATACCCAGCAAACGGCACCATCCTTGCCCTGTTCTCGACGTGAAAATCGTACAGGCCAGTCCGCTTCAACGGGGTCTTTTGTCCGTCGTTCCAGCAGCAAGAACGGTACGATATAGTGTCAATGGGATTCTAGTTAGCATTCAAGTCATCAGCGGGCGGTTTCTCAGCCTACCTCGGAGGTCGAATTCCATCGAACGGCGCGGAGAACCGGAGGTGACGAACGCTTTACACTGCGTGATAGAAGAGACGTGAATGACTCGTTGGCGCGTCGAGATAATAACCGCGCAGTCATTTATTGAAATGGAGGGTTCGTGGTGGAGGTCCAACCTTCGACAAGTGGAATTTCCCAACAAGGGGTCACAGTCGAAGAGAACCGTGCTCTAACCGACAGAAGACAAGTTCAACAGTCTCAGAAATGCACACATAACGTACACTAGGGTCACCTCTCCGTCGCCGACTACCAGTGAACGAATTACCTCGCAGACAAGGACATTGCCCTGCACCCTGCATTACCCTTGTCCTGCGTTGGTTGTGTGTTCTGTTGTCATGGTCTATTTCATATCCAGCCGTACCGAGAGTACGGTCTATATATTTTTAAGTGGCAATAGGCTTGTCGTTAATCCACCTACACATCAAGCCCCTGTCAGCGAATGCGGCGGTTTTTGGCGTCATCCCGGCCTTTCAACCAAGAAACACCTTCGACGGATCAGACGCAGTACGCACCGCTCAAACATATCCAAGGCGGCTTCGGGTTGATCATATGGAACCATGTGGCCTGCAGCGTCAATCTCGACGTAGGTGTACGCCCCAGCACCCGCACTTCGTGTACGTCCGGCGTACCTGCCACTACTAGTCATCCAATTCTCGACGGTCGAGTTGCGGAAGTCTCTAACGAACGGATGGTCTTCGAGTACCCACATCCAATCGTGGTTGCCCTGTAAGAAACAGAGTTGGCGAGAGTGGAACAACAGAGAAATAGCCGTAGAGAGAACGTGTGACATACAATAAAGTTGCACATTCCATCCGCATTGCCAGCATAGACCAACAGGCGCTTTCCATCCTCGAGCAACTCAGGGAGGAGAGCGGCTGAGTTATGCATACCATCACCTTGGAGGAAGAATGCCTGGTTGACTTGCATGTTGCAGCCTGTCCAAGCCAGGTTAATCCATGAGACACAGCAAGCCCCGCTTGAAGAGGGAACCACGCCAGAGGCAAATGAACACATACTCTGGAAAGTGCGACCCTTTTGGGCACCCAGCTCAGCCTGGACCTCGGGCAAGTTCATCCACTCATCGATCCACTCCATTTGCTTGTAGCAGAGCTGGCCGTCCTCCTCTTTCACGCACTTCTTGCGGACATCGTAGGGGTTGACCTTGAGTTCTTGAAGAGGTGCCCAGAGCGAACCGCTGCAGTAAATCCCAGCTGGTACGCTGGAGTCCAATGCATTAACAGAGGGAGCAGTGCGGAAAGGGGGTAATAGTAGGGCTGGACGTGAGTAGACATACCAGGCGAACCGAGAACCTGAGTGGTAGCATGCCTTGGCGAGACGTTGGCAAGTCGGGACTTTCGAGCGGAGCTCCGCGCACTTGGGTCCATCATTATCAAGTACTGGGTACGGTCCATTGCACAAGAATTCGGGTATCGTTCCAAATTGGGTGTATGGCTCTGTGATTCCGTTGGCGAGAATGACACTCTTGAGGTTGATCTCCCTAAATCCCTCAGCATTTCCAGTCTCCTTAATCTCCTTGTTCTTCTTATGGACGACCGACGCGATGTTGGGTGCATAGTGGCCACCATAGGACTCGGCGGCGATGTGAAAGTCGGCGTTGGCGTACTCAGGGAAGCGCATGAGGAATAGTTCTAGGAATGCCCATACATCTTTCGCAGCAGCCGGGGTGTTGGAGATGGTTGAACCATCAGACGAGTAGCTAAAGCCAACATTGACCGGTTGATCGAGGAAGAGGATGTTAGCGTGCTTGGTCCAACTATTTGGGTTGTGCTTAGTGAAGGGAGATGAGGTAGTGGACGAGGTGACATTCTTCGCGATTGAGCACGGCCCGAGTTCGAAAAGCAGTCCGGTGGAGGACGAGCAACCGGGGCCGCCGTTCAACCAAAGGAGCTAGTTTAAATGGCATACTCAAAATGTTATCAAGGCCTGGATGGGTGTATTGAAAAAACTTACAAGAGGCGCACTCTCAGGGTTTTTGCGAGCTTCGAAGAACCTGCAAAGGACGCATCAGTGAAGCTTTTGGTAATCCTGAAAGCGTGAAAGTACACAAATAGGTGTGTCAAAAATGTAGTCACCTACCAGAAGAAGAGGTGCTTCCCATCCGTGACATCGAGGTAGCCAGAATATTGTTTGACATCTGGGTCGCAGAGTTTGGGGGACCGGAACCTGAGACTATAATCCGAAAGGGCACTGAGTTTGACCTGTTCGTCTAACAGAAGATGTCCGGGCAGAGTGAACGCGGTTGTCTGTGGTGCAGTGGGAAGACGTACAAATGACTCCGGCTTGCTCAATCATCGCACGTCCATCATGTATCCACTGCTTTACGTGCTGGTGCTGCTCTTCGACGATGTGTTGCATAGCGCCATTGAGAAGCCCAAGGTCGAAGCCAGTAAGCTCTGAAGCCTGGCGGACGAGCGACCGCAACGAGGTGAAGATGGGATTGTGAACTGCTAGGGCACCTAAAGGGATCGATGCAGCGAGGATGACGGGAGCAGTGATGCGCATCGCTGGCGTGGATGGGTCCAAGGTGTGCTCTACCGGACTTCAAATGATGCCGCTCTCTCTCGTACGCAAGAGTACCACTGTACACGAGTGACGGCTGTCCTCCACGAGAACGGTCGTGGCTCTCGTCCACTTTCTCCCATAAAAAAGATGTGGCACTTGGACCTTAACGGCGACAATTGCGACGCCGCAAATGGCCCCATGATACTGCAGATTGTCCATATCGAGCATATCATATCATATAAACCTAACTCGGACTGGCGGCTGCTCACTGTTCGGGACCTGAACGATGACGCAAGAATCTACTCCATACGTAGCCACCGTCTATAATACCAGGATGGACGTTTTATATTTCACAACGGCCCTGAGGTTGTTCGGTTTTACGTTCGCTGCCGAGTGCAGCCGTCCATTTACCTCGAGGCCTACTGGCGATATTGGCGTGGTTCAGCGGAGCACTCAAGTCAGAACTCTTCTCGCACTTCCAAATACACCCCACAACTTGGACTCGGCCATTTCGACTAGCCCAGCTTGTTCCACCACAACCCTAACCCCCACGTGCCTCGGTCCAGACAGACGGTTTCGTACAAGACCGCAAACAGCCGCTCTCAGTCGATAATGCCTAGCGAGACGGCCCATAGGCACTGGAAGGACGGCCTTCCCATCAAGGTGAGCAGCTTCCTCTCATTTCGTACCACCAAACTTCCTTTCTGTTTTCATTCAATGGCTCACGTATTGCGGTTCTCCGTCGATACTAATTCCTGTGTGCTACCTACGCGCCTCCATCCGACGACACACCCAGCCCTCCGTCGATGCACTCGGTTCTCTTCACTACCAACATTGTTGACTGCAGCATTATGTCCCGTGGTCAGCGCATCGGTCAGCTGGTGGAACCCAATACTCATGACAGGCACAATAACAACGCTACTTCTCGCTCCGTCCTCGACAAACTCTTTCCTTCGCTACCGGTGTTCCTTGCACCCTAGAACTTTGTATCCTTCCTCCTCTGGCACTCTCGCCGTCCTCTCCACCACTTCCTTCGTCCTCTCCCTCTTAATGGGTTTACAACTGCGAGGGTTGTAACACTGGCAGCCAGCACATCCTCTCGCACACCGATGCTTAATAAGTCTTCGTCGACTGACTCACCTGGAGTGGTAGGGAAGGTACACCCAGAAGGGGCGGACGACGAGGTCGAGAGTGCTGTTCGAAGGAACCGGCTTGAGACCGGCTTGAGACCGGCTAGGGTTGAAGGGTTAGGTCGCGAGGGGAGGACGGGGATAATATTAGTGGGTAGCGGGCTGACGGGAGTAGGAGTGGCCGGGTGCGCTTTCTCCAATCGTGAAAATGTTCGCGGCCAGAGGAAGAGCGGATAGAATATCGCCAGTAAGCCGTTACGCCAGTGCGAGACGAGGGCAACTCAGCATCGCTCGAGGCCCGGCCCTTGGTCATGAAATTAAGGGAAGATTATTAATGGAAGTAGGCAGGGACGACGCACAAGCTGATACGAGATGGCACTACGAATCGACATGGCCATCGAGGCTTTGCGGGTAAGGGTCGAATTCATCGTCAACGGGCTCAATCGACGGGTCAGGGGCCAAGGTGAGTGCTCGTCCTTCGAATAGCTCCAGCCCAGAGCCTTCTCCTAGCATCTCGCCACCCCTATGTCTGTGTTTTTGTCGCTCATTGTCTTGGGGAACCGTCAAGAATGACAT
>Ga0307513_10009226_pt1 | contig 12486 bp, 18 predicted proteins | sample 15_EM_MG_FD_202174 | JGI IMG/M metagenome (GOLD analysis project Ga0307513, IMG submission 202174) | Populus trichocarpa ectomycorrhiza microbial communities from riparian zone in the Pacific Northwest, United States - 15_EM | ecosystem: Host-associated > Plants > Roots > Unclassified | place... | reverse complement strand
TGATTCCTCCAACTAAAAGACTGGGTAGTGTAGTGGTAACACGCCCTACTAGTCATGGGGAGGTCCCGGGTTCGAACCCCGGCTTGGTCGTTTCTTTTCTCTCTAACAGGGATTGCAGATGGAATTGCGGTCTGTATGCAACCTTTTTGGCATTTCAAGGTAAGATAGATTTTTTCTAAATTTAGGTACTCCGCATGGGGTTCCCAGCCTCACAATCAAATGTTTCAAACTCCGATGTAAGCGCTCAGGAGCTGAGACAAAATCGGAATTGTGAAACTCAAAGTTGCTTGTATTTATTAATAGTGATTTTACAGATTTTTTATAAAAAAAATTGTACTTTTGCTAATCTCCTCCCCCAGGCATGATGAAGAATTAATTATGGCTCCTGAGAATTCTAGAAACATACTATATACATAGTTCTCAGTGGCTATAATGACTTCAACTAGGATATTGCACAACTAGATAGGGTACGAAATTTTGGGTCATGTGACAGGTATAATTTGAGTGGCCACTACCTTACAAGCAGGATAATTGGTCAAAATTATTACCACTAGCTGAGTTCACTTATAATAATGCTCCTCACACCTCCACAGGAGTCTCCCCATTCTTCACAACCTGCAGATACGACCCATTGACTGCTGTTTACCCAGATGCTGAAGTAACGGATTTACGTGCCAAGCACTTCACTATCAACTTTGACAAAGTTCACAAGTTCCTGCATGGCTGTATGCAAGATGCCCAGGATTCCATGGCTCAATATGCCAATCAAGACCACATGGAATCTCAGCTGTTTCACATAGGAGATCACACTTATGTCCATACTGACAACATCCGGACCAATAGGACAGCTCGAAAGTTGGCTGAAAAGGAGATTGGCCCATTCCCCATCGTTTCCCAACCCTCCATGATGTCTTTCATGCTGCGCCTCCTGAGCACCATACACATCCACCCTGTCTTCCACATCTTGCAGCTCAAACCTGAGCACCCCAACACCTTCACTGATCACAAGCAACCTCTGCCACCTCTGCTAATCATTGACAGCCAACTGGAGTACTTGATCAAATGCATCATTGATTCAAAATACAATTGTGTTTGCCAAAAATGTCAACTCCTATACCATGTCAAGTGGGTTGGTTACCCTATTTTGAACAACCCCTCTGACTGGATTCTGGCTGATGCATTTGATGATGCTCTGGGATGACTACTTATGGAAGCATACCACAATCAACAACCCCAGAAACCAGGTCCTGAGGTCTTGTTCAAGGACTGGGAGAAATGGGTGCTATAGCTGCACTACATTTGGCAAGTGACTAGTATTTACAGAGCTTTAAATTTCTATTCACCCCACTTCCTCTTCTTTGTCTTCAACTTCAACTCATTCTTCAAAGAACTTTTATCACCCTTGAACAACAATGGCCTCCTGATCACAAGTGGAGTCAGTTCCTCTCTCCAACAAAACATCACATTCCCCATGTGGAGAAACTCTGGAGGAGGATAGGATTCTGTCGTGTAAGGATAGGGACAATTTGGTACACTGCACCATTCTGCCCACATAGCCAGATTGTGTCTGGCAAGGTTTGGCAGACTCGGCAACCTCAAGACATCCTGGGCCCACTCAATGAACTTGCTTCAATACCAATTGGGTTTCCAAGTCTGGCTTGATGATGAATGTGAACCCTGGCAAGTCAGTACATTGAGGATTGCCTTGTTCTTGTAGTTGCGCAAGAATTGGAAGCGCCCCTTGGGATTAACTCCATTGCCCTCAATTGCTTCGCACCAAGTTCCACCAAATTCTTGCATCCCCATCCACAGCATGGTAGGCATCAACTTTCAGTCCATCGTGTGGTCTCCGGGAAAGCCTTTACCTTCTGGATCATTGTGCCGCTCTTGGTGTTCAACTATCCACCAATGTGCTATGTTCTTGGTACAAGATCAAACCAAGCATATGTGCTTGAGCACGATTGAGTGCAATACGCTGGCCTTCTCCAGCATCCAGACCACTTGGCCAAAGGAGATGACAAGCAGTATTGCAGAAATGGGCTGATCAAACCTGCCAAATGTGTCAATTTCATGGGTTTTCCTCTGATCCTCGCCACTCACAGCAGCGCCCTTCCATCAATTATCGGACCAACAACCTTGAACAGTGGTTCCGCTTCACCCCAAAAGCATGACTCCAACTCTAGCTGCACCAAGACACTCACAAGCCAGAACTTTGCAAGTTCCTCAGTGTCATCCAAGGATGGATTTGCATTGATGGGCTCTGTTGCCTTGACAAATTTTGGTGGGCCTTTGCTTTCAGGCATAAGATAGATGATTCATGGTTGTGTAGGGAGAATTCTCTGCCCCCATTTTCTCTTTTCATCCGCTCCTGAAACGCACACTCTGATGGCTACTCCTACGACTCCTTCGTGGGCTCAGTCATAAGGAGGGGATACTGTTACATCCCATTCCACCCAACCACTGGGCCTAACCTCAATTGATCACCCACACTCAGTCTGCCAGTAATTTGAGATGCTCAGACCATGGGATACTTATGCGATCTAATTCCGATGTCATCTGGCCCAATCTCGATCCAATCCCCTGATCCCATGAACGACTCATTTCTTAGTGATGTACCTTGTTGTCGAGACTGATTTGACATTTGTTCCCTTTGGCTGTCCTTTCATTTGCATCTTACAGACAGCCTTCAGTAGTAGTCCGGTCACGCTACGACTTTATTTCATATTACCTGTAGTATATAACTCATGTACTTGCGATTGCTAGTCTCTAGTCAGAATATCGACTTGAGTAGCACTCTGCTTCATTCTGTCTCACCACCTTCATTCCCTTTCAAGTCCTCCATTCCGAGTCGACAACCCGGCCCCGTTAGCGAAACGTTTGGGATTCCCTTCCAGCCTCTAGTGCACCCGGTTCTAACACCGTGTCTTCAAATTCCACCTCGGCCACCTCGCGAAGGAATGCCTTCAGCCCTCACAATAACCGCTGTCGAAAATTGGAGTTCCGAGGATGACTTTCATCGTCCATGCCTGCCAATTTCCAATCCAAGGGTAATGTGCTATTCGCTGTTAATTCGACGTAGACGTATATAAGTAGATATCCTAGTTACAAATAGACAAGGGTTTATAGGCAGTTGCCCCCAAAGGAGGGGTTTTCAATGGCAACAAGGGGAAACGCAAGTGTTAGCAAGAGATCACTCTTCCCAACAGAGACTACTGGGCCTCTTCTCCTCGCACTTGCGCTCTCTCTTGTTGCTCTCTTCGAGGGAAACTATGCTCCTTGGCCTGACTAGCGATCAACCCATCGCCCTACACCAGCAGCGTGAGAAAAAACTCGGTGCCCGTGGTTGCGATAGTCGGGCGCGATGGAGGAATTGGCAATTTCAAGGGCGCCGCCACCGCCATCGACCAAGTACCCGCACGCCGGGCGCACGAGTTCACCCACATGATGTCACCTGGACTTCAGAGGCTACAGGGCACCATTCTGGATCATAATATGATGCACCGCCTGTGTACCCCTGCCTAGAACGGCGATCCTGGAGTCGTCGAGGCTGACAACCGGGCATTCCGTTGCGGATGCACGAGTCGGACATTCCTCTTGCATCCGCAACGGAATACGCACTTGTATTGTCTGGCCGAGCCGTATGAGCCCAATAAGAACTCGGTGATCTCACTGGATTCACCATCCAGGGCTCCTCGCACACGCCAACTCACGTCAGAGGCTCGCCGAGGCTCGGATTTCGAACGACCCAACGCTGTTGGAGAAGGCGTTGCGAGGCGTAGCCAGGCCGGCTTATGTGGTGCTGAGGTGCCCCCTGCCTGGAATCCCCAATAGCAATTAATGATGTCCCCCACCGTCAGCTCGGCCTTGCAGAATCGACAACTTAGCAATCCGACAACAGAAGACTCTGGACGACACCGCTGGATTCGCGAGGCCTCGCTCCTGGGGGCATTGCAAGTCGCAATTGATTATAGCTTGTTTTGGAATTTTAACTGGTCTTTATGGTCTGAAATGTGACTGATAGCTTTTTTCCATGAAGTAATGTCATCCCAGCTCAGGTTTCATAATCGATGGCGGTCAGAGATCCCCTCAGCAAATGTCATCGGCCAGTAAATCACATTGCATGCAGATACCTGATAGGACACATCCTGAGAATGGTGAGAATGGAAGATTTAACCGTGGCAGTGACCGCGAGACAGCCATTGCCTCGTCCAAGGAGAGGAGACGCGAAGGCCACAAGTCAGAGTCACTGCGGAGGGATGGACGACCGCGTGTAGTATGATGGGCATGCGTGAGATCATAAATGGATTTCAGACAAGTCGCCAAGCAGGATCAGGAAGTGATCAAGACCGGAGACACGTCGACAGGGAGAAACAGGCCGACTTTATCCATTGACCAATAGGTCTATTTGAATACTAAGAGCATAAGAGTGTAATCATCTCCCCGATCGAGATGGTCCAGTGCACTGTGGGAGACAACGGCGCACACGAGCACGGGAAGACGTTTCACCTCTATCATCGAGGAACGTACAACACCAGGAAGCAAGCACATCTGTAACTGAGAAAACAAATTTTTGGAACCCCCGCGGAAATGGAGGAAACCAAGTTGTACAGAACCCTCAAAGGTCTTGCCAAACACTCCGCTGATTTTATGAATGACACTGGTCGGGATCATTGCAATCATAGGTGAGTTTAACCGAGGAGGTTGATCGGCCCATTGTTCTTACATTAAAGGCAGTTGCTTGCGCGTGCCACGGAAATCCCTCGCACCATCAATCTCAATGGTCCCATCCCAAAGGGCGTACGTGTCCGCCGGCAATCGGGACATGCCATCGGTCATCCTCAGTTGATCGTACCACTTTTCTTTAATAAATCCGAAAAAGAAAAATTTGTATTGGACAAGGAGGGCGCGTACAGCAGCAGGATATACTAATGGGGGTTTGGACAGACGCATGGAGAAGACAGTCGAGGGCTGGCAGTCGCGCGCGGCACCACCGACGGACCACACGTCCGAGAGGGAGATCGAGAGAGAGATTTCATAGGGATACAGCAATGAAGACATGACAAAGTGTAAAGGTAGACTACGCGAAGGCGAAGGGACGTCATGGACGGATCATTGGCGATATCGTGAATTGGGGCTTGTTGACACGCTCGATTAACAGCAGCATGGAATAGGTATGATGTAGCACCTCGAGCCGTCCTACACATTTTACAAGCAAATTGGTCAGCGCGCATCCTGGATCAAACCCAGAAATAATTGTTGGGGAAAATAACGCGCCGTCATCCTCATCCACACACGAGCAATGGGCGGCGCGTCCTTGATCGACCCGGGACGTGGTAGGTAGACGGATACGAGGAAAGAGACGTACCGGGCAAGGGATACATCCTCCACGTAGTCGCAGAGTGCCATCGACCGTCTGCTCGCCCTCGCGTTGTGGAGGAGCGGCAAGGGACATGACCGCTCTGGGGGGCGGCTGGGTGGAAATATGGACGGGGTTGAGAGGATAGGTCGTGCCCAACGAGTTGCGTGCGGTGCGCGTGCGCGCCATCGGCAGTGGGGTGAGCGGGCTCCGAGGAGATTGCATGTTCAGTGTTCAGGTGTTCAGGAGGAAACTTGGTCGTCGTTGGTGGTGACTACGATGGGGATCGAATGAGATTGTGAACTGCTGAGGTGGTGGAGGTGGGCAAAGGTGTGGGTTGGGCAAAAGAGCCAGCCTCATAAATACGAGACCAGGCGGATGACAGAGATGACGGCACCGCCCACCGCCGGCTGCGGGTGCTTAGATGCATTTAGCTTAGATAGGCGACAAAGCCAAGGGACCACCTTGGCTTGCACTGCACCCCGTCGCATTTCGCGTTTCGCATCCCGCACCCGCGCTCCGCTCGTAATCCGAGAAATATGGTGAAACAGAAACAGTTCTACCTTCGTGTACAACACGGTAAGCATATCCGATCCGCGATCCTCTTGGATCCTCTTCCAATTGTGCCGCAGCTCCACTCTTATCGACCAGTTTCACCTCGACCTCGTCTGTGCTCCTGCTTCTACGATGCTCCAAAGTAACTCTTTGTCTTTGGCTGGTCTGGTTGACCAATAGTGAATAGAGTGAAACACCACTCGAAGCCTCTCCAAGGCATCTACCGCCTCATGCCCACGGGTTGAGAACAGCCCACACTGGCAAATGTCAAATGTGGCGTGGCTGTGAAAGATTGCCCTTCACCTTTACCTTTACCTTCACACCTTGACGTTGAACCGCCAATTCCCATTTACATTTACTCTCCCACCTCTATATGAACCGAAACCCACATCATATGTTCTCAAGGAACACAAACTATATTGTTTTGCGGGAAAGGATCTACAGTTCCAGACGGTACAACCATGGTCATATCCATATCGAATCTCCGAGCCCGACTCTCGGACCCCGAGGGTCTGGCTAAAATCTGTACCAACGACGAGCCAGGGTGCCCTCCAGGCAACACATCGTGCCGTTCACCCGTCACTCTGCAGCCTCATTTCATAGACCGCACGCACTTCTCACCAAAAACCACCAGGCATCCAAGGTGGCTTCGTGCCACCCAAACCAAGCGCGATCCACGAAATTAAATATGCGGAGGACACCGGCGTGACCATTGACACGCGCGTCCGCCCGGAGGGGTCGCGCGATCTGCACGGGCCGACAACGAAAACAGTCGACGCCGATGCGCACGGGAGCACAGTCGAAGCGCTTGTGAGCGAGCTCAAGGGCATCCTGCAAGACATCCCGCAGTCGGACGAGAGCAGTGCAGATATCTACGGGCTCGATATCGGCATCCTCTTCGGGAGCGATCAAGTTCAGTGGCGCAATGGCGCGTTTGAGGGGTGTGATGCTGGCGGCGCGGATACCGCGCCTAGTAAAGAGCAGAAAGCCAAGTTTGAGCGCGCTGTGGAGATTAGTGAAGAGCTTGTTGCGCTTGGTGTTGCCCAAGGCAACTGAGAGTAGTTGGGAGCTGGGATCTGGAATTAGGCTGGGAGGTCGTTCTGGTAGAGGTTGATTAGGTGTATGATTAGGAAAGGTCAACTGAAGGCGTTATTGTTGTAAAGAAGCCGCACAGGCGCGTAGGGGAGAGTACCGGCAAAGCAAAGGTAATAAGGTAATGTCAGAGGTGAGTCTAGCGATTGGCATATTCGAAATCCGCCGTCTATACAACTACCACCTCGCAGACACCAGCCGAACGTTGGGCGCTCTAGGTGAATCGAGACCGGTACGCACCTCGGCGCAAGACGCGAGCGGGGGTCGAGATTGACATACTCTCGCAGCTTGCTCTCCGCCGCATCCCAGCACTCGCTCAGTATCTCAGTATCTACTACGTATGACCAGTATCAGAGTTCTATATGGTCAGTCCATCCAGCTTGTCCAGCTTGTCGTTTGTCTTCCCTCTCTGCGTCGGCGTTACGCATGCCGGATACACCCCCTGGTTCCATCAGGACCAGCTGGCGATGTCCTTGGGCTACCCGTCGTGTGCATGTTCACGACCGCCGGGGAGAATCGGCCCCCTTTCGATCGCGTCTGGACCTGCGGGCTAAAGCTCGTGTGCCTGTAGGGCACCAACCTTAGCAGGTAGCAGATCATGACGCACTCGGAGCTGTACTTTATTCTCGGGCTCACGCAGTGCTCGCCCGACATTCGAGACCACATTCGCTCGGTTCGGGCCTCTCTCCGCATCCTCCTACGCACATATAATACGACCACGACTGAGTCTGGTACTCCCCTCAATGGCTGAAACCCGCACCAGGAATTGGAGATGTCGCTCGCCAAGCAGATCCTTCCTACCTCCAAGTGGTCAACGAGTTGAACGGAGAAATATCGCTCGACGTTGGGGACCCATCCGAGCAACCCGAACTGAGAGTCATCCCCAACCTAAATCTATTCAAGGCGAAGAAGCTCCTTGGCAAGATTGAAGCCACTCTCCGCGAGCTCCCCGTCGAGCGCCCGCCGAAGAACGACATTTACAACCTAGACATTGGTATTCAGTTTCAGAAGGGGGACGCGCTCGTGTGGGATAATGTTCCCAGTGGAGATGCTGGCGCGGGTGTGGGTGTGGGTGCGGGTGCTGCTGCTGTGGAACCCACCAGACAAGACAAGGCCAAGCTTCTAAAGGTATTAGGAGATGTCGTCACTTTGATCGCTATTAGTTCGGAGAGAGGCATTTTCATGATAGGAAACGAGGGCAAGGAGCAAGAGAGCACAACCGGAGGGAAAGCATGAATGTTCCTTGGAATTTTGAACACAGACATGGATAATAGAGCACTCGTCCACCTTATAGGCTACTTTACCCTTGAAGCCGCAGATCCATTTCATCCGAGACGCTCCTTGAGCAAGAGGTCTAAATACGAATAGGCACCAATTGATACAGTAACGAAACAATGTCCATTCAGGACTCTAATCAAAGGCTTCTCTCACTAGGTATACAACCGCCCTTCCGGCCTCACCGCCTCCTCAGCTCTCTCGCCAATCTCCAACACAGAATACAAGCGATGAGCGAGCTGAAACCACCAATGCGGAAGATAAACCCCGTGGCGTCACTCCCTCCGCCCTCTGCCTCCCCTCCCATCCTCCTCAACGCAGGCGGGCCAATATCTGCCCCGGGCCCAACACCCGCACCGGCGTGCCCAGCACCGGGGAGCACCCCGCTCTTTTCCCCCGGGTTGCCGTCGAACATCGCGAACACGAGCGCGGACACACCAGTGACGAGGAACTGGGGGATGACGATGGCGACGTTATGAATCCCCTATGAAGCACGCACGGCCTGCGTCAGTTTCTTTTCCTTTTTTTTTTTTTTTTTCCTTTTTTCCTGGTAGGAAGCGTACGCACGAGCACGATCCCCGCCTTGTCACCGATATTTTCCCTTCGTTTTCCCGGCCGACTCGGAGAGAATGTCAGTCCGTTGCCTTGCCCGTTCTCTAGGAACGGCGAATGTGTGTCCCAATCGTCCTCCTGTCCCGGTCGTGCACCTCCATTCCCATGCCCATGATCTGGTCGAGGCGCAGGAGTAACCTCCCCCTCGATTACCCCCGCATCAAATACGAGGTCCCTCCCCGTATCCTGATCATGGCTGGTCCGTCGTGATCGCGGACGGAGCGGTATTTGTTCCTCGTCCCGAGACGTCGCATTAATTTCTATGTCGTGAGAGCGAGAGCGAGAGGCAATGTGGTCGGGATCAAGTGCGATGGCTTCGTACATATCCTCATTTGCTTGGGACGCAGCTTCGCTTAGGATCGCCTCACCGAGCTATGGATAACGCACGTTATCGACCGTTGTTCTCAAAATAAAGTAGGGAGTATATGGGTGGGGAGAAGCGGGAATACGTACAAGACTAAATGGCACCCATTGGGTAATTGCAAAGCAGAATCCCGTGCTAGAAATAATTATTGTGGCGCCCCAAACATCTCCAGGACGAATCCACCATGTTCCAGCCATGAAAAAGGCAAAGAAGGCCTGACTCAAACACCACAGCTCAGCCAAGCCGCCTCCGACGCGCCGAATCTTCATTCTCGATTGTACCTTCGCGATAACAACGGGCAGGATGATGACCGTCGCAAGGCCAATTAAGGCGGAGAAGAGGAGTGCGCGGAACCCCACGCGTGTGGCTTGCTCTGAGAGGGTGGTATCGGCGGGGATTGTCGGCGGTGGGACAGCGTGCGTGTAGATATCGCCGATGTAGACTGTCGAGAAGAAAAGTACGGGGAACCAGCCTATCCAAGCGAAGAATTGGACCAGGCACTGCGGATCAAACATAAATAGTCAGAGGACAGAATAAACGCGAGAAGGGGGGCGTACGATCTGCTGGATCACCCTTGGTAACTTCCACACGTTCTCCCAAATATCCTTCAAAGCACTCACCACGCCTCTGTTCCTTTGTGCCCCACCACCAGCGTGTGAGGAGCCAGCAACAAGCACTCGCTCCTTAACAGCAAAGCAAGTAAGCGCGTGTGCAGCGAGTAACCCTAGACTCGTGACCACGCACAGGACCTGCAGCTGCGTCCTGCCAAACCATGGCATGAGCACTGGCAAATCCCAGTTTCCCACCCAAAATCCAAGGACACTGCCAAAACTGAGCATACGTCCGGCCCAAGCATTTCCCCTCTCTTGCTGGGACGTTGGCAATGTATCAACGAGCAGTGCACGGTCGGCGGCTTGGACGGCGTTTATGGAAAAATCGATGATGTAGATCGAGAGGACCGCGAGCCATATTGTTAGAACGCTGTGGAAGGAGGTTCCGGCTGCGGCAAACCAGCTTGCTACAGAGGAGGTGAAACCGAGTATGAGCATTGCCATGGCGCAGAGAAGCGAGCCGAGCAGCATATACGGGCGCCGTCGGCCGTATCTGGAGGTTGAGTTGTCTGCCAGGACGCCTGCGGAGGTGCAGATGCATTGATTTGATTGAGGGCTTGCTGTGGAGAACGAACAGCGTGGCGAGAGGGAACGCACCGATCAAAGGTTGTACAATCAGCCCTGATAGAGGTCCTGCTACGAATACTATAGACATGAGAGACTTGGAAAGTCCTAGGGAGAGAAGGTACGGCGATGCTGTGTGGAGAATGAAATGGAGAATGAGTCAGAATAACCCAAAAATAGACTGAAGATTCGACAGGGACTCACCATAGCCCATTTCCGTACTCCAGACTATCTGGGCCCCCAGGAGCCCAACGGTTAGGAGGGGCATTTTGGCCCATGACGAACCTGAAGGAGCAGAGTAAGAGACATAAGTCAGCATAGTATAACAGCCGTTCTTTCATGCTGTAACCGAGTCCTGTTGTCCCCGTTTTGCCACCAGAGGAACACCAGGTAATATGCGCGCGAGCAGGAACGGGGGTGGTGCTCCAGGTAGAAACACTAGGACAATGCACCAACCTTTTACGCCCTTACGACCGATCCACTGGACACCATCTGTTCCTGAACCTCCTTCAAAATCTCCGACGTCATCGTGCGCGATAGGGAGGCCTCCTAGTCCAACCATACTTCAGATTTGAGGCAGCTATAGAATGATGTGATGAAATCGTCTTGCGTCGGTGTTGAGAACGCGACAAATGCGAAACTGAAGAGACCACCTTGCCGACGTGGACAGTCGAAATGAAATATGGGGTATTCGTGATGCGTATTCTCGTCAAGTACAATTCCGTGACGCAAGAATTGAGGTGCTGAGACCGTAACCAAACAGCACTCGGTGAGGGAGAGCTCCAAGTAGAAATTTCTACTTGACCGTCACACCCGTCATGTCCAACCTCGGGAAATTCCAAAAATACGTCGACGCCAACGCAGATAGCTTCATTGAGCGTCTCTCGAAAGCAGTGGCAATCCCTTCGTACGTACTCTCGCTTCCCGCATCCAGACAGTACTCATTGAAGTCGGTAGGGTATCATGCGACGCTTCCTATCGCAAGCATGTCTTCGCAATGGCAGATTTTATCAAGGATGAACTCGAAGCACTCGGTGTCACTGTTCGATTTGTCCCACTTGGAAAGCATATCCTCGATGGACAGGAAATCGACCTCCCTCCGGCTATTCTCGCATCGATTGGCAACGATCCAAAGAAGAAGACTGTGGGTCTCTATGCACACTATGATGTTCAACCCGTGAGCCTCTGCCTCGTCCGTGTCGAGCGTGCCACTGATCCTTCCTCCGATGGCTTATCCACGCACTGGGCTCGGACGGCACATTCTCGCAATAGGCCCTGATCACCGATGGCTGGGACACAGATCCTTTCACCCTCACCATTGACCAGAGGACAGGTCGTCTCATCGGCCGTGGGTCGAGCGATGACAAAGGCCCTCTTCTGGGCTGGATTAACGTCCTCGAGGCCCACGTTAAGCAGGGGATTGAACTGCCTGTCAACATTAAGTTCTGTTTTGAAGGTACATCTATCTATCATGTGCCACCTCGGATCTCGACAAACTGCCAACGACCGATTGGGCGACTCTTTTCCTATGGTATACTTATTGGCTACTGATGATATATGCCCCTTTGCGGCTTACAGGAATGGAAGAGTCTGGATCTGAGGGTCTCGACGACCTCATCAAGAGCGAGGCTGGTCCCGGCAAGTTCTTTGATGGGATCGACTGCTTCTGCATCGTAAGCCACCCAAGATCGAGCCTAATGCACTGCATTGACCGTCGATCCGCAGTCGGATAACTACTGGCTCAACACTACCACCCCTTGTCTGACTTACGGCTTAGTACGCATCTCATGCGCCTCCCAAATCTCAATCTAATGTTCCCGTAATCCCCACAGAGAGGTTTGTCCTACTACAAAGTCACGGTGTCCGGTCCAGCCCAAGACCTCCACTCTGGTGTCTTCGGACGGATGGTGCACGAGGTCGGTCTTAAGCATCCAGTTCTCTCTATGCGTACTGATGATTAATTCTAGCCTATGACAGACCTCATTCAACTTATGTCACGCCTCGTCACGCCTCAAGGCGACATTCTCATTCCAGGGGTCCAAGAGCTTGTGGCACCC
>Ga0307513_10009225_pt1 | contig 12487 bp, 13 predicted proteins | sample 15_EM_MG_FD_202174 | JGI IMG/M metagenome (GOLD analysis project Ga0307513, IMG submission 202174) | Populus trichocarpa ectomycorrhiza microbial communities from riparian zone in the Pacific Northwest, United States - 15_EM | ecosystem: Host-associated > Plants > Roots > Unclassified | place... | reverse complement strand
CCACGCTCGTCATCGCGCACCGCCTGGCGACGGTGCAGCGCGCCGACCGCATCGTGGTGATGGAGCACGGCCGCATCGTCGAGATGGGCACGCACGCGGAACTTGCTGCGGCCGGCGGCCTCTATTCAAGGCTCGCCGCACTGCAATTCGAGCAATGAAGAAGCAAGAAAAAAGTTGTGTCGGCTGTAGTCCACGGCCGACATCGTGCGTTGTGAGTGTCTGACAGACGCTCTCATGCCGCCCGAACAAAGTGATCGTCCGGGCGGACCTCTCCCGTTTTGAAGGAAACATCATGAACAGAAAAATTGCCATTCGTTCCACCATCGCGGCCCTCGCGGCCAGCTCCATGCTGCTCGTCGGCTGCGACACCATGAGCCCCACACAGAAGGGCACCGCCGCAGGTGCGGGCATCGGCGCCGTCGGTGGCGCTGCCATCGACGCGGCCACCGGTGGACGCGGCGGCACCGGCGCGGTGGTGGGTGGTGCGATCGGCGCTGTCGTCGGCAACATCTGGTCCAAGCGCCAGGAAGAACGCAAGCAGGCGATGGAGCAGGCCACCAAGGGCACCGGCGTCGAAGTGACCCGCACAGCCGACAACCAGCTCAAGCTTAACGTGCCGAACGACATCTCGTTCGACGTGAACAGCGCCAACATCAAGCCCGAGCTGCGCGCCGTGCTCGACCCGTTCGCCAACAGCCTGCGTGGCGACCCGAATGCCCGCCTGAGCATCGTCGGCCACACCGACAGCACCGGTTCGGACGCGATCAACAACCCGCTCTCGCTGCAGCGTGCCCAGAGCGTGCGCGACTACCTGGCCGGACATGGCGTGGCCGCAAGCCGCATCGACACCGCCGGCCGTGGTGAGCGCGAGCCCGTCGCCGACAACAACACCGAGTCCGGCCGCGCAAAGAACCGCCGCGTGGAAATGTTCATCCGCGAGCCGAGCCAGTCCTGATATTTCTTCTGTCGCAAAAAGGGGCGCACACGGTGCGCCCCTTTTGTTTTGAGGGTGTCAGAGATAATCTGCGGGCCGCTTTTCCGGAGCCCGCATGACCCGCCCCATCCGTTCCCAGTACGAAGATTTCATGCGCCACGTGCACGAACATGGCGTGTTCAAGGCTGACCGCACGGGCACCGGCACGAAGAGCGTGTTCGGCCACCAGATGCGCTTCGACCTGAACGAAGGCTTCCCGCTGGTCACCACCAAGAAAGTCTTCACCAAGGCGGTGATCCTCGAGCTGCTGTGGTTCCTGCGTGGCGACAGCAATGCCACCTGGCTGCAGGAGCGCGGCGTGACGATCTGGAACGAATGGGCCGCGCCCAATGGCGACTTGGGCCCCGTCTACGGCGTGCAATGGCGTTCGTGGCCCACACCCGACGGCGGGCACATCGACCAGATCGCCGAAGTGGTGAAGACGCTCAAGACCAACCCCGACTCGCGCCGCATCATCGTGAGCGCGTGGAACGTGGCCGAGCTGTCGAAGATGGCGCTGATGCCTTGCCACGCCTTCTTCCAGTTCTACGTGGCCGACGGCAAGCTGAGCTGCCAGCTCTATCAGCGAAGCGCAGATATCTTCCTCGGGGTGCCCTTCAACATCGCCAGCTACGCGCTGCTCACGCACATGCTCGCGCAGCAATGCGATCTGCAAGTCGGCGACTTCATCTGGACCGGTGGTGACTGCCACATCTACAGCAACCACACCGAGCAGGTGAAGCTGCAGCTCTCACGCCAGCCGCACCCCTACCCCACGCTGCGCATCAAGCGCCGGCCGGATTCCATCTTCGACTACCAGCTCGAAGAGCTCGAAGACTTCGAAGTGGTGGACTACGTGCACCACGACGCGATCAAGGCGCCGGTGGCTGTCTAGCGCAAGAGTCTCGGCCGCATCACAAGGACAGCTCATGGCAAAAGGCTACTGGATCGCGCGCATCGAGGTCACCGACCCCGAGCAGTACAAGTTGTACGTGGCCGCCAATGCCACACCGTTCGCCTTGTTCGGCGCCCGCATTCTGGTGCGAGCCGGCCGCTTCGAGACCATGGAAGGCACCAGCCGCATCCGCAATGTGGTGATCGAGTTCCCGAGCTACCAGGCCGCGCTGGATTGCTGGAAGTCGCCTGAGTACCAGGCCGTCTTGCAACTGCGCCTGCCGGCATCGACTGCCGACCTCATCATCATCGAAGGCTACGACGCGCCACCGGCCGGCTGAGCCATTCAGCCCAGCGCCGCCACGATCTCCGGCGGCGCCTGCACCAGCTCGATCAGCACGCCCTCGCCCGCCACCGGAAATTCTTCGTTGCCCTTCGGGTGCACGAAGCAGATGTCGTAGCCCGCAGCACCCTTGCGGATGCCGCCCGGCGCGAAGCGCACGCCATTCGCCGTGAGCCACTCCACCGCCTTGGGGAGGTCGTCGATCCACAGACCCACGTGATTGAGCGGCGTGGTATGCACCGCAGGCTTCTTGTCGGGATCGAGCGGCTGCATCAGATCCACTTCGACCTTGAAAGCGCCCTTGCCCATCGCGCAGATGTCTTCATCGACGTTCTCGCGTTCGCTGACGAAGTTGCCGGTGACCTCGAGGCCGAGCTTGTCGACCCACAGCGTGCGCAGGCGTTCCTTGCTCGTGCCGCCGATGGCGACCTGCTGGATGCCAAGAACCTTGAAAGGGCGTGTACTCATTTGTCACTCGAATCTGATGATGACCTGGTCGACGGACAAGCTCTCGCCTTTGGCCGCCGACACTTCGGCGACCACGCAATCCTGTGTGGCCAGCAGGATGTTCTCCATCTTCATCGCCTCGATGACGGCCAGCTTCTCGCCGGCCAGCACCTTCTGGCCCAGCGTCACCGCCACGTCGACGAGCAGCCCCGGCATCGGCGACAGCAGGAACTTCGACAGGTCGGGCGGTGCCTTGAACGGCATCAGCGCGTTGAGCTCTGCCATACGCGGCGGCAGCACCTTGGCTTCGATCCGGGTGCCGTTGTGCGACACGAGGTAAGCCAAGCCCACACGCTCGATCTGCGCGCAGAAGGGCGAGCCATTGACAGTGCCGCGGATCACCACCTCACGCAACTGCGAGTGCAGCTCGATGCGATAGACCTTGCCGTCGAGCGACACGTCGAACAGCGATCCCTGCGGCGTCACGCTGACGGGCACTTGCTCGAAGCGCCCTTCGCCCAAGTTCGTGACCACCACGAACTCGGTGCCCACCTGGAACTCGTGGCCCGGCATCTGCCCGCTGATGCGTGTGGCCCGCTCCTGGTGTTTGCGGTTGGCCACGGCTGCCAGCGCCCGCAGGAAGAGCGGGTCGTCGTGCGGCACGTCTTCGGCCGCGAAGCCGCGGCCGTAGTGCTCGGCAATGAAGCCAGTGTTGAAGTCACCCGCGACGAACTTCGGGTGCGCGAGCAGGGCCGCCTGGAAGGGAATGTTGGAGCTGATGCCGCGAATGGCGAACGCGTTGAGCGCCGCACGCATCTTGGTGATCGCGTCCAGCCTGTCCTTGCCGTGCACGATGAGCTTGGCGATCATCGAGTCGTAGTACATCGGGATCTCGCCGCCTTCGTAGACGCCGGTGTCCACGCGCACGCCATTGGTCTCGGGCGGCGGCGCGTACTTCACCAGCCGGCCGGTCGACGGCAGGAAGTTGCGGAACGGGTCTTCCGCATTGATGCGGCATTCCATCGCCCAACCATCGCGCTTGATCTCGCCCTGCGTGAACGGCAGTTTCTCGCCGGCGGCCACGCGGATCATCAGTTCCACCAAGTCAAGCCCGGTGATGCCCTCGGTCACCGGGTGCTCCACCTGCAGCCGCGTGTTCATCTCGAGGAAGTAGAAGCTCATGTCCTTGCCGACGACGAACTCCACCGTGCCGGCCGACTGGTAGTTCACCGCCTTGGCCAGCGCCACCGCCTGCTCGCCCATGGCCTTGCGCGTCTTGTCGTCGATGAAGGGGCTGGGCGCCTCTTCGATGACCTTCTGGTGGCGGCGCTGAATCGAGCATTCGCGCTCCCATAGATACACCGTGTTGCCGTGCGCATCACCCAGCACCTGGATCTCGATGTGCCGCGGCTCCTCGACGAACTTCTCGATGAACACGCGGTCGTCGCCGAAGCTGTTGCGCGCCTCGTTCTGGCACGCGGTGAAACCTTCGAAGGCTTCCTTGTCGTTGAAGGCGACACGCAAGCCTTTGCCACCGCCGCCCGCGCTGGCTTTGATCATCACCGGGTAGCCGACGACCTGTGCGATCGCTACCGCTTGCGCCGCCGTACCGATGGCCGCGTTGTGGCCGGGAATCGTGCTCACCTTGGCCTCGGCCGCCAGCTTCTTCGACGCGATCTTGTCGCCCATCGCGGCGATGGACGCATGCTTCGGCCCGATGAAGACGATGCCTTCTTCTTCGACGCGTCGCGCAAACTCCTCGTTCTCGCTCAGGAAGCCGTAGCCCGGGTGCACGGCCTGCGCGCCGGTCTGCTTGCAGGCGGCGATGATCTTGTCCATCACCAGGTAGGACTCGCGCGACGGCGGCGCGCCGATGTGCACCGCTTCGTCGGCCAGTTCCACATGGCGCGCATCACGGTCGGCGTCGGAGTAGACGGCGACGGTCTTGATGCCCATCTTCCTGGCGGTCTTGATGACGCGACAAGCAATCTCGCCGCGGTTGGCGATCAGGATTTTTGTGAACATGTCGATGTCTCGGTAGGCAGACAGGCAAGCAAAGCGAAGCCTTGATCGAGCAACACCCGCGGATCCGGCTTTGCCGGGCTGCAGGGTGGCGCCCCATGGGGGCAGGAGCGAAGCGACTGGGGGGCCAACATCACAGAGGAATGTTGCCGTGCTTGCGCCACGGGTTCTCGACCTTCTTATTGCGCAGCATCACCAAGGACCTGCAAATGCGCTTGCGCGTCTCGTGCGGCTGAATCACGTCGTCGACGAAGCCACGTGCGCTGGCAACGAAGGGATTCGCGAACTTCGCCTTGTATTCGGCTTCACGCGCAGCGAGCTTGACTGGGTCGCTCTTCTCTTCGCGAAAGATGATCTCCACCGCACCTTTGGCCCCCATCACCGCGATCTCGGCGTTGGGCCAGGCGAAGTTGACGTCGCCGCGCAGATGCTTGGAACTCATCACGTCGTAGGCACCGCCGTACGCCTTGCGCGTGATGACGGTGATCTTCGGCACCGTGCACTCGGCATAGGCGTACAGCAGCTTCGCCCCGTGCTTGATGATGCCGCCGTACTCCTGGCTCGTGCCCGGCATGAAGCCCGGCACGTCGACATACGTGACCACCGGAATGTTGAACGCATCGCAGAAGCGCACGAAGCGCGCCGCCTTCGTGCTGCTCTTGATGTCCAGGCAACCCGCCAGCACCAGCGGCTGGTTGGCGACGATGCCCACCGTCTGCCCTTCCATGCGGCAGAAACCGATCACGATGTTCTTCGCGTACTCGGGCTGCAGCTCGAAGAACTCGCCGTCGTCGGCGGTCTTCACGATCAGCTCCTTGATGTCGTAGGGCTTGTTCGGGTTGTCGGGCACCAGCGTGTCGAGTGACAGGTCGATGCGTTCGGCGGGGTCGTTGCTCGGCCGCACCGGCGCCTTCTCGCGGTTGTTGAGCGGCAGGTAGTTGTAGAGGCGGCGCAGCATCAGCAAGGCCTCCACGTCGTTCTCGAACGCGAGGTCGGCCACGCCGCTCTTGGTGGTGTGGGTGCCGGCGCCGCCGAGTTCTTCGGCGGTCACCTCCTCATGCGTCACCGTCTTCACCACCTCGGGACCGGTGACGAACATGTAGCTGCTGTCCTTCACCATGAAGATGAAGTCGGTCATCGCCGGCGAGTACACGGCGCCGCCGGCGCACGGGCCCATGATCATGCTGATCTGCGGCACCACGCCCGAGGCCATCACATTGCGCTGGAAAACCTCGGCATACCCGCCGAGCGAAGCCACGCCTTCCTGGATGCGCGCGCCGCCCGAATCGTTGAGGCCGATGACCGGCGCGCCCACCTTCATCGCCTGATCCATCACCTTGCAGATCTTCTCGGCGTGCGCTTCGCTGAGCGCGCCGCCGAAGACCGTGAAGTCCTGGCTGTAGACGAACACCAGGCGCCCGTTGATCATGCCGTAGCCGGTGACGACGCCGTCGCCGGGGATCTTGTTGTCGTCCATGCCGAAGTCGTGGCAGCGGTGTTCGACGAACATGTCCCACTCTTCGAAGGTGCCTTCGTCGAGCAGCAGCTCGAGCCGCTCGCGCGCGGTGAGCTTGCCCTTGCCGTGCTGCGCGGCGATGCGTTTCTCGCCGCCGCCGAGCCGCGCGAGCGCGCGCTTGGCTTCGAGTTGTTCGATGATGTCGTGCATGGAAGGCTCGCAGTTGTCTTTGGTTCTATGACCGTGTGAAGAGTTTCAGCAGCGTACGCGCTGCCGATGAAGGTGCGATGCGCGCGTCGTTGACGCTGCGCACGATCTCGGGCAGCGCTTCCCGCACCGCCGAGTGGCGGCGAAAGTCCGTCTGCAAGGTCGATTGAATGATGTCCCACATCCACGCCATGCCTTGCTGTTGCCGGCGCGTCTCGAACTCGCCGCTTGCGCGGCGCAGCTGAACGAAGCGCTCGACGTTCTGCCAGAACGCGTCGATGCCCTGGGCCTTCAGCGCGCTGAGCTGCAGCACGCACGCGCTCCAGCGGTCGTCGGACGGGTGCTCACCGAGCAGCCGCAACGCACCGGTGATCTGCGCTTCGGCCCGCGTGGCGGCGCTCGGGTCGAGGTCGGCCTTGTTGATCAGCACCAGGTCGGCCAGCTCCATCACGCCGCGCTTGATCGCCTGCAGATCGTCTCCCGCGTTGGGCAACTGCATCAGCACGAACATGTCGGTCATGCTCGCCACCGCGATCTCGCTCTGGCCGACACCGACGGTTTCGACGATCACCACGCTGTAGCCCGCCGCCTCGAACACCAGCATGGCCTCGCGCGTTTTCTCGGCCACGCCCCCGAGCGTGCCGGACGACGGGCTGGGGCGGATGTAGGCCGAGTCGTGCGTGGACAGCTTCTCCATGCGCGTCTTGTCGCCGAGGATGGAGCCGCCTGAGACACTGGACGACGGGTCGATGGTCAGCACTGCGACACGATGGCCCTTGTCAATCAGCATCAGGCCGAGTGCTTCGATGAAGGTCGACTTGCCGACGCCGGGCACACCCGAGATGCCGAGGCGCAGCGCCTTGCCGGTTTCGGGCAAAAGCGCGTTGAGCAGCTTGTCGGCCTGTTCGCGGTGGTCCGCGCGTGTCGACTCGAACAGCGTGATGGCCTTGGCCAGCAGGCGGCGGTTGCCGCCGCGCACACCATTCAGTAACTCTTGATCGGTGAAGGCGTGATCCACGAACGATCAGGCCTTGGCCAGGTTTGCCTTGATCTGCTCGAGCACGTCCTTCGCACTGGCCGGGATCGGGGTGCCGGGTCCGTAGATGCCCTTCACGCCGGCTTCGTAGAGGAAGTCGTAGTCTTGCCGCGGGATCACGCCACCGACGAAGACGATGATGTCGTCGGCCCCCTGCGCCTTCAGCGCCTGCACGATGGCGGGCACCAGCGTCTTGTGGCCTGCGGCGAGCGTGCTCACGCCCACCGCATGCACGTCGTTCTCGATCGCCTGGCGTGCGCATTCTTCGGCGGTCTGGAACAACGGGCCCATGTCGACGTCGAAGCCGAGATCGGCGAAGGCACTGGCGACCACCTTGGCACCGCGGTCATGGCCGTCCTGGCCGAGCTTGGCGATCATCACGCGGGGTCGGCGGCCCTGCTCGTCGGCGAAGGCGGCGATCTCGTGCTGGAGCTTTTCCCAACCCTCGGCACTGTCGTAGGCAGCTGCGTACACACCGGTCACCTTTTGCGTATCGGCGCGGTGGCGCCCCCAGACTTTTTCGAGTGCATCGCTGACCTCGCCCACCGTGGCGCGTACGCGCATCGCTTGGATGGAGAGTTCGAGCAAATTGCCCGCGCCACTTTCGGCGCACTGCGTCAGCGCGTCAAGCGCGGCTTGCACGGCCTTCGGGTCGCGCGTGGCGCGGATGGATTGAAGACGCTTCACCTGGTTTTCGCGCACCGCATGGTTGTCGATGTCACGGCTTTCGATCGCGTCTTCCTTGGCGAGCTTGTACTTGTTGACGCCGACGATCACGTCCTTGCCCGAGTCGATGCGCGCCTGCTTCTCGGCCGCGCTAGCCTCGATCTTCAGTTTGGCCCAGCCGCTTTGCACCGCTTGCGTCATGCCGCCCATCGTGTCGACTTCTTCGATGATCTTCCAGGCCGCATCGGCCATGTCCTGCGTCAGCTTCTCCATCATGTAGCTGCCCGCCCAGGGGTCGACCACGTTGGTGATGTGCGTCTCTTCCTGGATGATGAGCTGCGTGTTGCGCGCGATGCGTGAGCTGAACTCCGTGGGCAGCGCGATGGCTTCGTCGAGCGCGTTGGTGTGCAGGCTCTGCGTGCCGCCGAACACCGCGGCCATCGCCTCGATGGTGGTGCGCACGACGTTGTTGTACGGGTCTTGCTCGGTGAGGCTCCAGCCCGAGGTCTGGCAATGCGTGCGCAGCATCAGGCTCTTGGCGTTCTTCGGCTTGAACTCGTTCATGATCTTCCACCACAGCAGCCGCGCCGCGCGCATCTTGGCCACCTCGAGGTAGAAGTTCATGCCGATGGCCCAGAAAAACGAAAGGCGCCCGGCGAACTCGTCGACGTCGAGCCCCTTGGCCAGCGCCGTCTTCACGTACTCCTTGCCGTCGGCCAGCGTGAAGGCGAGCTCCAGCGCCTGGTTGGCACCGGCCTCCTGCATGTGATACCCCGAGATCGAGATCGAGTTGAACTTCGGCATCTTCTTCGCCGTGTACTCGATGATGTCGCCGACGGCACGCATGCTCGGCTCGGGCGGGAAGATGTAGGTGTTGCGGACCATGAACTCCTTGAGGATGTCGTTCTGGATGGTCCCGCTCAACTGGTCTTGCGCCACACCCTGCTCTTCTCCGGCGACCACGTAGCCCGCGAGCACGGGGAGCACCGCACCGTTCATCGTCATCGACACCGACACCTTGTCGAGCGGGATGCCGTTGAACAGGATCTTCATGTCCTCGACGCTGTCGATCGCCACGCCCGCCTTGCCCACGTCGCCCGTCACCCGCGGGTGGTCGCTATCGTAGCCGCGGTGCGTGGCCAGGTCGAAAGCCACGCTCACACCTTGCCCGCCAGCCGCCAGCGCATTGCGATAGAACTCGTTCGACGCCTCGGCGGTGGAAAAGCCGGCGTACTGGCGGATGGTCCACGGCCGCACGGCGTACATCGTGGCCTGTGGGCCGCGCACGAATGGCGCAAAGCCGGGCAGCGTGTCGGCGTGCGGCAGGTCTTGCACGTCGGCCGCGGTGTAGAGCGGCTTGACAACGATGCCCTCGGGCGTCACCCAGTTCAGCGCATCCACCTGCCCGCCGGGCGCGGACTTGGCAGCCGCCTTCTGCCAGGCGGCAAGGGCTTCGGGTGTGAGCTTGGCGTCGTTGGACATGGTGTCTTCTCTGGGGAAATCAGGGTGCGCGATCAGGGTCGCCGGTGTCAATGGCGGGGCCGGCCACACGCATGGCCCCGGCAACCAACGCTTATCCAATGCCGCACGCCCGAGAGAATGCTCTGGAATTCGCGACTGGACGCCGCTTGCGCCTTCGCCCATAATTCAAAATTGAATTATCTACAACGGTTGTCGTTTCAGCAAGCGCATCGCCCATGACACGCCCCACACTCGCTTCATCACTCGCGAGCGCATCGCCGCGTCTGCGGGAGAGCGCGTTGTACGAGCAGGTGGCCGAACGGGTGCGCGGGCGCATCCTCGCGCACACCTTGCCGCCGGGCAGCTGGATCGACGAGCAGGCGCTGGCCGCCGAGTACGGCATCAGCCGCACGCCCCTGCGCGAGGCGCTCAAGGTGCTGGCCGCCGAAGGCCTGGTCACGATGAAGCTGCGCCGTGGCGCGTATGTCACCGAGGTCTCGGAGCGCGACCTGTCCGAGGTGTTCCACCTGCTCGCCCTGCTCGAAAGCGATGCCGCCGCCAAGGTGGCGGTGGACGCCACTGACACTGAGCTGGCGGAATTGCAGACGCTGCACGAACACCTGGAAAGCACGGTCGACGACCGCGACGCCTTCTTCCGCGCCAACGAGCAATTTCACATCCGGCTGCTACAGATCGCCGACAACCGCTGGCGCCTGCAGCTGGTGAACGACTTGCGCAAGGTGATGAAGCTCAACCGCCATCACTCGCTGTTCAAGCAGGGCCGGCTCGAGGCTTCGCTCGCCGAGCACCGGCAGATCATGGCGGCCTTGAAGGCACGCAACGCGGCCAAGGTGCAAAAGCTGATGCAGCAGCACATCAACCAAGGTCGAGAGGCGGCCACGCTGTCTTGACCGGCATGCCGGCGCGTCACACGGCGCTGCCACAATCCTGCTGATGAACCGCCCTACGCTCAGCCTGGTCGCCGCCGTCGCCCGCAACGGCGTGATCGGCCATGACAACAAACTGCTCTGGCACCTGCCGGAAGACTTGCAGCATTTCAGGCGCGTGACGCTGGGCTGCCCGGTGATCATGGGCCGCAAGACCTGGGATTCGTTGCCGGAGCGTTTTCGCCCGCTGCCCGGGCGATTCAACATTGTCGTCACGCGCAACGCGCAATGGCAGGCCACGGGCGCAACGGTCGCAGATTCGGTGCCGCGGGCGCTCGCGCTGGCCGGTGACTCACCCAAGATATTCGTGATCGGCGGGGCCGAGTTGTACGCCGCCGCGCTGCCGCTGGCCGACGAACTCGTGCTCACCGAAATCGACCGCGACTTCAAAGGCGACGTGAGCTTCCCGGCGTGGAAGCGCGAGCAGTTCCGAGAGGTTCAGAGAGATTCCCACCACGCAGGCGAGCCGAACGACTTCGACTACGCCTTCGTCACCTACCAACGAAAAGACTGAGGAGACACCATGTCCGAAGGCGGCTTTCACGTTCACGGCCCGCACGACCACGCGCTGGAGCACGCGGCTCAGCACGAGCCCGCCGGCATGGCCGGCCAGCTCGCGGTGATCACCGCCATCCTCGCGACGGTGGGCGCCATGTTTGCCTACATGGGCGGTGCCACGCAGGCCAATGCCGGCCTGTACAAGAACACCGCGGCCATCAAGAAGACCGAGGCCTCGAACCAGTGGAACTACTACCAGGCCAAGAGCAGCAAGCAGAACCTGAGCGAACTCGCCGTCGAGCTGGCGCCGGAATCGCGCAAGTCGTTCTACCAGGACGAGGTCAAGCGCTACAAGACCGAGAAGGCCGGGGTGATGGCCGAAGCGCAGAAGCTCGACAAGGAATCGACCGAGTGGGACTTGAAGAGCGATGAGCAGATGCACCAGCATCACCGCTGGGCGCAAGCTACCACCGCGCTTCAGATCGCCATTGCGATGGCGGCTATCGCCTTGCTGACCAAGAAACGCTGGCTCGAGTACGCGGTGTTCGGCGTCAGCGCCATCGGCATGGTGCTCGGCGCGGCCGCCTGGTTCCACTACTAGGCCGGGGCAGGCTTCTTCACGCCACTTCCAGCGGCGCCACTGCTGCAGCTTGGCCGGTTTCGATGGAACCATCGGGCCGTTGATACGTGCCGATGAGGTAGCCGCTGGCGAGCGTGCGTTCACGCAGCGCGTCCACCACCGCAGAGCGGCCCGGCGCTTCGGCGAACGCCTCGCCCGGGCCCAGCGCGAAGACCTGAAACACGTAGCGGTGCGCGCCATGGCCCGGCGGCGGATCGGGCGGCAGCCACGCGGCTCGCAGATAAGAGTTGCGCCCGGCTTTCACGTCGGCCGTGCCGTCGTGATCGGGGCTTTGCAGCGCTCCACTCGCCAGGGCGCCGTCGGCCGCGTCCAGGTCGACCGCGATCGCGTGGACCAACGGCTGCGGCGTCGGCGCATCGGCGTCTTCCACGATCAGCACCACCGAGGCCGCACCCGGCGGCACGCCGCTCCACTGCAGCGGCGGCGACACGCCGGCGCCATCGGCGGTGTATTCGGCGGGGATCGGCGCATGGTCAGCAAAGGCCAGGCTCGTCACCTTCAGCGTACCGGTACCCGCGTTCGGCTCGATCTGGTTGAACGCGATCTTCTCCAGACCGGCCCGCTGGTCCCGCAAGGCGTGACCGACAGCATCAGGCAATTTCTCCAGCATGGTGTCACCTCGATGAGGTTCAGCCAGCGTCGCTGGCGGTCGGGCTTCGGTGATGCGTCGGGACCGCGCTCAGCCCGGTCCGGTCGCGGCGATTTGCCACATGGCGAGGTTCCGTCGTGCCCGCGTGGCGCGCCTTGTACATCTCATAGCCCTTCTTCGCGAGGCCGGACGTGATGGCCAGAAAAATGAGTTTGCGCAGCATGGGAGCTCCTTGGTGAATGACGATGGTTCTCAAGATAGCGAGCACGTGACGGCAAGGAAAGAAGCCGAGGGCGCAAGCGAAAGTC